>Ga0209292_1000073_pt1 | contig 150617 bp, 166 predicted proteins | sample GOMGulsemesocosm_2_FD_184634 | JGI IMG/M metagenome (GOLD analysis project Ga0209292, IMG submission 184634) | Methane-oxidizing microbial communities from mesocosms in the Gulf of Mexico - GOM9C Gulf of Mexico (SPAdes) (version 2) | ecosystem: Environmental > Aquatic > Marine > Cold seeps... | reverse complement strand
GATTCGAACCTGCGACCTCCTCGTCCCAAACGAGGCGCGATGACCGGGCTACGCTACACCCCGAAATTAACGACTGCAAATGTACTACTAATTTATTCATATAACAAACTCTTATTTGTGTTTTTTTTAATCTTGACTTTACTGAAAATATAACCTATTTTTGTGACAAAAAATTACACATGCTTATCATAGGGATTACAGGCGGAACTGGTAGTGGAAAAACCACAGTTGTAAAGCAGATATTAACTGAGCTATCCGAGAAAGAAATTTCAGTAATATCACAGGACTCATATTACAAGGATACCTCTAACTTAACTTATGAAGAACGTACTCAAATTAATTTTGATCATCCAAAGTCAATAGATTTTGATTTACTCATAGAGCAATTAACTACATTAAAACAAGGTAAAACAATTCAACAACCTGTATATTCCTTTGTAGAGCACAACAGGGTAAACAAAACTATTGCTACCAGTCCAAAAAAGGTGATTATAGTTGAAGGTATTTTAATCTTTAATAATCCTGTTTTAAGAGATTTGTTTGATATAAAAATATATGTACATGCTGATTCTGACGAGCGATTAATCCGAAGAATAAAGAGAGACATCACCGAAAGAGGAAGGGATTTAACTGAAGTACTTGATCGATATCAAGATACTTTAAAACCCATGCACCAGCAGTTTATTGAAAGCACTAAGGAGTACGCAGATATCATCATTCCTAATAACAAATTTAACACTGTTGGAATAAATATTGTAAAAACAATCATAAACGAAAAATTGTCCTAAAGAAATTGTATTTTTAAGCTTTCAAATTAGCGTATGTTTTTAAAAAATGTGAAACAACATAAATATTTCAAATACATACTCAATCCATACATTGCAGTATTATTTGCTTTTTTGGTTTGGATGCTGTTTTTTGATGATAATTCGTTCCTATTTCATCAAGAATTAAATACAATTATCAGCGAAAAGGAAGCGGAGATTGAATTATACCAATCTGAGATAAAAGAAGATAAAAAAAATATCCGAAAACTAAAAAACGAAGATAATCTTGAAAACTTTGCTCGCGAAGAATACTACATGAAAAAAGAAAATGAAGAGATTTATATTATAGAATACGATAACAAACCTATTAAAACCGATACCAATGAGTAAATTCTTGTTTAAAGAATTTGAAGACGTTTCTTCAACTGCTTGGAAGCAAAAAATTCAAGTAGACTTAAAAGGTGCAGACTATAACGAAACACTGCTATGGAAAAGTAATGAAGGTATTACTGTAAAACCTTTTTATCATAAAGATGCTAGTATTGCTGATATAGATATACCAAAAAACAGCTGGAAAGTCGCTCAATTAATCGAAGTTTCAACTACAATAGACAGCAATATAAAAGCTATCGATGCTATTAGTAAAGGAGTTGAATCCTTACTATTCGAAATTAATAGCGAGATCAACATCAATGAGCTGTTACTGAATATTGATATTAACAGCATTGAAATCCAATTTAAATTTAATTTGCTGAGCCCTCAAATGTCTGAGGAATTAATTCAATTGAATTTGCCTCATTGCTTTTTAAACATTGATATTATAGGGAACTTAGCAAAAACAGGAAACTGGTACACTTCTTTAAAAGACGATTTTCAATTCATAAAAGCATTAGTAACTAAATATCCGCATAAAAACATTTTAAGTATTGACACTACAGTGTATCAAAATGCTGGTGCGTCTATTACACAACAGCTTGCTTATGCAATAGCACATGCTAATGAATACTTCAATAACTTTAAAGACGGAGTTCTACCCCAAATTCAGTTTATAACAGCTACAAGTGGAAATTACTTTTTTGAAATTGCTAAAATTAGAGCGCTAAAATTATTGTTTCAAACAATTACTGAAGCATATAATGTTAATGATACTTGTTCTATTTTATCCTACCCATCAAGCAGAAACAAAACTATATACGATTACAATGTAAACCTCTTGCGCACAACAACTGAATGCATGAGTGTTATCCTTGGAGGAACAAATACCGTTTGTAACTTACCATATGATTATATATATCATGACACAAACGAATTCGGAGATCGTATTGCAAGAAACCAGCTATTGGTATTAAAGCATGAAAGTGCTTTTGATAGTGTAGAAAACCCTTCAGATGGTTCCTATTATATTGAAACACTTACTCAACAATTGGCAGAAAAGGCTTTAGATATTTTTAAACTCATTGAAACTGGTGGAGGTTTTTTAAAGCAATTAAAAGAAGGTACAATCCAACGAAAAATAAAAGAAAATGCCGCTAAGGAACAAGAGCAATTTGACAATGATACATTGGTTTTATTAGGGACAAATAAACACCCTAATGAAAAGGATAAAATGAAACACGATTTAGAAAAGCACCCTTTTGCAGAAAAAATTGCTAGAAAAACATTAATAGCTCCAATAACCCCAAGAAGATTATCGGAAAAGTCCGATAAAGCAAGATTAGAACAAGAATAAAGCAGATATAAATTTTAAGATGGACCAGCAACATTCATTGACTTTTGCCTGAAAAGACATTATCATTCTATGATGCTCCTAGCAATCAATAAAACTAATTAATAACAAACAAATGAAAAAAATAATTTTAGCCGCAGTAATAAGTGTATCAATACTAAGCTGTAAAAAAGAAGCAACAATTGAATATAAACATGCTGACAAACCTGCAGTCATATCTTGTGAAGGGATTGATTCTAAAATATTTAGTGAAGCATACTACGCTTTTGAAAACGCAATCCTAATTCATGCTAAAAATACAAACAGAAGACCTAATTTTAACATCACAGCAGAAGTTGCTTTAAAAAACTTTATTGCCCGATCTAGGGGGAATATTAGAATTACTGACTATGCTACTGAAGAAAGTTTTGCCGTTTTTAATATTTTAAAAACTATGGATATTTGGAATGGTCCTCAATTAAAAAACAGTGCTAAAATCACTGAATGTATAGGGAACACCATTTCCAACAAAACCATTAAAGGATCTTTCAATACATTGCGTTCTGTAGAAAGTTTAGCTCCAAAATTAATGGTTTCAGCTATAACTGACAACAGATCCATTAGAGGTCAGTATAAAGATAAAGCATTAATGACTTATGTAGCATTAGATTTATATTTCGCTAAATTTTATAATACTGATTTTTCAGCTGTTACATTTTTAACAGAACAGGCAAAACCAGCTACAACTACTAAACCTGTAACTGCTCCTACGCAACCGAAAATTGGTAAAGCCTTAAATCTTGATGTAAAAAAGAAAAAAACCGAACAACACGGTCCTCATGACGGACACAATCACTAAGATGAAAAGAAAAGATTTCCAACATATTAGCCTTTCTACTACGAGTTTAAAAAATACGAACTCTAAAAATGTAGACACTTTAAATACTGCAGAAGACATTAGTATCAAATCTTCTTATTCAAAAGAAGATATAGCAGATTTAAAGCACTTAAATTTTGTAGCAGGAATTGCTCCAAACCTTCGTGGCCCATACTCTACCATGTATGTTCGAAGACCTTGGACAATTCGTCAATATGCAGGGTTTTCTACTGCAGAAGAATCAAATGCATTTTACAGACGTAATCTTGCTGCTGGTCAAAAAGGACTGTCTGTCGCTTTTGATTTAGCAACTCACCGAGGCTATGATTCTGATCATGAACGTGTTGTTGGTGACGTTGGAAAAGCAGGTGTTGCTATAGATTCTGTTGAAGACATGAAGGTGTTATTTGATCAAATACCATTGGATAAAATGTCAGTTTCTATGACCATGAATGGTGCCGTATTACCAATTATGGCATTTTATATTGTCGCAGCAGAGGAGCAAGGAGCAGCTAAAAACTTGTTAGCAGGAACCATACAAAACGATATTTTAAAAGAGTTTATGGTTAGGAACACATACATATACCCTCCTACACCATCAATGAAAATTATATCCGATATTTTTGAATACACCACGGCTAATATGCCTAAATTTAATTCAATAAGTATCTCTGGCTATCATATGCAAGAAGCTGGGGCTACTTGTGATATTGAATTGGCGTACACATTAGCCGATGGATTGGAATATATCCGAAAAGGTATTGAAGCAGGAATGGACATTGATGCATTTGCGCCTCGCTTATCATTTTTCTGGGCTATAGGAATGAACCATTTTATGGAAATTGCTAAAATGCGTGCGGCACGTATGCTTTGGGCTAAATTAGTAAAACAATTTAATCCAAAGAGCGAAAAGTCATTAGCACTTCGTACACATTGCCAAACATCTGGATGGAGTTTAACAGAACAAGACCCTTTTAATAATGTTGCCCGAACTTGTATTGAAGCTACGGCTGCTGCTTTTGGAGGAACACAAAGTTTACACACCAATGCGTTGGATGAAGCAATAGCATTACCAACGGACTTTTCTGCAAGAATAGCACGTAACACACAAATATACCTACAAGAAGAAACACAAATTACCAAAACTGTTGACCCATGGGCTGGTAGTTATTATGTTGAAAACTTAACTAATGATATTGCTGAAAAAGCATGGACCCTAATCCAAGAAGTTGAAGAATTAGGAGGAATGACAAAAGCTATTGAAGCTGGAATTCCTAAAATGCGTATCGAAGAAGCTGCCGCAAGGAAACAAGCGCGTATAGATTCCGAACAAGATATTATTATTGGAGTAAATAAATATCGATTAGAAAAAGAAGATCCACTTCATATCTTAGAAGTTGACAATACCGTTGTTCGAAAATCACAAATTGAACGTTTAGATAAAATAAAAACCGAAAGGAATACCGAACGAGTACAAAAATGTTTGAATAATCTAGCTCTCGCTGCAAAAACTGGTAAAGAAAATCTTTTAGCCTTAGCCGTTGAAGCCGCAAGAGAAAGAGCTACTTTAGGAGAAATATCCGATGCTCTAGAAACTGAATTCGGAAGACATAAAGCAGACATAAAATCATTTACTGGAGTGTATAGCAAAGAAATAAAAAATGACGAATCTTTCGAAAAAGCAAAGCAACTTGCCAACGATTTTTCGGGATTAGACGGTCGCAGACCACGTATTATGATTGCTAAAATGGGGCAAGACGGACATGATCGTGGCGCCAAAGTAGTTGCTACAGGATATGCTGACATTGGTTTTGATGTAGATATCGGACCATTGTTTCAAACACCAAAAGAAGCTGCTAAACAAGCTGTAGAAAATGACGTACACATACTTGGTGTATCTTCATTAGCAGCGGGACACAAAACATTAGTACCAGCTGTAATTGAGGAATTAAAAAAATATGGACGAGAAGATATTATGGTAATTGTTGGTGGAGTAATCCCCCATCAAGACTATCAATACTTATTTGACTCTGGTGCCATTGCCGTTTTCGGACCAGGAACGAAAATTAGCGAAGCCGCAATTGAAATACTTAGTATTTTAATTAAGAGTTTCGAGTAATTACCTTTTTCAACTAAAAATAAAAAAGAGATTAACCTTGATAGTTAATCTCTTTTTTTTATTCAATTTTTATTACTCATAAAGACTCTATTCTCTGATCCTGATAGTCATCGGAATACTTTAAGGCATCATCCGAAAGCCCTTTGTTCTTGCTTTTAAAAAATCATGAGCTACTGGAATAAGTACGGCATTACGTAAAAAAAACAGGACATACATTGATATTAAAGCCAACTAAAACAAATCCTTTTAAATAAAAAAAGGAAGCAATATAAAATCACTACCTTTTCTTTCGTACAATTCAAAAACTAAAAGCTACTTTTTAAAGTTCTCTATTCCTGTTTTTAACCAAGTATTATATTCTTCTACATCCGAAGTATACCCTACTGGTTCAATCAAATTATTTTCTTGAGTATCAACTAACACATAATATGGTTGAGCATTTGCTTTATACTTTACAGCTTGAAAGTCACTCCATTTATTACCAATTGTCTCAATTTCTTTACCGGTAGTTTCAGAAACATATTGTTCATCTTTTGGTAAATCTCTTTTATCATCAACGTATAATGAAATCAATACCACATCATTATTTAACTTATTAAATATTTCTGGTTCTGACCATACTCGCTCTTCCATTTTACGACAATTCACACAGGCATGCCCGGTAAAATCAATCAAAATAGGTTTTCCTATTTTTTTTGCATAGGCCAATCCTGTATCATAATCATGGAATGCAACAATATCATGAGGTCCCAAATGTGCTCCTTCTGGCAATTCAGCATGTGCCGCTCCTCCAGAACCTAATTTTGTAAACCCTACTCCATACGGTGATTCACTATAATGCATTGGAGGTGGAAATCCACTAATCAGTTTTAACGGCGCTCCCCATAAACCAGGTATTAGATATATAGTAAATGTTAATGTAAGTAACCCTAGTACTAATCTTCCAACAGATATGTGTTTTAAAGGCGAATCATGTGGCAATTGTATCTTTCCAAATAAATAAAATGATAATGCTCCAAACACTGCTATCCAAATAGCAATAAAAACCTCTCTTTCTAAGTAATGCCCTTGTACTACTAAATCGGCATTTGATAAGAATTTAAATGCCAAAGCTAATTCCAAGAATCCTAAAACCACCTTTACTGTGTTTAACCAACCACCTGACTTTGGAAGTGAATTCAACCACCCAGGAAACATTGCAAATAATGTAAAAGGTAACGCTAAGGCTAATGAAAATCCAAACATTCCTACAAATGGCGCAATACCACCTTTAGACGCCGCCTCAACAAGTAATGTTCCAACAATAGGACCTGTACATGAAAAAGAAACAATAGCTAAAGCTAATGCCATAAAAAAGATACCAATCATTCCCCCTCTATCAGCTTGTCTATCAACTTTATTTGCCCATGAATTTGGTAACATGATTTCAAATGCACCTAAAAAAGAAAAAGCAAACACTATTAATAAAATAAAGAATATAATATTAAACCAAACATTTGTTGACAAAGCATTTAACGCATCTGCGCCAAAAACCCAAGTAACTACCGCTCCAAGGAATACATAAATAAGAATAATAAATACTCCGTATGTTATTGCATTACGAACACCAGCTGCTTTACTTTTACTTTGTTTGGTAAAGAAACTCACCGTCATTGGTATCATTGGAAATACACAAGGCGTAAGTAAGGCCGCAAAACCTGACAAAAATGCTAAGAAAAATATAGTAAGTAAACCTCTTGACTCTTCCTTATCAGAGCCTCCCTTATCTACTTCAATTGTGTCAATACTTTTTGCATCAGTTAATACAAGATCACCATTCTCGTATGAAAAATTAAACTTCACAATTTCAGGTGGTAAACATTGTCCATCATTACAAGCTACATATTCAAGCTTCGAAACAACTAAAGCTTTTTTCTCATTAAACTTTATTTTTTGCTTAAAAATAGCTTTTTTCTCAAAATACTTCATTTCAGCTTCAAACACTTCTTCATAAGCAGTATGCCCTTTACCTTCCCTAGTCTTTCCTACTAACTCGTAACTATTTTTTTTATTTAAAAAAGTTATCGTAGTTGCAACGGGTATGTCCTTTAATTCTTTTAAAGAATAAACATGCCATCCTTTATCAATCTTAGCTTTATAAAATATGTCAAATTCATTATCAGAAATTCTCTTTATTTTAGCGCTCCATTTTACAGGCTCAAAAATTTGACTACTATCATCTACTTTTTGAGTTGCATTATTTTTTACTTCTTGAGCCGATAAAACAGTATATAAATCTTTACCCGAATCTACTTGAGTAGCTGTAGCTAAATTAAAATTCAACTTTTTTGACTCAAACAAACACTTTTCATCATCACATGATTGATATGACACTTCTCCTTCTATTGACGTTAAAGTAGCATCTAACAACTTAATACGCTGTACTAATGTTGCTTTATGATCAAAATAAGTCATATCCATTTCAAAGACTTTATCAAACTTTGTAATGGTTTTGCTTTCAGCAGCTTTTTCAGCAACTAATTCAAAGGTTTTTCCTAATTGAGCTTCATCATAAAAAAACTCGGTAGGCAAAGCTCCTCCTTCAGGCAAATGCTGAGAATACAAATGCCAATGATCTTGTATCGTTGAGTTGTAAATTAAATTATACTCTGTTTCGGAAATTTTCTCAACAGCTCCTGTCCATTTTACAGGTTCTACTATTTGTGCTTGAGCAATACTCAAACTAAATAATAATACGAATAAACTAAATATTTTTTTCATTGTAGGTTAATATAGATTTGTAATTAATTAAGGGTTATTTTTAATGTTTTTTTGGTTTGTTTCGTAACGCTAAACCTAGCATCTGCTCGTTTACCTACTATCCAAATAATAGCATCATTAGCATTACAAAGCAACCAACTATTTTCTTTTTCTGTTAAAGACAATTTTTCGTCTTTAAAATATTTACTAATTTTTTTCTTTCCTTTCATTCCAAACGGAAAAAAAGAATCACCTTCTTTTTTCTTACGTAAATGCAATGGATACATTAAAGTATCAACATCAACATAAATTGAATTTTTTAACGAATAATTTGTTTCTCCAACAAGCTCAAAACGCAATCCAATTGGTAACTCAATTTGAGTAATATCTTCGTTAATTTCAACTATAGAATTTTGTAAATGTAAGGCGTTTTCCTCTAATAATAAAAAATCTCTATCTTTTATCAATCTATGGGTTTTAGAACTTACGTATTTTCCTGACTGAGCATCAAGCAACTCCTCTATATTCAACCATTCCGTAAAACGAAACTCCTTTAGTATATAGTACAAATAGGCTTTGTATTCTTTATGAGACTTTAGCTTTTTTATATCAATTTTCACCAAATCACCAGCATAAACACACACTTCATTTTTCACTTGTTCAAAGTGATTTTCAAGCACTTTCTTTTCTGATTTTAAATAAGACAAATGCGTGTTAAAAGTTTCCAACAAACTCGGATTTAAAGCCTCTAAAACGGGAATTACATTATGACGGATTTTATTTCTGAAATATTTTGTAGACTGATTACTTTCATCTTCCCTCCATGCAATATTATTGGTAATGGTAAAATGCTCAATTTCATCTCTTGTAAATGGCAATAATGGCCGAACAATTCTTCCATTAATTTCCGGGATACCTACTAAGCCATTTAAAGATGAACCACGAGTTAAATTTATCAATACCGTTTCTATGTTGTCATTGGTATGATGTGCAGTTAACACGTAGTCATATTGCTCAGTAGCCATTAATTCATCAAACCAACTGTAACGCAATTCCCTTGCAGCCATTTGAGTTGATAGTTTATGTGTTTCCGCATATGCAGCAGTATCAAAAGCTATATAATGACATTGAACCCCTAACTGTTCCGCTAAACGTGAAACAAAAGCGGCGTCTTTATCAGAATCTTCAAAACGCAACTTAAAATTACAATGTGCTAAAGCGAAATTGACTTGAAGCTTATGGAGCAAATGTGCCAAAATCACACTATCTATTCCCCCAGAAATAGCCACTAATAATTTACTCTCATTTAAAAATGGTAGATTTTTGTCAATGTGTTTCTTGAATTTTTCTAACATTTGATGTTGTTTAAAATTAAGTCAGCAATGCCTCACGCATTGCTTTAGCTTTTATTAAGCATTCTTGATATTCTGCTTCTGCTGTTGACTTTACAGTAATAGCACCCCCAACAGAGTAAGAAACATACTCATTTGTTTCATTGTACAGAATACTTCGAATAATAACATTAAAATCGAAATCATTATTTGGGGTAAAATAACCAACGGACCCTGAATACAATCCGCGTTTAGTATCTTCTAATTTTTCAATAATTTTCATTGCAGAAACTTTTGGAGCTCCTGTCATACTTCCCATTGGATATGATGTTCTTAATACCTCAACAGGACTTTTTGTATGCGGAACCTCTGCGGTAACCGTACTTATCATTTGATGTACTTGATCAAATGAATACACTTTACACAGCTCTGGAACTCTTACGCTTCCCTTTGTCGCTGTTTTTGATAAATCATTACGCACCAAATCAACAATCATGATATTTTCTGAACGCTCTTTTTCATCATGAGCCAAATCATGTTTTAGTCGTTCATCTTCTACTTTATCATCAGAACGTTTTGCTGTCCCCTTAATTGGTTGTGAAACTATAGTAGTGTCCCTTTTTCGTATATACCGCTCAGGTGACGCAGAAAGTAAATACTTATCGTTTAACCTTAAAAAGGTCGCAAAGGGAGGATTAGAAATTGAGTTTAATCTTTTATATACTTTTAAAGGATTTATTTTAGTTTCTTCCGCATAAAACTCTTGGCAAAAATTCATTTCATAAATATCACCTCTACTAATGTGGTTGTGTATTTTTTGAAATCTTTCAAAATAACTATCCTTAGTCATTCTAAGTTTTATTTTGATTGGAGAGATCTCTTCCTCAAATACTACTTCATCATTTTTAATTACTTCAATTTCCGCATAATCTTCTTCCAGCTCATCATCTACAAAATGTAAATACTGAATTTCTAAAACATCCTTTTTTAATAAGAATACTTTTTTTGGTTGAAAGAAAAACAATTCTGGAAAACCCAACCCATCGTAATTACTCGATTTCAAATTTTCAGTATCGCACTTTAAATCATACGTCAAATACCCAAACAACCAATCATTTGTAAGTGACTGGTATTCTTTTAGTTTATCAAAGGCATCAGTAGCATCGGTTTGCAACATTGTAAATGCATCCACTGCTAAAACAGCATCGTAACTAGAATATGCTTGATGATAACCATTAGAATCTAACCAAACAACCTCCCTAAACTGTTGGCTCCATTGCAACAATTTTTCTTTTATGCAATGCCCTTTAGGGAGTGCTATTTTTTTTATCTTCCTCAATACTTCGTTTACTTAAAAATCTCCACCTATTAAAGATGAGTATATGTTTTTAAAACAAAAATAGCTTCCGATATTAAACGAAAACTATTTTTTTATTATTTTATCTTGTTTTGAATCAACATCAACATTCTAATTAGCAACATCACTAATGAACTTGATTCGATACAATCGCAACTCTTCATCATCATAATCTCCTTCAAACTCTTCAATTGCATCTGTTATCTTATCGGTTTCAGCTTCCATAAAATACTCATGAATCTCTTCTTGCTGATCCTCATCTAAATGATCATCAATCCAGTAATTTAAATTCAATTTAGTTCCAGAATACACTATTTGCTCCATTTCTTTAATGAACTCAGTCATCGTCATTCCTTTAGCAGCCGCAATATCAATCAAAGGTAGTTTTCTATCAACATTTTGTATGATGTACAGTTTTAATGCAGAGTTAACTCCCGTACTTTTTACCACCAAATCATCCGGACGCATAATATCATTATCATCTACATATTGCGCTATTAATTTCACGAATTCCTTTCCGTACTTTTTAGCTTTTCCTTCCCCAACGCCATGAACGCTTTTCAACTCTTCAATGCTAATTGGATATTTTAACGCCATATCTTCTAATGAAGGGTCTTGAAAAACAATAAAAGGTGGCACACCTAACTTATGAGCAACCGTTTTACGTAAGCTTTTCAATACTTTCATCAACTGCATATCTGCAGCAACATCACTTCCTTTTGAAGCAACCATTACTCCATCGGTACCTTCATCAACATACATATGATCTTCTGTCATCATAAAACTTTCTGATGTATCAATAAATTGATTCCCTTTTTCAGTTAAACGTATAACCCCATATGTTTCAATATCTTTTTTAATGAATTTAGCTACTATTGCTTGACGTATCAAGGCCATCCAATATACTCCTTCTTTCCCTTTACCATTACCAAAAAAAGGTTTGGTATCGGTTTTATGCGAAGATATTAGCGCGTTTCTATTACCTAGTAAGGTGCTTACTAAATCCTTAGATTTATATTTCTCTTTTGTAAAACTTACAATCTCCAATAATATTTTTAATTCATCTTGAGCTTCATGCTGCTTTTTTGGATTACGCATATTATCATCCATATCCGCTCCTTCTCCATTTACTCCATCAAATTCTTCTCCGAAATAATGAAGTATAAATTTACGCCTAGACATTGACGTTTCTGAAAACGCAACCATTTCTTGTAATAAAGCATGTCCAATTTCTTGTTCGGCTACAGGCTTGTTAGCCATGAACTTCTCCAGTTTTTCTATATCCTTATAAGCATAAAACGCTAAGCAATGTCCTTCTCCTCCATCTCTACCAGCACGACCAGTTTCTTGATAATAACTTTCTATACTTTTTGGTATATCATGATGAATTACAAAACGAACATCTGGTTTATCTATTCCCATTCCAAAAGCAATTGTAGCAACAACAACATCTGTATCTTCCATCAAGAACATATCCTGATGCTTTGCTCTTGTTTTGGTATCCAAACCTGCGTGATACGGTACTGCCTTTACACCATTTACTTGAAGTACTTGAGCTAATTCCTCAACTCTTTTTCTACTCAAACAATACACAATACCACTTTTTCCTTCATTTTGTTTTACAAAACGAATGATATCAGCATCTACATTTTTAGTTTTTGGACGTACTTCATAATATAAATTAGGCCTGTTAAAAGTTGCCTTAAAAACTTCCGCTTTTGGCATACCTAAATTTTTAGTAATATCTTCTTGCACTTTTGGAGTAGCAGTAGCCGTAAGCGCTACTATTGAAATATTATCTCCTATTTTTTTTATAATACTTTTTAAATTTCTATACTCAGGTCTGAAATCATGTCCCCATTCAGAGATACAATGCGCTTCATCAACTGCCATAAAAGAAATTGGAACTGAACGTAAAAATTCAATATTCTCTTCTTTGGTAAGAGATTCAGGAGCGACATACAATAATTTTGTAATACCATTAGTCATGTCTTCCTTTACTTGCTTCACCTCGGCTTTAGTTAAAGAAGAATTCAATACATGAGCAATTCCATGTTCAGATGATATCCCACGTATGGCATCAACTTGATTTTTCATCAATGCAATTAACGGTGACACTACTATTGCAGTCCCCTCTCTCATTAATGCAGGCAATTGAAAACAAAGAGATTTTCCTCCCCCAGTTGCCATGATAACAAAAGTATCTTTTCCTTGAAGTACATTTTTAACAACACCTTCTTGCAAGCCTTTAAATTGCGAAAATCCAAAGTGCTTTTTTAATGAAGCGTGTAAGTCAACTTGATTAAATTCCATTTAAATATTTTATGTTTTATGCTCTATTTAACTTTTATTACTTAAATAAAACAACTTTCTTATCATACCTTATATGTATCTGATAAAAAAAAAGTAATTTCGTTTGAGGATATTAAAGATAGTATTTTATTTAAAACCTAAAGCAACTTTTTTATAAAAAAAACATGCTTTTTTACGGTTTTTATATACAACCTTAATCAGCAAAAAAGTAACCTACAATAGTTTTTGTTGATTTTTAAATTTTATTTAAATGAGTAATTTAGAAAAAATCATTCGAATAGCTAAAGAAACTATTACTATTGAGCAACAAGCCATAGCCAACTTGGTAAATCTTGTAGACAACGAATTTGCTGAAGCGGTAAATCACATTTATAACTCTAATGGGAGAGTAATTATTTCTGGTATTGGAAAAAGCGCCAATATTGCTACCAAAATTGTTGCTACAATGAACTCAACAGGCACACCTGCTATTTTCATGCATGCAGCTGATGCTATTCATGGCGACTTAGGTACAGTACAGAAAAACGACACCGTTATTTGTATTTCAAAAAGCGGAAATACCCCTGAAATTAAAGTTCTAGTTCCTTTAATAAAAAATGGAGGAAACAAGCTAATAGCGATTACTTCTAACAGAACTTCTTTTTTAGGTTCTGAAGCAGATTTTGTTTTACATGCTTATGCTGAAAAGGAAGCTTGCCCCAATAACTTAGCGCCAACAACCAGTACAACTACTCAGTTGGTTATGGGAGATGCTTTAGCAGTATCCTTATTAAAGTTAAAAGATTTCACTAGTAGCGATTTCGCTAAATACCACCCAGGTGGCGCTTTAGGAAAACGCTTATACTTAAGAGTGCGTGATTTAATTTCGAAACACGAAAAGCCTGCAGTAAAAGCAACAGCATCTATTAAGGATGTTATTATAGAAATATCCAATAAACGATTAGGTGTTACCGCAGTTATTGATAATGATAGTAAAATTATCGGGATCATCACTGACGGGGATTTAAGACGTATGTTGGCAGAAACAACTGATATTAACTCTCTTAAAGCAAGTGATATCATGTCTGCTTCACCAAAAACACTCTCTAGCAACGCAATGGCTGTTGAAGCAAAGGAACTCTTAGAAGAAAATAATATTTCTCAAGTACTTATTCAGGACGACAACAAATATCAAGGTGTAGTACATATACACGATTTAATTAAAGAAGGTATCATTTAAAATGGCAAACAAAAACCCAAATGAAATGTCGTTCCTTGATCATTTAGAAGAATTAAGAGGACACTTGATTAAAGCTACTTTAGCAATATTATCCTTTGCTACATTGGCTTTTCTATGTAAAAAAATAGTTTTCGAAACCATACTATTAGGCCCATCAAAAATAGGGTTCATCACATACAATGGACTTTGTAATTTATCGAAAGCTTTAGGAATGGACGAAAGTTTATGCATTACTGAAATGCCTTTTGAAATACAGAGCAGAACATTAGCAGGTCAATTTTCCGCACACATATGGGTCTCTATCACCTTTGGCTTTATCATAGCATTTCCATTCGTGATTTATCAATTCTGGAAATTTGTGAGCCCAGGCTTACGCAGTAACGAGCGTAATACATCAAGAGGTTTTATTTTCGCCGCTTCCTTTCTGTTTTTCACTGGAGTTTTATTTGGATACTACATTATTTGTCCGCTTTCCATCAATTTCCTAGGAAGCTATAGTGTTTCTGAACAGATTCATAATGATTTTGATTTAGACTCCTATATCAGTCTAGTACGTGCATCTACCCTAGCGTCCGGGCTAATTTTTGAACTACCAATCATCATCTATTTCCTAACAAAAGTAGGATTAGTTACCCCAGAGTTTTTAAGAAAAAACAGAAAAGTTGCTTTGGTAATTGTTTTAATTGTTTCTGCGGTAATCACACCTCCAGATATTGCAAGCCAGGTTATCGTTGCCATTCCAGTACTTATCCTTTACGAAGTTAGTATTGTAATATCCAAACGCGTTTTAAAAAATCAAGCAAAAAAAGCACTCGAAACACCATAAGTCATGAACGAAAAGATTAAAGAATTTGACGAGTATAGAGAAAGGATGAACAAACGCATCTTAAAAGATGACAATAAAATTCTTCATAGAATATTCAACTTGGACACTAAAGCGTTTCAAGAAGGCGCTTTAGATGTAAGAACAAAAGAATTATTAGGTTTAACAGCTTCTATGGTATTACGATGTGACGATTGTGTAAAATACCACTTGGAATCATGTCATAAAGCTGGATTAAACGGTAAAGAAGTTGCAGAAGCTCTTAGTATATCTACCTTAGTTGGCGGTACCATTGTAATCCCTCATTTACGTAGAGCTTATGAATTTTGGGACGCCTTACAAGATGACTAATTCGTTAAGGATTTATTAAAGCATCCTATATTACAAGTCAAACACTTACTTTTACAACATTATAATTGTACACTATGATTTTAAGAGCTGAAAACATTAAAAAATCCTACAAAAACAAACTTGCTGTTAAAGGGATTTCTGTTGAAGTAAAACAAGGTGAAATAGTTGGGCTACTAGGACCTAACGGAGCAGGTAAAACCACATCGTTCTACATGATTGTTGGACTAATAAAACCAACTGAGGGTAAAATATTTTTAGACCAAACTGAAATCACTAAATTCCCGATGTACAAACGTGCACAACACGGTATTGGGTATTTAGCACAAGAAGCTTCTGTATTTAGAAAACTTACTGTTCAAGAAAACATCATGAGTGTTTTAGAATTGACTGATCTTTCTAAAAAAGAGCAATTAGAACGTACCGAACAATTAATTGAAGAATTCAATCTACAAGAACGTAGAGATCGTAAAGGAGATTTACTTTCTGGTGGAGAACGAAGAAGAACTGAAATTGCTCGAGCATTAGCAACTAACCCAAGCTTCATTTTACTAGATGAACCTTTTGCTGGTGTTGATCCTGTTGCTGTAGAAGATATTCAGCGAATAATTGCTCAGCTAAAAGATAAAAACATTGGTATTTTAATTACCGACCATAACGTACAAGAAACATTAGCAATTACAGATAGGACTTATTTAATGTTTGAAGGAAACATCTTAAAACATGGTAAACCTGAAGAATTAGCTGAAGATGAAATGGTACGAAAAGTGTATTTAGGGCAAAACTTTGAGCTACGTAAAAAGAAGTTAGATTTTAAATAATTACTTCTATCTAAAAAAAAACTCCTACTTTTTAACCAATTGTAGGAGTTTTTCTTTATTACCATTATAGATATTCACATCTACAAACTCTTTAATTCCTCGCACACTTCCTTTATCCGTAAATTGCCAGAAATTCCAATCTTTATCTATATTTTCAACATAGAAATTATAATTAGCTACCCAACAAGTATATTCCGAAAAGTCCTTATATAAATGATCATTATAAAACGATTCTCCGGAATAAATTATTGGTTTCATTCCATAATGTTTTTCTACTTTATTCAGCCATTTTCGCAAACCAATTTTCAAATTTGCTATACTCTGAATTCTAGGGACATCTTCTATATCTAAAACCGGCGGCAAATCTCCTTTTTGAAGCTTTACCGTATTGATAAAATTATTAGCCTGAAGAATAGAGTTTTCATTTGGCCGATAATAATGATAAGCCCCACGAACAAATCCATTTTGTTTTGATTTTTCCCAGTTTGTTTTAAATTTCCTATCTACTTTTACACTACCGGCAGTAGCACGAACAAACACAAAGGAAATTGGAAAACTATCTTGAACCTTAGTTACTTTATCCCAATTTATTTTCCCTTGATAATGCGAAACATCTATTCCATAGGATTTATTTTTATGATGTTGCAATACATCAAATATTCGTAACTGCGTAGTAACAGACGATACTTTTATAGACTCATTATTTTCTATACGTTGGAATGCTAGATAATATAGTGCATAACGATAATGCCAAGCTCCGAACAGAAAAGCAATTAATATTATTGGCAATAGAATATGCTTTTTGAAAGAAAATTGTTTCTTGGGAGACTTTCTTCGCTTCACTGGTTTTCTTCGTTGCAATCCTTTCAACGCCTTTCTTCCAGAGGACATCTTATTTTTTCATATTGCTAATTACAGAAATCAACACATACAAAACAATAATTACAGGTATTGCTAAAAACTGTAAAAACACCAATAGCAAAACTGATAGTATTAAAAAGATATATTTAACAGCGTTTTCTTTAAATCCGAAGGTTTTCATTTTTAAAGAAAACAGTGGGATTTCCGCATTTAACATATAACAACTAAATATAGTTAACCCAATTAAAAACCATTTATTTAAAATCAACTCATCAATCCACACAACATCGTTTGTCATTAACACTAATGGCAAGCTCAAAATAAACAATGTGTTGGCAGGAGTTGGCAAGCCAATAAAAGAATCAGTCTGACGAATATCTATATTAAAATTAGCTAATCGATAACACGAAGCTAATATCACTAACAAACCAATTAAAGGAAGAAAACTTGTTGTACCATCATTCCATTCAGTCGTTGAAAAATCTAATGCATATGGAAATGATCCAGACGTTTTTTCAAATAACTTAAAAACAACTATTCCAGGCACTACACCACTTGTAACCATATCTGCTAATGAATCCAATTGCAAACCTAGTTCACTTTTCACATCGAGTATACGTGCTGCAAAACCATCAAAAAAGTCAAATACAATTCCTAACATTACAAAAACCGCAGCCATAAATAAATTATCTTCTACAGCAAATATGACTGCTACACTACCACAAAAAAGGTTTAACAGTGTTATTAAATTTGGAACATGTTTTTTCATTGGTCTACATTTTATTCTTTAAAGTAAAAATAACAAAGATTTTAAGCTTGTTTGTTATTCTAACATAAACATTATTAAATTATGTGATTTCTCCTATCGTCGAAATGACCACAGGAATCAAAACTCTTTCTTGTCTTCTCTTTCTTCCTTTGACAAAAAGGAGAAATATAAAAATAATATTCTTTTAGAAACAAGCTTTTATCATCCTATCATTTCCGGACATATCTTTTCTCAATTCTACGGTTTCAAAACCTAAGTCTTTAATCAACTTTACGGTTTCTTTTCCTAAATATTGATTAATCTCAAAATACAAGACACCATCTTTTTTCAAATGATTTAAAGCATATTCAGTTATTTTCTTGTAAAAAATTAGTGCGTCATCATCTTCAACAAACAAAGCTAAATGAGGCTCAAACTCTAACACATTCTTTTTTATCTCTTGCTTCTCCAAATTCCTAACATACGGAGGATTTGACACAATTACATCAAACATATATTTTGAATCATTTACTAATTTCGGATTCAAAATACTATCATTAATAAAATTGACAGCTACATCATTTTGCTTCGCATTTTCTTTAGCCACTTTTATAGCCTCTACAGAAATATCAACAGTAGTAACATTTGCTTTAGATAAATTCTTAGCTAAACTAATCGGAATGCACCCAGAACCAGTACCAATATCAAGAATAGACAGATTATTTCGTCCTTCCTCCTCGTAATGACTATAATCCTTAAATACCCAATCTACCAATTCTTCAGTTTCTGGACGCGGAATAAGTGTATTTTCAGTTACACTAAAAGCCAATCCGTAAAATTCTGTTTCTCCTATTATATATTGTATCGGCTGCTCTAATTTCAATTTCTGAATTGCTTCTTTGAGAAACACTATATCATCCGCAGAAATACTTTGATTAGGATTTAATAAAAAATCCATTTTATTAAATTTTATCTTATATTCTATCAATAAATAGAAAAATGAATCTATTTCTGATTTCTCATTAATAGAAGTCAATTCAGAAAGCAATTCTTTTTTTAAATCAGAAAGCGTCATATTACTTCAATTGTTTTTTAATTTTATTCAACTCATTGGCAAGCATAGACAGTTGATCTTCTAAATCATCTTTTAACTCAGGGATTCTTTTAAAGAATGAATATTTTATCTTCCAGATTTCCTTTATGTTTTTCTTCTCAAATTCTTTATCTTCTATGTTAGAATGATCAGCTCTAAGAACAACTTTTTCCTTCAATACATATATTCTACGTAAAATCAACTTTCCTGAAACAAGTACCAATACCAACGTTCCGTTTAAAAGTTCTTTGATTTTATTTATAGGATAATAATGCCCTACAACAATATCATTAGGATACAGTCCTTTATCATGAGTAGTCATTTCCAAATTTGTAATTGTAAACCCTCGTAATTCTAAGTTGTTTTTAACAGGTAATTGCAACTTCGGCATTTGATTCACAAAAGTAGCTTTATCACTATATAAAGTGTAGTCAACCATATTAGATTCGGTAATACACGGTATTTCTGTAAATTTCTCTCTAGTCAATTCATTTATATCCGTAGTAATACCTCCTTTAAATTTCAACAACTCATTTACAGTAAGCTCTCTTGTTAACAACTGATCTATATAAATACTAAAATAATTAGCAACCTTTATAATAGTTTCAATTTTAGGCTCACTCCTACCTTCCTCGTAAGCCCCTAAAGTAGCACGTTTCAACTCAAATAAGTCGGCAAAAGCTTGCTGACTTAAATTCTTTACTTTTCTTATTTTCTTTATATTCTTTCCGAAAAACGACATGTTTTGCTAATTTTATTTGCAATTTAATTAATTTAATGTATATTTACACTATAATTATTAGCTAATACTATTAAAACGAGCCAATTTAGTTTTTAAACCGCTAACAAATATAGCAAGATAGAATTTAAAAACTAATATAATTGGCATATTGTTAAACTAACTCATCAATTAATTATGTTACTATTGCTTATAAGTTTACTAAAACATATTACTAACTACATCGTTTATCTTGTAAACTTTTTGTAATATTAAACGTCGAAAAAATGAACTAACTTAAAACAAAAACTACCTATATGAAAAACCATTTTGACATCATTAAAAACTATTTAATCGAATTAAATTACAGCATTACTTACGAAAATAAGAATGACGGTATATTAATGGTTCAAAAAGAAAGTGATGGTATTAAAAACCTCATTTTAGGTGTTGCTGACCCTATATTAATAATGGAGCAATACATCTTTAAAATAAATAATGCCTCAGAAGGAATATTCAAACAATTATTACAAAAAAATAGAGATATCATTCACGGAGCATTTACACTTGACGAAACTGGAGAAAAAGTAATATTCAGGGATACCTTACAATTAGAAAACTTAGACCTTAATGAATTTGAAGGATCTATAAACTCTTTAAGCTTATTATTAAGTGAATACTCTGAACAGATTATAGAATTCTCGAAATACTAACCCGTTATTAGTTAATAATAGCACAAAACACCAATATTATGATTATAGCAACTACAGACATCATTCCAAATAAAGAAATCACTGAAATATTAGGAATAGCAAGAGGAAGTACCGTAAGAGCTAGAAATATTGGTAGAGATATTTTTGCTGGCTTAAAAAACATCGTTGGTGGTGAAATTGAAGAATACACTCAATTACAAGCAGAGTCAAGAGAACAAGCTATGCAACGAATGACCAAAGATGCACAACGATTAGGCGCTGATGCCATTATTAATGTACGCTTAACTACGTCAATGGTTATGCAAGGAGCTTCAGAAATTTTAGCTTACGGTACAGCAGTTAAATTGAAATAATATGGAAACAGCAGAAATAGTAATGTTCGGTTTACAAGCATTAATGTGGTTTGGAATTCTTTTCGCTATAATTTATTTAATTATTAGAAGAAATAGGGTTAAGAAAACAGAAGATTTTGAACAACGAGATAACTAACACAAATAGAGAACAATAAATTAAATTTACTAAAAAATAAAAACATCATGAACATATTTAAAAGATTATTTAGCATAGGAAAAGCAGAAGCACATTCAGCAATCGATAGAATGGAAGATCCTATCAAATTAACAGAACAAGGAATTAGAGACATGAAACAGGACTTAGATAAAAGTCTTGAAGCTTTAGCTCAGGTAAAAGCAATGGCTATCAGGGCTAATAATGATAAAGAAGAGTACGCTTTAAAAGCTGAAGATTACCAAAACAAGGCGATGTTAATTCTTAAAAAAGCTCAAAAAGGAGAGTTAAAAGCAGAAGATGCTGACCGTTTAGCAAAAGAAGCTTTAATTAAGAAAGACGAAAGCAGCAAAAATGCAGCAAGAACTAGCGCTGAATCAGAAAAATTCAATACTTCTGTAGCACAGTTAGAAAAAAATGTAAACAGCATAAAATCTAACATTAGCAAATGGGAAAATGAATTGAAAACTTTAAAAGCTAGAGTTAAAGTAAGTAATGCTACAAAAAACTTAAACAAGCAAATGGCCGAAATTGACAGTTCAAGTACTGTTAGTTTGTTAGAGCGTATGAAAGAAAAAGTAGAGCAAGATGAAGCTTTAGCTGAAGCATACGGTGATATTGCAAACGATTCAAAAAGTATTGATGACGAATTGAATGCTGCAATTGACACAACTGAAGTAAGTGCTGAAAGCGATTTAGAAAAACTAAAGAAGCAATTAGGTATGAGTGACGATTCTAAAGAATCTTAATTCTTATAAACTAATACGAATAAATTGAATTATCATCAAATTGAGCTTATTGTGAACAATTAAGAATGTTAAACTAACTTTCGATAAGCTCATATGATAATTAAGAAAACACAACATTCTATTTTAAAGAATAACATATGACATTAACTGACTTAGTATTTTCTTCCATCAATTTACCGCTTACTATTTTACTAATAGTTTTAGCCGCCTACAGAATCATCACCATGCTATTTGGTTTGGATTTAGATTTTGATATGGACTTTGATATTGATGTAGATGCTGACTTTGATGCAGATATGGATACAGACACTTCATTTGACGCTAGTGGATTAGATCTCGAAGAAGTTTCAAATATTGAGATAAAAAGAGATGCTATTGTTAAAGACAGGCGAAAAGACTTAAAATGGTGGCAAGTTATATTAATCTATTTCAATTTTGCTGAACTTCCATTTCTATTCACTTTTACTTCTTGGATATTCTTCTGGTGGAGTTTAACAGTTATTGGAACATACATGACGGGTAGCTACGACAATTCATTTGGCTTAGTTATTTTCTTAGGAGCTATAATACCAGCGCTTATCATAAACAAAATATTTACTACGCCTTTTAAATCTATATTTAAAAAATTAGAACGAAAAGGAGTTGACAATTTAGATATATTAGGTCGAAAAGGAACATTACTTTCTAACATAGCTAACGATAAACTAGGAAGTGTCAAACTAGTTGTAAATAGCGACCCTATTAACGTTTATGTGAAATCATTAAAAGGAGAAACTATCAAATCAGGACAACAAGTCTTGATTATAAAAGAATCCAAAGACAAAAAATACTATTACATACAATCATACTAAAAACTCAATACCTTCTGTACAAACACAAGAGGTATGAATTAATAACAATTATTTTTCACTCGAGGAAAACCTCGAAAAACTAACCCACTGGTGGGATTAAATTAACTAACTAAATAAAAACTATGAATTTAACAATTTCTCTATTAGCCTTAGCTGGCATAGTTCCAACAATCATTGGTGTTGTTGTTGGTGGAATATTTTCATTGATATTACTGTTCGTAATATACATTGCATTATTCTATAAAAAAATACCTCAAGGTGAAGCCCTAGTAAAAACAGGGTTTGGTGGGACTCAAGTTGCTTTTGACAAAGGAATGTACGTTATCCCGTTATTACACAAAGTAGAAATCATGGATATTTCGGTAAAGAAAATCGAAATTGAACGTTTAGAAAACGACGGTCTTATCTGTAAGGACAATATGCGTGCAGATATTAAAGTTGCCTTTTTCGTTCGTGTAAACAAATCAAAAGAAGCAATTATTGAAGTAGCTCAAACAATTGGTTGTGAAAGAGCTTCTCATATTTCTACTTTAAATGAATTATTTGAAGCAAAATTCTCTGAAGCATTAAAAACAGTAGGGAAGAAATTTGAATTCATTGAATTATATGAATCTAGAGCAGAATTCAGAGATGAAATCATTACTGAAATTGGTCGTGATTTGAACGGATATACATTAGAAGATTGTGCTATTGATTACTTAGAACAAACTGCAGTAAGTTTCTTAAAAGCAGACAATATTTTAGATGCTGAAGGGATTAAGAAAATTACTGAATTAACAGCAGCTCAAAATATAAAGTCTAACTTAATTATGCGTGATGAGCAAAAAACCATCCGTAAGCAAGATGTTGAAGCACGTGAAGCTATTTTAGAATTAGATAAGCAATTAGCTGAGAAAGAAGAGCAACAAAAACGTGAAATAGCCAATATTGTTTCTCGCGAAGAAGCGGAGATTTTAAAAGTTGGTGAGGAAGAACGTTTAAAATCTGAAGGAGCGAGAATTTCTACTGAAGAAAAGTTACAAATTGCAGAAGAAAACAAGCAACGTCAGGTAATTGTTGCTGCTAAAAACAAAGAACGTACGGATGCTGTTGAAGCAGAACGCGTATTAAAAGATCGTGATTTAGAAGCTACAGAACGTGAACGTGCTGTAACACTAGCCCAAATTGATAAAGAAAAAGCAGTAGAAATTGAAAAGAAAAATATCCAAGATGTTATTCGTGATCGTGTTACTTTAGAAAAAGGAGTAGTTGAAGAACAAGAAAACATGAAAGATATTGAAGCTTTCAAAGGTGCTGATCGTGAAAAACAAGTTGCCATTACGTTAGCTGAAAAAGCTGCAGAAGAGCAAATGATAAGACGTGTTAAATTAGCAGAGGCTGAAAAAGAAGCTGCTAAGCAAAAGGCTGAAGAAATTAACATTCATGCACAAGCACAAAAAGAAGCATCTGTTAAAGAATCGGAAGCGCGTAAAATTTTAGCAGAAGCAACTGCAAAAGAAGAAGCTACCATCGGTATGTCCGAAGCACAAGTGATGCATGCAAAAGCGGAAGCTGAAGAAAAGCAAGGTCTTGTTGAGGCTAATATTATCGAGAAAACTGCTATTGCTGAGGCAGCAGGTATTGAAGCAAAAGCTACAGCATTGAAAACTCAAGGAATTGCTGAAGCTGATGTTATCAAAGAAAAAGCGTTAGCCCAAGCAACTGGTGATAAAGAAATTGCATTTGCAGAAGCAGCTGGTATTGAAGAGAAAGCTGAAGCAATGAAGAAGTTAGACGGTGTTGGAAAAGATCACGAAGAGTTCAAACTGAAGCTAGATAAGCAATTACAAGTAGACTTAGCGGAAATCAGTATCCAAAAAGATATTGCAGATGCTCAAGCAGACGTAATTGGTCAAGCATTGAAATCATCTAACATTGATATCGTAGGTGGAGAAACAATGTTCTTCGATCAGATTATTGGTCAGATTACAAAATCTAAAGGAATTGACAGATTAGTAAACCATTCAGATAACCTTACTCAAGTTAAAGACGCTATTTTAGGTAGTGACGATGTACAAGGAAACTTATTAGGTAAAATAAAAGACTTTGCAACTCAGTACGGAATTGGTTCTGAGGATATCAAAAACTTAACTATTTCTAAATTGCTATTAGACCTACAGTCTAAAGCAAGCTCTACAGATGAGCAAAACAACTTTGGAAACCTATTTAACTTAGCGAAAGCTTTAGGATTAGGTGACAAGAAGTTGAATTAAAAACTATTTCGACAAGCTCTGCATGACGAAATAAAATGTCAGAATGAGCTTGTTGAAACTTTGTTTTCTAATAGAGTTGTACTACTGTGCTTCATTCTTATACATACCGATTATTAACTTTAATATTCAAAAAAACTATGGGAATACAAGCAATGATTAGTAGCTTAAAGAACAACAATAGAAGACAACTACGTACACCTTTTGATAAAGAAAGTATTTATTTATCAAGTAGTGATCAAATAAAAAAAACTGTTTTTAAAAAGGCTAGTAAAGAGCTTCTTTTAAAAATCAGAAATAAAACATTGAAAAACAGCCAAATTTACCAACAAAAAATGATTGGTTATACGTGTCTTTCAATTTTATTTATCTGTACAATTTTATATTTTTCTAATGATATCATCTCATTTATATTTTAATAGATGCAAGAACAAACTAACCTAAACAACAACCAACTAGAAGGCGGAACCTATGAGATTATTCAATCTCGTCTTCAAAAACATAAAACCGATTTAGTAGATCGTTTAAATAATTTAAACGACTCCAGAAAAGAGGTATTTGGTGCCGTTGAAACAAAACTAATTACTAACGATAGAATCAACACTGAAAACTCTTGTATAGCTCGTGATATTGTAGCTCTAGGAAATCAATGTCTTTTCGGATACAATGTACACTTTGGTTTACGTACTGAAATAAAATTAACTGATGTTTTTAGCATATATACGTATCAAGATCAGCGTTTTAAAGAACAACCGCTTACTTTAATAAACGATGACCTTTTTATAAGTGATTTTCAAAATCTATATAAATTCTATCGTAATACATTCTTTGCTAAGTTCAGTATTATTGGGAATTACCTATATATTGTTTTTCAGGTAAATGAAAACACTTCTGATATAAAAACCTTTAAATGGATCATTAAAGATCAATCTTTAACATACATTGACAATCGTAGTGACCACGAATATAAGTTCCCTACTCAGCATGAGTTCAATTGGCAAGAAACCAATTATGACATGCATCGAAATGGAGCTCATCCGCATGTTTCTATTTTAGACAAACTTTTTGTAGAAACTATCGGAGGTGATTTAACCATTAAGATTGAAGACAATACTGATGATGGTAAAGGAATTTTAAATGAACCTGTAGAACACAGAGATCAAACTCTTGAAGATGGTAAGTTCTTATTTGCAGATCTAGGAAACCTTACGGTATTAAGTATTAAACCATATCAGGAAACTGCACGCTACTTTGTATATAACCATAAAGTACAACAGGTTGAACGCATACAAAGTATTCAAGATACTGCTGTACTACTACCCGATAATCACGGAATAATTTTCCCTGATGGATATTACCTACAAACAGGTGAATTTAAAAAGTTTGAGAAGAGTATTGAGCAAGTGAAATTTCAGCAAAAAATTGCTTCACCAAATGGGGAAGATTACTTGTACGTATTTTATGAAGAAGGAAAAGGTGATTATGTATTAATGACCTACAACATCATAGAGCAACGAATAAACACCCCTATTATTTGTAATGGGTTTACGGTTCTCGAAAATGGAGAATTATGTTATTTTAAAGCTGAGGAAGATTCTACTAAACATCATGTAGTACAAATTTGGCAAACTCCTTTTTCTAAAACGGTGCAAATATCGAATGCACATAGTGATTCGTTACTATACAAAATCGGAAATAAAGATATCGTAAAGGCGATGGCAGAATGCCAGGAGCTAATTACGCTGTTAAATAAAGAAGATAATTACGATGGCTTGTATGATGATATCAGTAAGCAAGCTACAGATGTATTAGATTCTTATTACTGGATTAATGAAGCTGATACTGCTAGTTTAGATGTTCCGCTAACGGAATTAAAAACGACTGCTAATGCGGCAATAGATGAGTTTGAAAAAGTAGTTCAACTAAAAAAAGCCGCTACTAACGAAACTGCTGAGGTTGAACAAGGCATCTCAGATTTGTTTGATAAAATAAAACACAGTAGTTTTAAATCTATTGATGATTTTGTTGAAGTATTAACACGACTTAGAGGAGCTCAAGGAGCAACTATTAGCTTAAAGGATATTCGCTATACCAACACCTCTCGTATTGAAGAAATATCAGCGGATATCAGCGAACAAACAGAGCGTATCTCAAGAAGATGTGTTAGCTTTCTATTAGATAAAAAAGCACTACTACCCTACCATAACAGGTTAGCAGAAAAAGCTACTGCTTTAGAAAACATAAAAAAGGTAGTTGACGCAAAAGAGTTAGAAGGAGACATTAATCAAATTAGCACCGATTTAGAAATGCTGATTGATATTGTGAACAATCTTCAAATAGATGACACTTCTCACTCAACAGCTATCATTGATACCATTTCATTATTATTTGCTGAAATTAATCAGCTTAAAGCGGGTTTAAAAAGAAAAGCAAAGAGTTTAAATGAGTCGGAAAGCAAAGCCGATTTCATAGCACAATTAAAGCTGTTCGATCAAAGTATTATCAACTTTATTGATATTGCCAATACTGCTGAAAAATGTGATGAGTACTTAACGAAGCTTTCTGTTCAGTTAGAAGAATTAGAAGGTAAATTCGCTGATTTTGATGAGTATATTTCACAAATCATCGAAAAAAGAGAGGAAGTATATGCTGCTTTTGAAACTCGTAAAAACGCTATCGTAGAAGCTAAAAACAAAAAAGCTATTACGTTACAGAGTGCTGCAGAACGTATTTTAGGAAGCATCAGTAAAAAGGCAGCTACTTTTAGAAACACTGATGAAATAAACGGGTATTTTGCTTCCGATTTAATGGTGAGTAAAATCCAAAGCATCATCAAGCAATTAAAAGGAATTGATGAAATTGGTAAAGCTGAAACTTTAGAATCGAACTTAAAGTCTTCTAAAGAAGAAACTGTACGAAAGCTAAAAGATAAATTAGATTTATATGAGGATGGTGATAATGTTATCAAACTTGGTAAACATAAATTTGGAGTTAACAAACAACCGCTAGACCTCAACATTGTTGCCAAAAAAGATGCTTTATACTTCCACTTAACAGGAACTGATTTCTACGAAAAGATAGATAATGAGGTATTAAATACTTCACAACATATCTGGAATCAAGAATTAATTTCTGAGAATAAAGAAGTGTATCGTTCTGAATATTTAGCATATAAAATATACCAGTCCGAAGGCGTAAAGAAATTATCTCTTTTAAATGCTGACGATTTAGCTACTTTAGTTAAAAAACAGAGTAGTCAAAATTATGCTGAAGGATATGTAAAAGGAGTCCATGATGAAGATGCTATTACAATATTAACGACGCTAATTAAAACAGAAGAGAATTTAGACTTACTTAAATACACTCCTGACACTAGAGCTTTTGCTCAGTTTTTCTGGAATAGTTTAGAGATAACAGAAAAAGAAAACTTAAACAAGCAAATTAAAGCTTCTGGTAGTGTATTAGCTATTTTCCCAGATTCTGATCAGTATGAGTTTGTAATAGAAGAAATAACAACTTTAATTACTCCATTCCTACAAGAATGGAATAGTGACTGTAATGCAAATGCTATTGCTAATTACCTATTCAGAGAATTATATAGCGATGATGAATTTTGCATGAGTGCAAAAGCTATCGAATTGAAAGAAGAATTTCAAGGATACTTAAAAACTAATAACGGATTACAAACTTTTGAAAAAAGTATCGCTTCATTAACGAACCTTAAAGAAAAGGTTGCTTTGGTGAGTCAGTGGCTGCATTCATTTAATCAAGACGCTTCTTTTTATCATCAAGAAACTATTGTTTTATTATTACTGAATTCGGTTATACTTAAAAAAGTAAACCATATTAATGCAATTGAAAACATTGCGACCTTAAAAGGAAGTCATGGTGTTATTGAAGGGAATGATTATTCGTTTAACTACCATCATTTCGTTGATAAATTAGAGCAATATAACAACAAAGTTATTCAAGACTTTATTACCTATAAAACAGCTAAAAAGGAATTAACTGAAACACAAAAAGAAAGCTTAAAATTAGAAGAATTCAAGCCAAAAGTATTGTCTTCTTTTGTACGTAATAAACTGATAGATCAAGTGTATTTACCTTTGTTTGGAGATAACTTATCGAAACAATTAGGAACCGTTGGAGAAAACAAACGTACTGACCGTATGGGAATGTTATTATTGATCTCTCCTCCTGGTTATGGTAAAACTACTTTAATGGAATATATTTCTGAACGTTTAGGATTGATCTTTATGAAGATTAATGGCCCGGCAATTGGTCATGATATTACTTCGGTAGATCCTATGTCGGCAAATAACTCCGCTACAAGACAAGAGTTAGAAAAACTAAACTTAGCTTTTGAAATGGGGAATAATGTGATGTTGTATTTAGATGATATTCAGCACTGTAACCCAGAGTTTTTACAAAAGTTTATTTCCCTTGCAGATGGACAACGTAAGATAGAAGGAGTTTATAATGGAGTTACTAAAACCTACGATTTTAGAGATAAGAAATTCTGTGTTATTATGGCAGGTAACCCGTACACAGAAAGCGGAGATAAATTTAGAATTCCGGATATGTTAGCTAACCGTGCTGATATTTATAACTTAGGAGATGTAATTGGGGATTCTGCTGATTTATTCAAATTAAGTTTAATTGAAAACGCGTTAACTTCTAACGATTTATTACGTCAATTAAGTAGTAAAAACTTTGATGACATTTATACTATTATCAATCACATTGAACAAGGTGGTGAAGGTACATTAGACTTAAAAGGAAATCATACTAAACAAGAGGTGCAAGATTATATTTCGGTACTTGAAAAAGTATTAAGGGTTCGTAACGATGTCTTGAGTGTAAATGAGCAGTATATTAAATCTGCCGCTATGGAAGACGCATACAGAACTGAGCCTTCATTCAAGTTACAAGGATCATATCGTGATATGAATAAGCTGGTAGCGAAAGTAGTTCCGATTATGAATGACAAGGAATTAACTACACTCCTATTATCGCATTACGAAAGTGAATCGCAGACTTTAACGAGTGCTGCAGAAGCCAATTTATTAAAGTATAAAGAACTATCAAGTAACTTAACTGGCGATGAATTACAACGTTGGGAAACTATTAAAACTACTTTCCTAAAAAACAGCAAACTAAAAGGTTTTGGAAACCAAAATGAAATGGCTCAAGTATTGAATCAGCTAATGCAGTTTTCTGATAATTTAGAAGGAATTAAAGAAGTATTGGCTAAAGGATTTGATAAAGAGTAAGTATGATTCAAAAACTAGACGACATACAAACCAATATCCCCTTACTTAAAAATAAGGTTAATCATATATGTGAAGAATATAATATTACAAGTGAAGAGTTATTATTAGAAATGGTTAAATTTTTAAACTTAATTCATATAACTAATAAAAAATTAAGTCCCTCATTAATTGTAGATTTGGCTTGGCATGAATTTATTCTCTTTACAAAATATTACCAGGGATTTTGTATAACACATTTTAGCAGGTTTATACATCATACCCCTAGTGAAAATGAAGACCTTACAATCTATCAAAAAACAATAGAATGCTATATAAAACAATACGGTAAGCCACCAGAGCATATTTGGGGAACTCAAGCTCTTGAAGAATGGGAATCTAGCAAATGTGGTTCTTGCCATAATTAACAAAAAAACTAACTTATGTATTTAGAAGGAATTATAACTATTGACCCATCACAGCTCACACAAATAAAAAAAATAAAACCTACCAAGGCCTTTAAAAAGTTTTTACACCAACTTACACTTGGAGCAGTTTCTGATAAAGAAGAAAGAGAAACTTTTACGGCTGTAGCTATACTACAACAACTAAACGCTTCTTTCAGAAACTTAGGAATTAATAACATCATCAAAATATCTCATGATGACATTGATTTTTATCACGATAAGGAAGGAAAAGACAACGACTTAAAATTAGCGTTAGACAAATATGAGATAGAAGTTAATGACGCAATGTCTATTCATTTTAAGCAATTAAAATTAGTTTTAGAACATCATGATCAAAACTTCAAATACTTAATTGAAGTAAATATCAATAGAGATCATTTAGTTGGTGTTTACCCTATAGAAATTAAAATCGCTGGATTGTTTAATGATTTTAGATTTGGTGATATTAGCGAAAAAATTACCAAAACAGTCAATACACAAGAGGCTTTTAATAAATTCAAGGATCAGAAAACTACATTGTTTGACTATTTTTTAAATCAGTTAAAATTAGAATTGAAAAAACAAATTGCGGCTGATGATATTCAAACTTACATCAAAACAAAACATATTCTACCTAAACAAAAAGTAAAAACCAAGAAAGATATCCCTACCAATACAAATCGTGGAGGTGTTTATGGGGGTTATTATGGTATTGATGATTACTTTTTCTATAGTTTTTTATGGTCTGATGTTATGCATTCTCATAACACTATTATTACAGATACACATTATGAAACTGAAACTGGAGAAGATATTGGATATGCAGAAGAGTTAAATGCTTCTGACGATGTTTTTAATAGTGAGTCTGACACAAATTTTGAAGATTCAAATTGTTTTAGTGAAGACCCAGTATCTATAAATGAACCTATCTCTAGTGACACTGGAAGTTGGTTTGATTCGGACTCTTGGGGTGGTGATTCAGATTCTAGCTGGTCTGATTCAAGTTGTAGTTCTTGTTCTTCCTGCTCAAGCTGTTCATCTTGCGGAGGAGACTAATTAAAAACATACCTACTTATAACATTTTATAAAAAATCATGGGAATATTCGATATATTTAAAAGCAAAAAGGACGAAGGGAAACACTACGATCCTACAAACATAAAGGTAACTGATATAGAAAATGGCTACCTGCTAGATTACGACTTTGAAACTTGGACAGTAACTAAAATGTCTGAGTATGATTGGGGAAGTAATTTCTTTACGCGAGAATTTACAATTACATCTAAAGGCGAGACACGTTATTTACATGTAGAAGAGGATCACAAACTTATCATTACACTTTCTGAAGATTTAAAATTTCGTAAACTTGGTCCTGAAGTATTAGATTTCTTAGAACTTAATGGAAAGCCCCCTAAAAAAATCAACTATTTAGGCACTACTTATTTTCTAGATGAAGAATCTCCAGGGTTTTACCGTAATACCGAAAATGAAGATTGGGAAGAACTAATTTCTTTTGATTACTTAGATGATGAGGAAGAAAAATGTTTAACTATTGAACAATGGGGAGATGAAAAATTTGAAGCAAGTATTGGAACTATTATAAAATCTCGTGAAATTAGTAACATTTTACCTGCTTATACAGACTAACTTGAGTAATCAATTATCTTGCAACATAAATACCGCAAAAAATAATACAGAAATAATAAAACTAGATATCTCAATGAAACTACTTACACCTCTTTTTTATGCGTGTATTTGTCTGCTACTCTTCTCATGTGGTTCAGACAAACCAAAATTTGTAAAATCACCAGTCGATAATATTATTACTAAATATATCGATAAAAGCAATTACAGTGTCATTCTTGCCGATATGGATTACAAGGAAGATACCGATAGCTATTATCATAAATATCAAATTTTAATTGATGAAGGCGCTCCTACCCTATCTCAAATAGAATTAAATGACACTACAGCAGTTGCTACTGACATTAAAATTGAAAAAACGGATTGGCTAAAAGTATCTCCTATAACTTTTGACGAGTATAAAGGAGACTTGGGAATGACTATTTTAAGTAAGAAAAATGGTGTCTTAGATAAAAACTCCTCTCCTGCAGGAGTTGATAATTATGTTGGAAATCCACAATACGGACATTGGCAAACAAATAGTAGTGGAGGTTCTTTTTGGGGATTTTACGGTCGTTACCGTTTAATGTCTGATTTATTTTACGGTCCTAGATATGGAGGTTATGGATATGGCGGATATTCTAGATCACACTATAATGATTACAATCGTAATTACCGAAACAAGCAAAGTTATTACGGAGCAAATAAGGAACACGGTACTAAATCAACTAGAAACACTAATAGCTCTTGGTCAAAAAAATCAAGTACATTTAAAAGTAATGTAAATAGTAAAGTTACTAAAAGTGCTTCAACACTTCGCTCTAGAGGATATTCTTCTAGTAAAAGTTATAGCAAGTCTAATCGTACTAGCAGAAGTGGCTCAAGATATAGTAATAGTTCATCACGATCAAGAAGTGGTGGATTCGGTAAATAATAACTAAGTATTTAAAAATTACACAATGGAAATTATTCAAGAATATTTAGATAGTACATCAATCATACATTCATTAATATACATCATTACGAGTGTTGTATTATTCGGTATTGGTAAATTAATTTATAGTCTACTTCACCGAAGTATTAATATTAAAAACGAGCTTGTAGAAAAGGACAACTTTGCTTTCATTCTATCTTACGTAGGATATTTCACAGGAATCATAATTATTATTGGAGCTGCCATAAAAGGAGACTCTTATGGTCTAGGAAGCGATATCGCACAAATTAGCTTATATAGTATCTTAGGAATTCTATTATTACATCTTTCAATCCTAATAAGTAACAAACTAATATTACCAAAATTTGATATTAAGAAAGAAATTATTGTCGATAAAAATGCAGGAACTGGTATTATAGAAGCCTGTATTTATATTGCAAACGGATTAATATTATACGCCGCTTTAGTTGGAGAATCAAACAGTTTATCTGAAGGTATCACAACATTTGTAGTGTATTGGTTTATTGGTAACGTAGTATTAATTTTAGCTTCAAAAGTATTTTCACTTTGGATGAAATACGACATTCATAATGAAATTGAAAAAGATAATGTTGCCGCTGGAGTTAGTTTTTCTGGCGCTATTATAGCTATCAGTATCATTATCATGAATGCTTTAATTGATCCATTTATTGACTGGACTACTACATGTACTGATGTTGTAATTCACACTGTACTTGGTTGTATTTTATTACCTATTGTAAGATGGTTGGCTGACAAACTATTACTACCAGGACGTTCATTAACTGATGAAATTAGTAATCAAGAAACACCAAATGTAGGCGCTGGATTATTAGAAGCTTTTGCATATATCGGAGCAGCATTATTGATTGTATGGAGTTTGTAAAAAAGAATTCTTTTGTTTTAAAAGCAGCAATATTCGCAACTGGATTTGCTGGTATTGTAGCAGAATATGTGCTTTCTACATTAGCTACATATTTCATTGGAAATTCTATTTTTCAATGGACTATGATTGTTTCTCTTATGCTATTTTGCATGGGATTAGGAAGTAGATTGAGTAAGGGTATTACTAAAAACTTGATTCAGAATTTCTTATTATTAGAAATCACCTTATCACTGTTAGTAGCTTTCTCTTCTGTTTTAGTATATACTTTAGCCGCTTTTTCTACCTATTATGAAGTAGTCATCTATTTGTTGAGTATGCTTATCGGATTACTGATAGGTTTAGAAATACCATTAGTTGTTAGAATCAATACAGAATATGACGATTTAAAAACCAATATCTCTTCTATTTTAGAAAAGGATTATTACGGAAGTTTATTAGGAGGTGTCTTTTTTGCTTTTATCGGGTTGCCTATTTTAGGATTATCCTATACTCCATTTATCTTAGGGTTAATTAACTTCTTCGTTGCTGGAATTGTTTTATATCGATTTAAAGATAAGCTCACAAAGTCAAAACTACACAGGCTCTATTATATTTTAGGTATTGTATTAGTTGTATTAATAACTGGTATAAGTTTTACCAATCCGATAATTGCTTGGGGAGAACAAAAAAAATATAAAGACAAGGTTATTTATTCTGAGCAAACAAAGTATCAGAATATCGTTTTAACGGAATGGAAAGATGAACATTGGCTATATTTAAACGGAAACTTACAGTTTTGTTCTATTGACGAAACTATGTATCATGAGCCTTTGGTTCATCCGGTAATGCAGTTGTATAGCAAACCACAAAATATTTTGATCTTAGGTGGTGGAGATGGATGTGCTGTTAGGGAATTACTGAAATATCCATCCGTTACTTCAATTGATATGGTAGACTTGGATGGAAAAATGACTGACTTAGGAAAAGATCACCCAGTACTAATTGATATTAATAATGGTTCCATGAGTAGTTCAAAATTGAGCATTTATAATAAAGATGCTTACATACATTTGGAACAAGACAACAGTACTTTTTATGATATCATTATCATTGACTTACCTGATCCCAGAAGTGTGGAATTAGGACGCTTATATTCTCATGAGTTTTACAGTTTGTGTAATAGAAAACTGCGTCCGAACGGTATTTTAATTACCCAAGCAGGAAGTCCGTATTTTGCTACAAAAGCATTTAAATGCATTGAAAAAACAATGGCATCTGCAAAATTCACTACTATTCCAATGCATAATCAAGTATTATCAATGGGAGAATGGGGATGGATTATTGGTATGAAAAACAATGCTATTTCAAAACCAGAACTTAAAAAACGTTTAGAGAGCTTGACTTTTTCAAATATTCCTACAAAATGGATTAATACTGAAGCAATGAAATTGTTAACGTCCTTTGGAAAAGACAGTTATTTAAACAAAAACGAACAAGAAAGTATTGAAGTGAATAAAATACATAACCCTGTACTCTATCAATACTACTTAAAAGGAAATTGGGATTTATATTAATCGTATGACAACAGCATATAAACAAATAGAGGCTCGTATTTTCAACCATCAACTTTGGGTTGATATTACAGATCCTGAACAATTAAAAGAAAGCTATAAATCCTATTTGCAAAAAAGTGGTTTTACTATTCTTCAATTTAACGAGCATTATTTTGAACAGCAAGGATATACCTGCTTTTGGTTATTAGCAGAGAGTCATTTAGCAATTCATACATTTCCAGAAAACAACAAATCATATATTGAGCTAAGTAGTTGTAACGAAGAAAAAATGGAGTTATTTAAAAGCCTAACCAGTATATGATAAAGACAAAAAAGCTACTCCTATTTATCAGTGCTGTACTAATATACAATGTGCTCATTTATATATTGTATAGTGTAGAAGTTGGACATGAAGGCGCAAACATTCAAAATTTATCGGACACCTATTGGTATTCCTTAGTGACATTAACCACAGTTGGTTATGGTGATTTTTTTCCTGTTACTTTTTGGGGTCGTTTTACAGGAATGGCCTTTGTACTAGGAAGTTTAGGAATGTTAGGATATGTTCTTACAGAATTAAATTTAAAAATATCAGAATACATAAAAAAAAGAGAAATGGGGTACTTTGGAACAACTATGAAAAATCACTGTATAATTATAGGATGGAATGCCTTTTCAAAACAAGTTGCTGAACAGATTATTAAAGCTGGAGAAAATCTATCTGTTGTAGTAAATAATGAAGCTGATTTAAAAACAATTAAACAGCTATACACTGATAAAAATTGTTTCGTATTAGTTACAGAATTAAATGATTTTGACAACTTAGAAAAAGTAAACATCACCGAAGCCAAAAGGGTTTATATCAGCTTTGAAAACGATACAGATACTTTAGTATATACAATCAGTTTAAAGAAAAAATATGATCTTGTAAAATGTGTAGTAGCCATTGAAAACATTGAACTAAAAGCTTCTTTCAATTACTTGGGTGTGCAGTTTATCATTCCGAAAAAAGAAATAGTTTCTAAGTTTATTGCGAGTTATATTTTTGAACCTAATGTAGCTTTACTTACTGAAGACCTAATATCTACTTCTACGACAGAAGATAATCTTGATATATGCGAAACCGTTTTAAATACAAATCACGAACTTATTGGAACTCGTTATTTAGATAGTTATTTGAATTTAAAAAAAGATAAAGGAATTGTGCTTGTTGCCGTAAGTAGAGATTTTGAACTTATAAAAAACCCAGAGAACAATTTTGTTTTAAAAGAAAATGATGTGTTAATTTATATTGCCAATGGGATGAATAAACAGGCGATTATTGGTGTTTAATTATTATTAAATAACTGCTCATGAAAACCATTTCTCCAAATAACTATTTTAACTATTTTAAAGAATGCTACAAAATAGATAACAAGGAGTTTTCTGTAGAAAACATACTGAATGTAAAATATAAGTATAAATGGTTTTTAAATAGTAAAGAAGAATTTCTTAATGATTCACTTCCTATAATTCCATACATAAATAAAAACATTGAAAAGTTAGAGAAAGATTTAGTCCTTTATAATTTAGAAAAAGAACTTTATTATGGAGCTTTTTTAATTCTTGGAAAAACTACACCCAGCGGATTAAAAAAAGACAAAACTGTTTGTAGTCCGTTAATCTTATTTCCTGCTGAACTTAAAAAAATTGATGATGATTATTTTCTGAAGATTGATGAATCTAATTTCATTTTAAATCTGCAAGCACTTAATAAGCTATCCTATAACTCAGAAAAAGATAAAAAAATACTATTTGAAAAGTTAACTTCCGTTTTCAATGCTCCAATACATGATGCCTTCCAAATTAAACGTTTGCTAGATAAATATGTATTAAACTTGCATACTGAAGAACTTAATTTTTATCCTGAGGTTTGGAGTGAAACAAGAATAAAGAAACAACTAAAAGAAACAACTGAGTTAGAATCCTATAAAATTGTGCCTAGTGCAGGAACTATATTTTTAACAAAATCACTTTCAAGCGTAAAAGTTGTTACTGACTTGGAAAATATTGCTAAACAAAACAATTTTAATTATCCTTTAAAAGAACTTATAAATCAAACGAATCAAGGCTTTATAACAAATTCCAGTTATTTAGAGCATAGATTAAATAAAGATCAAACAGACGCCTTATCGAGTGCTCAAAAATACAGAAACTCTGTAATTATTGGCCCACCAGGGACTGGAAAATCCTATACTATTTCTTCAATCGCTATAGATGCTATCCTAAACAACAAATCAGTCTTAATTGTTTCTAAAACAAAACAATCCGTTGAGGTAATTAGACAAATGTTACTCGATGATTTTAACATTAAAGAGTACTTAGTTCACACCACTGGAAACAGGTATAAAATAAGTTTAAAAGCTTTAGTAAAAAGAAAATTAAGTAAGGTTACTAAACGATACAAGGAGTATCAATCTACCATCAAATTACTTGATTCGGAACTAACATATTCTGAAGAAAAATTCAATAAAATTGTTGAACAAGAATTGCAATTATCTGAATTAAACTTTAATGAGAACCCCACATTTAAAGAGAAACTACATAAATTATTTTTAAATAACTTTAATTCACTTAATGATTCAATTTGGTTTGAAATAGCAAAAATAAACGGTAGGAATTCTGCTATCCAAACCGAATTAAAAAAATATGTTTTATCAAAACTAAAAGAACATAACAGAAATAATGTTTCAAAATACAGGAAGGAACTCGGTGAATATTACGAAGGCTTAATTGCTACTAATTTTACGGAATCGCAGCAAATCATTGAAAAAATTGAGTTTAAGAAAATTTTAAAGATATTTCCACTATGGCTAGCACATCTTTCTGAATTAAATACTGTTTTACCCTTACAAAAGGAATTGTTTGATTTGGTAATTATAGACGAAGCAACTCAATGTGATATTGCAACTGCTTTGCCAGCAATATACCGTGCAAAGCAAGTACTAGTTGCTGGTGACCCGAATCAGTTAAAACACTATTCATTTGTTTCAAAAAGCGCTCAACAGGAACTCTTAGAGAAATTTAAACTCCCTAACACTCCATTATTTAATTACAGAGATAAAAGTGTTTTAGATTTATTTCTATCAAGGTTAACCAATCAGAATCAAGTTAACTTTTTAAGAGAACATTACAGGTCTACTCCTTCTTTAATTGAATTTAATAATCAAGAATTTTACGATAGTCAACTTGAAATTATAAAATCGACACCTGAATACACGCATACAAATCAAATTGAATTAGCGTTTATTGAAGGTACTAGAGATAGTAAAGGGATTAATACTATCGAGGCAAATCGAGTAGTTTCCAAAATAAAAGAACTCATCAAAACCTATCAAAATAACGGAGAATCTCCAAGCATAGGTATTATTGCTCCTTTTAGTAGCCAAGTAAAATATATCAATTCACTCATTAGTAAACAGATTGCCCTAGAGGATATTAAACAGTTTAAAATTGTTTGTGGTACTCCTTATACTTTTCAAGGATCGGAAAGAGAAATTATTATTATTTCATTTACGGTATGTAATAACACACATCATTCAGCTTATACACATTTAAATAAAGCTGAGGTGTTAAACGTTGGAACCACCAGAGCAAAGTCGTTTCAATACATTTATACGTCAGTGAATAAAAACGAATTAAACAAAGGATCTTTATTTTTCAACTATTTAAATTTCATTGAAAACTTTCAATATCACGAAAAAACGACTACTAATCAAAAAGATGATTTTCAAGATGGTATTGTACTTTTATTAGAAAAACTAAACATTGATAACATTAAGTTAAGTTATCCTTTAGCAGGAACAGTATTGGATATTTTTTTCGTTCATAACAAGCAAAAATACTTTATCGATTTAATTGGATATCCAGGAACACATTACAATGCATTTTCAATTGAACGCTATAAAACCTTTAGCAGAATTGGAATTAAAACTTTTCCTTTACACTATAGCTACTGGAATAAAAACAAATTAAAAGTGCAACATAAATTAAAGCGATTTGTAAAAAGCTAAAATAACTATGTCTGAAATTTTAAAAAACATAACCGCTGTAGAAACACTATTAATTTTAGAAGAAGGAGACACATCTTTTAATGACTTGTTCAAATGTGTTACACTTGATTTAATCCTCAAAAAGGTAATTTGTATCAAGCTAGAAATCATTGTTAGAGATTACAGGTATACTACTAATATTCATTACACAACGATTAACAAAGGGGAATTCTATAATGACTATCAGTTTAATCAATATGAAATTCACTTTAAGAAAATATTAGATAAATATGATGATGCTATTAAATTAAAGGATTTTAGAAATGAATTACACGATAAATTTGATTATGAATTTGATTGGATTGAAGAAATGATTAAAGTATCAAGTATTAAAAAATTATTTAAAGAAAATTACTTCTTAAAATACTTCGGAAACCTCCCTCTAAATGACTTAGGCGATAGTGAATTAAAAAATATAACAGAAACTCTAAATACAAATTACACTTATATTAATCCGTTAGATGTTTTTAACAAACTCACAAATTTAGGTTCTAATATATTCCACCTTAGAGATTTTAATACTGATGATTTCTTAAAAATAAACAACCTAGATTTCAAGTTACTTAATCTTGACAATAACAATTACCTACACCGTAAATTTAAGGATGATTCTAATTATTTTAATGAAGAGTTAATTGAACAATTCGATATTAAAAGATGGTTTTAACCTACAACTCTTTTATCATCCATTCTGTACAACTGTAATGACCTGTGTTTCCAAGTGGAGCATCTAAAACTTTAAAACCTGATTTTTTATATAGTTTTACAGCAGATTTCATATAAGGTAAGGTTTCTAAATAACATTTTTCATAACCTAAATCTTTAGCAATGTCTAAACATTTAACAATCATTTTAGCCCCCAAACCCTTTCCTCTCGCTTCAGGTAGAAAATACATTTTCTGCAATTCACAGATGTTATCTGTGGTGTTTTCTAATTGAGAAATGCCTGCTCCTCCTACTATATCTCCATCTATTTCTGCTACAAAATAGATAGCTTTATCACTCACGTATACTTCCGATAAAACATCAAGCGATTTATCTTCATATGCAGTTCCTACTTTTGGAGCTCCTAATTCCACCAATACTTCTCGTATTAAATTCCCTACCGTTGCGTTATCTCGAGCTTCTATTTCTCTTATTATTATTTCAGACATAAATATAAAAGGCTATTTTTGTGCCGTAAACTTAATCATTATGAAGCAAATCGCGATACTTTTATTTTTATTCACTGTAACAACCTCTTGTGTTTCAAAAAAAATTGAATATCAAAAAGTTGAAAATATAAAAATACTAAGCTTAAACTCAAAAGAAATTACCTTAAGTGCCGATGCTATTTTCAATAATCCAAATATTCTTGGAGGAAAAGTAATTCCTGAAAACATTATCGTTTATATAGATGAAAAAGAAATTACCGCAGTAAAATCAAAAGAGTTTAAAGTTCCAGCTGTTAAAGAATTTGCAGTACCATTAGAAGTAACGATTCCATTTAATAAAATACCTGGAAATGAAGGCGGAGGGCTTTTCGGTGCAGTTTTAAGTAGTTTCAATAAAACACACAAAGTGACCTTTAAAGGAAACTTAAACTATAAAGTAGTCGGTTTTAAGTCTACTTATAAAATTGATCATACTGAAGAGTTAAAACTAAGCTTATAAAACACGAGGCATACATACAACGCTGCATTCAACTAGCCAAAAACGGACTAGGAACTACTGGCTCTAATCCTATGGTTGGTTCAGTTATAGTTTACAATAATGTTATTATTGGTGAAGGATGGCATTATCAGGCGGGGCAACCTCATGCTGAAGTAAATGCTATTAATTCCGTTAAAGATAAATCGTTACTAAAAGAAGCTACTATTTATGTTTCTTTAGAACCATGTAGTCATTTTGGAAAAACACCTCCTTGTGCAAATTTAATTATAGAACACCAAATCCCTAATGTAGTTATTGGTTGCATAGACAGCTTTTCAAAAGTTTCTGGAAAAGGAATAGAGAAATTACAAAATAATGGCTGTAAAGTCATCGTAGGTGTTTTAGAAGAAGAATGTACGCTATTAAACAAACGATTTTTTACCTTTCACAACAAAAAAAGGCCGTATGTAATTTTAAAATGGGCAGAGAGTGATGATGGGTATATTAGCCCTCACCATAAAGGAGAGGACACTATTGGACCAGTTTGGATTACAAACACTTATTCCAGACAATTAGTTCATAAGCTACGTGCAGAAGAACAAGCTATTTTAGTAGGAACAAACACTGCTATTACGGACAACCCAAAATTAGATTGCAGGACTTGGAAAGGAAACAATCCAGTTAGAATAGTTTTGGATCGTACGTTAAGGATTCCAAACGACTATCACTTATTTGATGGAAACATCAAAACGATTGTCTTTTTTCAAGAAGATCAAAAAGAGAAAATTGCGACTAGAGCAACAGCTACCCTTTTATTTGAAGCTATTGATTTTTCAAACAATGTTCCTACACAAATTTGTGATGTACTCTATAAACATCAATTACAATCAGTTATTATAGAGGGCGGAAGTAAAATTTTACAGCATTTTATTGATACAAACCTATGGGATGAAGCTCGTGTTTTTAAAGGGAAAACAACTTTTTCAGAAGGTCTTAAAGCCCCTAAACTTAAAGGTATAGTTGCTGATTCTATAACTATAAAAGAAGACACCCTTGCTATTTACAATAATGAATCAATTTCATCAATGTAAGCATACGAACTATGAATTCAACAAAACATTTTTCCGGTCAAAGCAAGCCTCAAATAATTAAACCCACTGGTGGGATTAAAAATATAATTTTCGATTTCGGTGACATTTTTATCAACCTAGATAAAATTGGGGCAATGAGTAAAGCCTTAGAATTATTTGAAGTTAAGGAGTTTACTCCTCAAATGATTCAAGTTAACATGGATTATGAAAAAGGACTAATAACTACAGAAGCCTTTATAAAATTTTACACAACCGCCTATCCAAATATTTCTAAAACGAAAATAATCGAGTCTTGGAATTGCATGTTACTCGATTTCCCTTTACATCGCTTAGATTTTATCAAAAGAGTCAGCAAAAAATACCGTTGCTTTTTATTGAGTAACACCAATGAATTGCATATCGATTGGATAAAAAACGATTGGGGTATGGAATTATACAACGATTTTAAAAATTGTTTTGAGCAATTTTATTTATCTCATGAAATGAATATGCGTAAACCTGATGCTAACATATATGAATTTGTACTAAATGAAAACAACCTAATTGCATCAGAAACATTATTTATTGACGATACTGAAGAAAATACTGATACCTCTACTGCTTTAGGAATTCATTCTTGGAATTTAATTCCTGGAAAAGAAGAAATTATAGACTTATTCAATATTAAAACAGCTCTCTTTTAATATGCTATACCTATTATTAAGTGTACTTTTTTCAAGTGCAATATTTATCGTATTTAAACTATTTGACACGTATAAAATAAATACTCTACAAGCCATTGTATTTAATTACTTTACTGCATTTACAATCGGAATTCTGTCACATGAAAATGCAATTAACTTTATTGAATTACCAAGTAAACCTTGGTTTATTGGAGCTATAATACTTGCTTCATTATTTATTAGTGTTTTTAATATAATGGCGATTACTTCACAAAAAAACGGGGTAAGTGTTGCTGCTGTTGCAGGAAAAATGGCTGTTGTAATCCCTGTATTATTTGGAGTTTTTCTTTACAAGGAAAACCTAACTACTCAAAAAGTATTTGGAATCGTACTAGCCATATCCGCGGTGTACTTTATAACTTTAAAAAGCAAGTCAAATAACACTCAAAAAGCATCGCTTATATTCCCTATACTACTATTTTTGGGAGCAGGAATAATAGACACTACCATAAAGTATGTGCAAACAAACTATGTTCCGAGCAGCGATACAAATTTGTTTTCTGGTATTTTATTTGGTTTAGCTGCAATATTTGGAATACTAGTTTACTGTATAAAACCATCCCCAATTACTTTAAAAAATGGAGTTGCAGGTGTCATATTAGGAGTTATAAACTACTACTCTATTTACTATTTACTAAAAGCACTTGACATTAAAAACATACCTAGCGCTGTAGTTTTCTCTATTAACAATGTTACCATTGTTGCTTTATGCACATTACTAGGGCTATTCATTTTTAAAGAAAAACTGACTTCTAAAAACTGGATTGGTATTGGAATTGCAATTATTTCTATACTTTTGATTACTCAATAACACAAAACTATTTTGTCTGAACTAAAAGATACATACAAAACTATTGATACTCCTGCTAAAGGAGAATTGTTTAAAGATAGAGGAAGTAAATTCTATGGCTATACTTACCCAATAACATCAGAAGATGAAGTAAAACCAATAATTGAAAAACTTAAAAAAGAGCATCATACCGCAAGACATTGGTGTTACGCTTGGCAATTAGGGACTGATAAAATCAGATATAGAGCAAATGATGATGGTGAGCCAAGTAATTCTGCGGGGCCACCTATTTACGGACAAATACAAGCTTTTGGCGTCACTAATATACTCGTTGTTGTAGTTCGATATTTTGGAGGGACTAAATTAGGTGTTGGTGGTTTAATGAATGCAAATAAAACGGGGTCTAAATTAGCTTTAGAAGCATCAAACATTCTAGAAAAAACGATTGACCGTGTATTTAAAATTACTTTTCAATATAAAGACATGAATAAAGTAATGCGTGTTGTAAAAGAAAAACAATTAAACATTACACATCAAAAACTCGAACTAGATTGTCAATATACCATCCCAGTACGAAAAAAGAATGCAGAACAAATTTTTGAGCTATTCACAAATTTATTTGGTGTTGAAATAAAAGAAATCGAAGAATAACCTCTTTTAAAATCAGTGTTACATAAATCTAAAACCCTAATTTATTCAAAAGATGTTCAGGACAAAGTATTGGTCTTTTAGTTTTCATATTTATAAACACCAACGTAATCTCAGATGTCGAGATTAAAACTTTTTTTTCATTGTAAATTTCTTGATCAACAGTAATTTTTAAACCTGGTTTTTCACGCAACTGAGTTTTAATAGTAATCACTTCATCATAAACAGCAGGTTTCTTAAAATTAATATTCAAATTAATAACTGGAAGCATAACACCTTCATCTTCCATTTTTTTATAAGAAATATCTATAGAACGTAACCATTCTACTCTAGCCACTTCCAAGTACTGGGCATAGTTGCCATGGTAAACAACTCCCATTTGATCGGTTTCTCCGTAACGTACTCGTATTTCAGTTTCATGTGCTTTCATAAATGATTTGCTTTTTTACTATTCAAACATAGTTTCTGACGTTTAGTATGAGGAAAATATTTTAAATATTCAATACTAATGAATTTTTTTTTTCACTAATTTGTTCACATATTTGTCATCCCCAATAATACTTAACGAGAATAATATTCTCGGCAATAAAAAAAACAAATATAACCAATATATTCAATGAATAAAACTGCATTATCAGTTTGGGAAAATTGCTTGTCTTTTATAAAGGACAACATACAACCTCAAGCTTACAAAACATGGTTTGAACCGATCAAACCGACAAAACTCGCTGATAATGTGTTAAGTATTCAGGTACCCAGTAAATTCTTTTATGAATGGCTGGAAGAGCACTATGTGAAGTTGTTAAAGGTTGCACTGACAAAAGAATTAGGGGAGTCAGCAAAACTGGTGTACAACATTAAAATGGAAAACACTTATGGTAACAAACAGCCGTTTACAGAAAAAATACCTAGTACAAACAGGTCAGCTGTAAAACCGCAAAATGTTGATGTACCATTAAAAAACAAAAGCCCAGAATTAAAAAATCCATTCATTATTCCAGGAATAAGAAATGTGAAAATTGAATCTCAATTAAACCCGAGTTACAATTTTGAAAATTTCTTAGAAGGTGATTCAAATCGTTTATCGAGATCTGCAGGATTAGCAGTTGCTAATAAGCCAGGAGGAACCGCTTTTAATCCTTTATTAATTTTTGGAGGGGTTGGATTAGGAAAAACACATTTGGCTCACGCTATTGGTGTTGATGTAAAAGACAAATACCCTGAAAAAACAGTATTATATATTGCTGCTGAAAAATTCATTCAACAATATACTGATGCGGTTAGAAAAAACAATAGAAATGATTTTATCCACTTCTATCAAATCATTGATGTATTAATCATTGATGACGTACAGTTTTTATCTGGAAAAGCAGGAACACAAGATGTATTCTTCCATATTTTCAATCACTTACACCAAAACGGGAAACAGATTATTTTAACATCTGATAAAGCCCCTGTTGACATGCAAGATATTGAACAACGCTTATTATCGCGTTTTAAATGGGGATTATCTGCTGAGTTACAGAAACCTGACTTTGAAACACGTGTTGCAATATTGAAAAATAAACTATATCGTGATGGTGTAGAGATGGAAGACGATATTGTAGAATATGTAGCAAAGAATATTCAATCAAACGTTAGAGAATTAGAAGGAGCAATTGTTTCACTTATTGCGCAATCCTCCTTTAATAAAAAAGAAATTACAATTGACCTAGCACGTCAGATAGTTGAAAAGTTTGTTAAACATACTAAACGTGAAATATCAATTGACTACATTCAAAAAGTAGTTTCTGATTATTTCTCAATGGATGTTGGAACTTTACAATCAAAAACTAGAAAACGTCATATTGTTCAAGCAAGACAATTGGCTATGTTTTTTGCTAAGAGACTAACAAAAGCTTCTTTAGCAAGCATTGGTAGTCAAATTGGAAAACGTGATCACGCAACCGTTTTACACGCTTGTAAAACCGTAGACAATTTAGCTCATACAGACAAACAATTTAAAAAATACGTAGACGATTTACAGAAAAAATTAACACTGTAATCAACTTACAAAAAAATAAACCTTCGGGTAGTAAAAATCATCAACTGTTTTAGTTGGTGATTTTTTTTATGCTTAAATTGTGCTATTAGAAATTCTATGATACACACAAGAATATTAATGGTTTGCCTAGGGAACATTTGCCGATCACCTTTAGCAGAAGGAATTCTAAAAGCAAAAGTAAACTCAGATTTCATCTATATCGATTCCGCAGGAACATCTGCTTTTCACAAAGGAGAACTACCTGATAGTCGTTCAATAGAAATAGGACAGAAACACAATATTGACATTACAGACCAAAGAAGCAGGCTATTTATAGCTGCTGATTTTGATATATTTGACACTATTTATGTCATGGACAATTCTAACAAGAATAATGTTCTTGCACTAGCCAAGAATTCAGATGATAGAAATAAAGTAAAACTGATACTTAACGAGACAAACCCTAATCAAGATTTAGATGTACCTGACCCTTATTACGATAATGGCTTTGAGAATGTATACCAAATGCTAAACGAAGCATGTACACACATCGCTAACAACTTATAACACAAATAACAATGAAGCTTAACGGAAAACTATACTTAATACCTACAACACTTGGAGATACTGAACCTTTAGAAGTACTTCCTATTTCAGTGAAAAATGTATTAGAAATGACCAATGAATTTATTGTTGAAAATGAAAAAACAGCAAGAAGGTTCATAAAAAGAGTTTGTCCAAAGAAATCACAACCTGATTTAATTTTACACCCCTTAAATAAATTTACCGATCCAGCTGATATACCATCATTTTTAAACTCCTGTTTAGAAGGGAAAGTTGTGGGCTTATTGTCTGAAGCTGGATGTCCTGCAATAGCAGACCCCGGAGCTGATGTTGTTAAAATTGCTCATGACAAAAACATTCAAGTAAGACCATTAGTTGGGCCGTCATCCATTTTACTCGCCATGATGGGGTCAGGATTTAACGGTCAAAATTTCACCTTTAATGGCTATTTACCTATTGACAAAAGCGAACGAAAAGCAACTATTAAACGTTTAGAAAAACTTTCTCACGATTATAACCAATCACAAATATTTATTGAAACACCTTATAGAAATAATAAGATGCTAGAGGACTTAAGTACTGTACTACACCCTAACACTAAAATATGTGTAGCTTGTGACATTACATTACCTTCTGAATTGATTATTACCAAAACAGCTCAGTTCTGGAGCAAGAACCCTGTAGATTTACACAAGAAACCTACAATTTTTGTAATTCAGAAGTAAACAAAGCTTTGGAATTAAAAAAGGCGCACATTTACATGTGCGCCTTTTTTCCAACATTATACCCTCAAAAGGGTGAAATAATTTAATCTAATACTACTTTTGCTTTTTTATTCTCTTCTATAGAAGACGTATCAAAACCAGCAAATTTTTTCATGTAATAACGAACCGAACTCCCATAAGCATCAGAGAACACAGTTGCTCCATAACTTCTTAAGAACTTCTTTACATTTCCTGGACCACCTAAATGTGCCGCAGCTAAAATACCTGACTCGGTAACCTTAACTCCACCAATTACTCTACCAGTAAAACGTTTGATATCTCTTCGTAACACCCATTTGTTTCTTGACAAATTTGCTTCAAAAGCTTTTTCTTGAATGTTAGGATCCTTCATAAAAGTACCTGTATTGTATACTCCTATTAATTTTAGGGTACCTCTACCAAACTGGTATTTTCCCATATAACCGAAAGTATTAACTACTGAATACCTTCCTTGAGACTCTTTAAAACCAACAGCTTCTTTAAAGCCTATAAATGATTTTCCTAAAAACAAAGAAAACTCTTCAGCCTCCTCTTTTATCTCATTTTCATTTAAAACTGTATAATACAATCCTAAACTTTCTCTCACTTCGGAGTTAATTACATTTGATGCTTTTAACTCTTTCTTTGATGTAAATCCTGAAGCTGTAATAAAAATTGCTCCAGCGATAAACAAAATCTTCATAAATTTCTTTATCATATAATCGATTTCTTAAGACTTAATTTCTTCGTTCTTACACGAATTAATGAAATGCTTAAAATTTCAGTCGGCAAAGATATCATTATTTTTGGAACATCAAAGATAAACTTAATTTTTCTTAACGCAAAGAAAATCAGATACTTAATGTCGTTTAGCAACCCAGTTACGGTACGCAACTGCATTGTTATTGTGCTGAGCAAGGGTTTTAGCAAACTGATGATATCCCATTTTTTTAATGTTTGCTACGAAGTAATAGTATTGATGTTTTTCATAATTTAACACCGCATCAATAGCTGAAACATCAGGCATTGTTATTGGCCCCGGAGGAACTCCAGCATACATATATGTATTGTATTTTGAATTTATTTTTAAATGTTCAAACAAAACTCTCTTCAACTGAACACCTGTAGTTTTTTTAACTGCATATACTACAGTTGGGTCTGCCTGTAACAGCATTCTTTTTTTGATCCTATTCACATAAACCCCAGCAACTCTGGGTCTTTCATCAATTTTAACAGTTTCTTTTTGAACTATTGCTGCTAATGAAATTACTTGATTTTGAGTTAATCCTATTTTTTTCGCTTTCGCCACTCTACTTTCAGACCAAAATCGATTATACTCTTTTAACATTCTAGCTCTAAATTCCTTTGAGTCTGTATTCCAGAAAAATTCATAACTATTAGCCACATACATCCCTAGGGCTGTATTTTTATTAAATCTATTCTCATCTAAAAATTTTTTTTCAGCAAAAGCATTAAGTAATGAAACACTATCAGCTTCTATTTGAGTGGAAATTCTTCCAGCTAAACTTTCTAAAGATTCTTGATTATTGAAAGATACTCGAACAGGTATATTATTTACACGCAATGAATTAATGATATCATTATTATTCATTCCTTTTACTATTTCATACTTCCCTGGCTTTATATTTGCCGCATATTTCTTTTTATTAGCTACAGTGACAAATGTTTCTACATCTTTCAATAAAGGCGTTAAATCATCTACTACCTCACTAAAAGAAGCGTCAGAAGCAATAAACAAGGTTGCCTTTTCATTTTCAAACGCAGTGTTAGGAACAAATATGGCATTATATATATAATATGCAAAAATTGAACAACCTACTAAACCCAATAAGGCTATAATTACTAATAATTTTTTAATGTACATTTTTTATTAATTGAAATAAATATTCGCTTTTATAATGATTCCCTTCTAAAATCCAATCTTTTTTTACACCAGTTTTCACAAAACCTAGGCTTTCAAACAACTTGATACTTGCTATATTATCTTCTAAAACATTAGCGTAAATTTGATGCACGTATAAATTTTTAAACGTGTATTCAATAAGTAATTCTAATGCTTCACGGCCATATTTTTTCCCACGAGCATGATCTAGTACTAATACTCCCAATCCTACTTTATCATTTTTAGGATCAAAATCAAATAAATCAACAAAGCCCACTGCTTCATCATTATTTGTTACAATCACTAAGCGCAATTGCTTTACCTCATAAATATCTTTATGACAGTTCTCTAAGTACTGCTTTATTAAAAAACGTGAATACGGAGTTTGGGTTTGACTCACTTCCCAAATAGACTCATCGTTTTCAATTGCATATATCAACTCTAAATCCTCAGGCTCAAGCGCCCTTAAATAAATATGCTCTCCTTTTAATGTTAACATGATATTTCTCCTTTAAAAACTTGAACAGCTTTTCCTGTTAAAAAAACATTTGTGTAATTACCATTATCTATCTCAAAAGAAACTTGAAGCTCACCTCCCTCTACATTCAACTTAATATCGTTTGCATTCGTTTCTTTTAAATAATTCATTGCAATAGCTACAGCAGTTGCCCCTGTACCACAGGCTAAGGTTTCATCCTCCACCCCTCGCTCATACGTACGTAATCTAAAGGTTGCATCATCAACTTTCTTTACAAAGTTGATATTACTCCCTTCAGCCCCATACACCTCATTCCTAATGCCTCTCCCAATAGTCTTAATATCAAAATCAGAAATATGTTCTTCAAATTGAACATGATGAGGAGATCCGGTATCTAAAAATACGCTATTCCCTTTATCTTCAATAGCAGCTACATCTTGCATTTGGAGACTTACAACACCATCCTTAATTGTCGCTACATGTAATCCATCTATAGCTTCAAATGTGGTGTTATCATCAATAATATTTAAAAACTTTGCAAAAGCTACAATACATCTTCCTCCATTTCCACACATACTACCCTCGTTTCCATCGGCATTAAAATAAACCATTTTAAAATCTACGGTAGCACTATTTTCTAACAGAATTAATCCGTCAGCACCAACTCCAAAACGTCTATCACATAAGGAATTGATAAGAGTAGTATTTTCTTTTGAAATTACCCCTTCACGGTTATCCACCATTACAAAATCATTTCCGGTTCCTTGGTATTTATAAAATGTAAGCATTGAAAAATTTAATGTGTTACAAATGTAAGCATTCAAATGAAAAATTTAGCTAAAAATAAAAACCCATTATGATACATTATAAATGTATCATGTTAACGTTTTTAACACCACGTTAATAGATAGTTAAAATGAATAATCCATTTGAAAAATAAAGTAACTTTACTTTTACAACCTCCTAAATCAAATATATTATGAAAGAAATACTTAAAATAACTCTGTTCTCTGTTCTTGGTGGAATTTTAGCCATTAGTGGCTACAAATTAGCATCAGAAAAAAAAGTGAGTCAAGATACGAACCTTGTAACACCTACCACAGCATCTTCTACCCCTGTTAAGTATAACTCTAATACATTAGCTATAAACACTGATTTTACAGCTGCAGCAGAAAAAACGATACATGCAGTGGTACACGTTACCAATACTACAACATATATACAGCCAAGAAATATTTTCGATTACTACAACAAACAAGGTGAGCAAAGACAAAAAGGTTCTACTGGTTCTGGTGTTGTTATTTCTGAAGATGGATATATTGTTACCAACAACCATGTTATTGACAATGCTGATGAACTAACAGTAACCTTAAACAATCAAAAATCTTATAAAGCACGAGTGATTGGTTTTGATAAAAAAAGTGACATCGCTTTGCTTAAAATTGAAGCAAATGAAAAACTTCAATATATACCATTTGGAGATTCTAATGATATAAAAATTGGAGAATGGGTGCTAGCTGTTGGAAATCCTTACAACCTAACTTCTACCGTTACCGCAGGAATTATCAGTGCTAAATCAAGAGATTTAGATGGTGACAATAACATTCAATCTTTTTTACAGACAGATGCTGTAGTAAACCCTGGTAATTCAGGTGGGGCTTTAGTTAATACTCACGGAGAGTTAATAGGTATTAATACAGCAATATCTTCAAGAACTGGTTCATATATAGGATATTCATTTGCCGTACCATCAAACACCACTAAAAAAATTGTAGAAGATATTTTAGAATACGGTAATGTACAACAAGCTATCTTAGGAGTTAGCGGCCTAGGGTTAAACAATGGTGTTGCGAATAAATTAGACCTTAAAGACACTGAAGGGTATTACATTTCTGAAATAGAACCTAATTCTGGTGCAGAAAAAGCTGGGTTATTAGTAGGTGATATTATCAAGAACATCGATAACAACAAAATAGCAAAACCATCCGATTTAACCGGATACTTGAGTACCAAAAGACCAAATAACACCATTAATGTAACCGTATTAAGAGACGGAAACCAACAAACAATTGCTGTAAAATTATCTGACAAGAGTATTCTTACTCAAAAAGCTTTTGACTTGGAATTAAAAAACCTAACAGCTAATGAAATTGAAGACTTAGAAATTAAAAGTGGTGTAACAGTAGTTGAAAACAAAAATGCTTTTTTGGCGAAAAAATTAGGGATTACAAAAGGATGTATTATTATTAAAATCAATGAAAAAGAAATAGAGAGTATTGACGATTTAAACAACCTTAAAAGTCTGGATTTTAAAAACCTATATAATTTAGAAGTAATCTACAAAAACGGGGATTCAAAGAACTGGTGGTTACGTTAAAACAAATCTAACACAATATTAAAAGGCTATCTTGAAAATAAATTACCTTGTCATATTGAGCCTGTCGAAATATTTTTTATTTATTGATCATCAATAAAACTTCGACAAGCTTAGTTTGACAAACCCTAATTCATTAGACTTTTTAGACAACCTCTTTAGTATTATTATTCAATCTCTGTTTGATGATACATACTAGAAAATATACTCTTATAACAAATTAGAATAACTGATTTTTGTTTCTCTTCTGTAATTATACTATTTGCTTCCACAAGTTCCATTTCTATTTCCTTGCTCAATTCCTGAAACTCTCTATGATCTCTATTTTCTTCAATTAAATACTCAGAATACTTTGTGACATAATCGCTTATACCTACTTTACCACTCACTATACGCTGTAACACTTTATTAATAGAAAATAATATTTTCATAATCTCTAACTTAAATCACCTCTACTAAGTTAAGCATAAACGAAAACAAATAAAATAACCATTAGAGGGTATATTTAGTCATTAATTCTCGTTAACTAAAATCATGGATAAAAAATATTTAAATATTACTTTTTCTTCCTCATAAACTTCATTTTCTGAGGTTTCTGTTTCACTTACGAAAATTGCAACACCAAAAAAAACGCACATTTCAAACGTTTTTTTAGTTATAATTAGTAATTTTGCACTTTCAAAAACAAACAACACAGTAATGATTGCAAACGATACATACGAAAAGGAATTAGTTTTTCAAGCAGACAGAAGAAGAGCTTGTGTAGATTTTATTAAAGTAGTTAGTGATTTATGGTACGACAAATCTATTGAATTGGTTCTTTTCAGAAATCAATTAATAGACAAAAATGTTAGTGACATCTTAAACCTTCATGAATACGCAGAGAAATTTGTTCAAAAACCAATTTCTATTTTTGATTCTGTAGAAATCGCAAAAGCAATACAAAGCATTGATTTGCCACCTTCTAAATTAGACATAGGTAAATTAACATATGAATATCATTTAGAAGACGACAAATATAATGATGCTACTGCATTTGTATCGGACAAACTAAAAGACGCTAACAAATCAGAAGAATTACAACCAAAGGATGTAGTGTTATATGGTTTTGGTAGGATTGGTCGTTTATTAGCTAGAGAACTAATGACTAAAGCTGGTAAAGGACAACAAATGCGTTTAAGAGCAATTGTTACTAGAGGTAAAATTGACGAGGTTGTTTTAGAAAAAAGAGCTTCTCTTTTAAGGCAAGATTCTGTACATGGTGACTTTGCAGGAACTGTAACTACTGATTTAGCAAACCAAGCTTTAATCATTAACGGAACAACTGTTAAAATGATTAGCGCTAAAGCACCAGAAGATATTGACTATACTACTTACGGTATCAACAATGCTTTAATTATTGATAACACTGGAGCTTTTAGAGATAAAGAAGCGTTAAGTAGATTATTAGCCTCTAACGGAGCTGATAAAGTTTTATTAACTGCACCAGGTAAAGGAATTCCTAATATTGTTCACGGTGTAAATCACTTAGAAAACAATCCTGACGAAATAAACATTTTCTCTGCTGCATCTTGTACAACAAATGCTATTACTCCGGTTTTAAAAGCAATTGAAGATAGTTTAGGAATCGTTCACGGACATTTAGAAACTATTCACGCATATACAAACGATCAAAATTTAGTAGATAATTTCCATAGTAAATACCGTCGTGGTAGAGCAGCTGCTTTAAACATGGTAATTACTGAAACTGGAGCTGGACAAGCTGCCTCAAAAGCACTACCATCTTTAGAAGGAAAATTAACATCTAATGCAATTAGGGTTCCTGTTCCTAACGGATCATTAGCTATTTTAAACTTAGAGATTGAAAACACTACTTCCATTGAAGACGTTAATGCTATCATCAAAAAGTACGCTTTAGAAGGTGATTTAGTAGAACAAATAAAATACTCTTTAGACAACGAATTAGTATCTTCTGATATTGTCGGTTCTTCTGCTCCATCTATATATGATAGTAAAGCAACTATTGTTAGAAAAGACGGGAAAAACATTGTTTTATATGTATGGTATGATAATGAATATGGATATTCACACCAAGTTATTCGTTTAGCTAAACACATATCAAAAGTAAGAAGATTTAGCTACTACTAGTAGTATAAATCAACCAGTTCCTTAAAGCAATAAAGCTTGAGGCAAATAACAATTACAACCCCATTATGTGGGCGAAAATCCGTGTTTTAATACAACACGGATTTTTTATCAAAAAAAATACAGATATTATGAAGAGGTTTTACTTTTTTTTACTTGCACTTTTAATAAGTGTTTCCACTATTTCAGCACAAGAAGCTGAAAAAGAATTATCACTTACAAACAGTACTGTTAATGAAAAGTTTGACTACATCATTACCAAATCTAACAACTTTCAAGAATTCAAAGTTGTTAAAAGAACTTGGTTACACACTATAAAAAAACAAGTTTTAGACTCTGTAAACAAACAAAAAGAAGAGATTCAAGCGTTAGCTAGTATTATTGAAGATCAAAAATCTAACACCAAGAAATTGGAATCTAAGATAGAAGCTTTAAATAATGAAATCGCTACTGTAAATACCGACAAAGACAATATATCTTTCATCGGGAGCGACATGAAAAAAGGCGCTTTCAAAAATCTTTTCTGGGGAATAATTTCAGTGTTATCAATATTACTATTGTTCTTTATATATAAGTTTAAAAACAGTAATACGATTACTCAAGAAGCTAAAACTCAGCTTTCAGAAGTAGAAAAAGAATACGAAAGTCACAAAAAAACCGCCTTAGAGCGAGAACAAAAAGTGATGCGTAAACTACAAGATGAATTAAACAAAAACAGAAACTAATTCGTTTTTATGAGAATTGACATCATTACAGTTTTACCAGAATTAATGCAGAGTCCGTTTAACGACTCTATATTGAAACGCGCTCAAGAAAAAGGAATTGTAGAAGTACATTTTCATAATTTAAGAGACTACAGTACTAACAAACAAAAAAGTATTGACGACTACCAATTTGGTGGCGGAGCTGGTATGGTGATGATGATTGAGCCTATTGACCTTTGCATCTCTAAATTAAAGTCTGATCGTAATTATGATGAAGTAATTTACATGACTCCTGATGGAAAAACTTTAAATCAAGGTACCGCAAATGAACTTTCTTTAAAAGAAAATATCATTATTTTATGTGGTCACTATAAAGGAGTAGATCAACGTGTACGTGACTTGTTTATTACAAGAGAAATCTCAATAGGAGATTTTGTGCTTTCTGGAGGGGAATTAGCAGCAAACGTACTATGTGATGCTGTTATCAGACTTATCCCAGGAGTACTAAACAATGAAACATCTGCTTTAACCGATTCTTTTCAAGATGACTTATTAGCGCCTCCAGTATATACGAGACCTGCTGACTATAAAGGAGTAAAAGTACCGGATGTATTACTTTCAGGGAATTTCCCTAAAATAGAATCTTGGAGAGAAGACCAAGCGCATCAAAGAACAAAAGAAAGAAGACCTGATTTATTTGAAAAGTAAATCAAATCATAAAAAAACAGTGAGATTAATTGCTAATTACTAATTATTGGTTAATTTCGCAGTCAAATTTAGACTAACCTCTGGCGATAATCGTGTATGTTACTTTAAATCAATTATTTAAATAAAACACAATGGAAAGTTTAATTAAATTTGTACAAGACGAATTTGTAACAACAAAAGAATTCCCAGAATTCGGAGCAGGAGATACAATTACTGTTTACTACGAAATTAAAGAGGGTGCTAAAACAAGAACTCAGTTTTATAGAGGAGTTGTTATCCAAAAAAGAGGACACGGTTCAACTGAAACGTTTACTATTAGAAAAATGTCTGGTACTGTAGGAGTGGAAAGAATTTTCCCTGTTAACATGCCTGCATTACAAAAAATTGAAATCAACAAAAAAGGTACTGTTCGTAGAGCAAGAATCTTTTACTTTAGAGAGCTTACTGGTAAGAAAGCTAGAATTAAAGAAAAAAGAACTAGATCATAATTACCGATCTTATCTAAATAAAAAAAATCCTGTCTTTCGGCAGGATTTTTTTTTATACTATATTTTACGAGTTTACTAATTAAGCTACAAACTCTTTTAACACATCAATTACATAATCAATCTCTTCTTTAGTATTGTATTTAGAAAAAGAGAAACGCAATGATGGTTTCATCATATCATCTCCTTTAAGAATCTCTGTCAACACATGAGATCCTTTTGAACTACCACTCTGACATGCACTTCCTTTAGAACAAGCAATACCTTTTAAGTCTAACTGAAACAATACAATCAATGCCTTTTGAGCAGTTACTGGCAATAACATATTAACCAAGGTGTAGGTGCTTTTTTCCATGTCACCTGACAAACCATTAAACTTTATAGATGGAATAGCTTTAGTCACCTCTTCTATAAAATATTTTTTCAATCCTTTAACATAAGAACTATCCTTTTCAAGATTTTCATATACATCTTTAAAAGCAACATCTAACCCGACAATATTATGCGTTGATTCGGTTCCCGCTCTAAAACCACGCTCTTGACCTCCTCCAAAAATAAGTGAATTTAATCCTGTGTTTTTACGCATAAAGACAAAACCAACTCCTTTAGGCCCGTGAAATTTATGTGCACTTACCGCACAAAAATCAACCATCACCTTACTTAAATCAACATCATAATGCCCAATAGACTGAACAGTATCACTATGAAATAATGCATTATATTTCTGGCAAATCTCTGAGGTTTTTTCTATATCTAATATATTTCCAAGCTCATTATTTACATGCATTAAACTAACTAAGGTTTTACCTTTGTCCTGTTGCAATAACTCTTCTAAGCTACTCAGAATAACACTTCCGTTTTCGTCAGTTTTTACATAATCTACGATTGTTTCAAAACAACCTTGCAAAGCTTCAGCTGAATGGCCAATTGCATGATGTTCAATCTTACTAGTAATAATTCTTTTTACCTCAAGATCTCTTACAGCAGAATTTAAAACAAAATTATCCGCCTCAGTTCCTCCAGAAGTAAATATTATTTCTGAAGCAGAAACTTTAAGTTGCTTAGCTATGTTTTTCCTTGTTTGCTCAATTAACGACTTAGCACTTCTACCAAAACTATGAGTAGATGATGGATTACCATAATCATTTGCCAAACACGCTGTCATTGCTTTGACTACATTTTCACTTACACTTGTTGTAGCAGCACTATCAAAATATACTTTCTTCACTTAAATCTTATTTAATGTTCATAAAAAAGGGTTGGTAAATTTAATTCAAATTAAGCAAATACCAACAAATATTCGTTAATTTGTATTTTACTAAAATAATAAAGATTTTTATGACTAGAATATTTCTTTTAATCGCATGTGCAATCAGTCTTTTTTCATGTAATGATGGAGATGTTTTTGTAACCGAATTACACTTCCCAGAGACCCTTGAATATTGCGAAGGAAATACTGATTTAATTATATACACTATAAAAGATAATCCATACGAATCACTATCGATAAAATTACCTCTTACTGACAAAGACAATTTCACTTCAGTGACTGACCCAGCCCCAATCACAGAATTATCGAGCACCAATACTTTTAATTACAGGTCATATACTGGTGACCCTTCTAATATATTTTGCAACTCATTACCCCCAACTTCTCCAGCTATCACATCTAACTACACAGCAACAACTGGAAGAGTACAGTTCACAACTACCCTTATTGAGGATGATAATGACGGAATTCCCGCAAATTTAGAAGACGACAATACTGACGGAGACAACAACCACTTAACAAACCCTAGAGACACTGATAATGATGGTGTTCCAGACTATTTAGATTCCGATGATGATGGTGACAATGTACCCACCGCAAATGAAAACCCAGATCCGAATGGCGATGGTGATTTATCTGACGCACTAAATACAGATGGAACTGACCAACCAAATTATCTTGACCCAGATGATGATAACGACGGAACAATCACTCGTTATGAAGACACAAACGGCGACAATGATCCTACAACTGACATCAACGATCCTACTGTAGGACCAGATTACTTAAACGCTACCATCACAACATCAATTACCAATGATATATATAGAAACCATACTAAAACTCAAAGTTATACATGCGTAATTACTATTATTGACGCCATATTAATAAACAGTGCAACATCTGAAAGTTTAATATATGAAAATCGTGATATAGGCACTATAAATACTACCAATGCAAGTTTTAGTTATGAGGTACCATTCAATTAAAACAAAGCATTAGAAAAAATTATATCCCACACAAAACGCAATTTATCCCATAAATAACACCGTTAAAAGGAAAAGTAATAGATTGTTCACAAAAACACATAAATAAATACTATATTTAGATATCAAATATTTATTTTAGCATTATATTCAGATAGTTATGAAAAAAATTACACTAACACTAGCAGCTCTATTAGGAATCACTTCCTTTGTATCTGCACAAGATTTATATGTATCACCAAACAGTTATATGTTTGTACAAGATGAAGTTGTATTTGTAAATGATGACATTCGTTTAGAAGCTACTGATTCAAATATATACTTACGTGATGGCGCTCAATTAGTTCAAAACACAGATACTAAAAATTCAGACATCGGTGAACTATCTGTTTACCAAGAGCAAACAACTGGTGTTTATGAATATAACTACTGGTGTTCTCCAGTAGGAGTTGCCGATGCTGCAATGAATACTAATGTGAATTTTGACATAACCAATTTACACAAACCGACCAACCCTGCTTTAAGCTCAGATGTAACTACTGCTACTTACGGAACTACTACTGACTACCAAAGTTCAGCTACTGCAATAGCTAAATACTGGTTATGGCAAATGCAATCAGGAGGCGGATATGTTGACTGGAGCCATGTTACTGACACTGGTAATGTAGCTACTGGCTATGGTTTTACTATGAAAGGTAGCCCAACGGCAAACAACACTATGGATTTTAGAGGAAGACCAAACAACGGAACATTAACTATACCTTGCTCTTTTAGCGGGACTGACAGTGATGCTAATTCTGGCTTAGATGACCAAGTTGAAACCTTAACTGGAAACCCATACCCATCAGCAATGGACCTTAAAAGATTCTTAATGCACCCAACCAACAAGCCATTACTTGATAGTGGAATTTATTTTTGGGAACAAAAAGCTGTCGGATCTCACAATTTAGTAAGTTACGAAGGTGGGTACGCTGTATATAGCCCTGGAGCAATTGTTCCTGATGCCGACTACAATAACCCCTTACATGCAAACTGGAGTGACAATGGAACATATGCAAATGTTTCTTTTTCCGCCTATAACAATGCTGGAAACCAAATGGGGAATTCAGGAGGATCAAGTGCTGATTATTCTGGAAATAACGAAAGAAGATACGCAGCAATAGGACAAGGGTTTATGATAAGAAGTTTTGATAATGGAGGAGCTGCTGCAGGTGGTAATGCTACTATAGAAAACTCAATGAGATTATATTTCAAAGAAGACTCTACCACTGGTGGTAATGGTTCTGTTTTTGCAAAAACATCAAATTCTACAGAAACTGAAACACAAGCTAAAGCAATGTCTCATAATGGACTTAATTACCACGAGCTTGTAAATAATCCTAATATAATACCTGAAATAAGAATACATACACACATTAATGAAACCTATTACAGAGAAACAGTTTTAGCTTTTAGAAATAATACAGATTTATCTTATAATAAGTTTTGTGACGGAAGAAACCCTTTGGTATTAGACTCTGATACTTATTTTATTGCTGACGGTAAAAAATTAGTTATTAAATCAATAGCTTATGATATTGATACTAGACTACCATTTGGCTTAAACGCCGATAATGAAACAAACACGTACAGTGTAACAATTAATGCTTTAAATAACGTTTCTGACAATGTTGAAGTATTTGTGTATGACAAAGAAGAAGATACCTATACAGATATTAGAAATGGTGCTTTTGAAATTACACTAGCACAAGGAGAATATGACAACAGATTTGAAATTGTGTTCAAAGACGCTTCTCAAGAAGCTAATGAGGATTTATTAGTTGTTGAAACTGAAGTTATCAATTCTTTTGATGTATTCCAAAACAACACTAATAACCAACTAGTTATTAAAAACCCAAAATCTCATATTGTAAAGTCATTTACAATGTATGATGTAACTGGTAAATTAATTTACAACAAACACAATTTAGGTAACGAAACTGAATATACATTCCCTACAAACACATTAAGTACAGGAACATATATAACAAAAGTAACTACTGATCAAAATTTTGAAATCACTAAAAAAGTTATTGTAAACAACTAGTATTTCATATTTATATATAAAAAAAAACCAAAGCTTAAGCTTTGGTTTTTTTTTATATATAAATATTTCCCAATAACAACATAAATTCACTTCTGCTTTGTAAATTGCAAAACCAAATATACGTTTGCAAACTATGTCTTTTAAAAAGCTCAACATACCAATAAAAGAATCCTTAGAACGCTTAGGATTCACTACTCCTACTCCATTTCAAGCAAGTATACTCCCTAAAGTTAAAGGAGGAGCTGATGTTTTTGGAATAGCTCCAAAAGGTTCTGGAAAAACGACAGCAATGATCATCAATACAATGCAAAAACTGAAAAGTGAAGCGTTTGATGATTCACCAAGAGCATTAATATTTGTAAAAGACAAAAAAGCCGCACTAAATTTAGAAGCTGAATTTAAAACCTTTACAAGATACACCGACCTAAGAGTTTATACTGTTTATGACGAACAAGGTATTGATCATCAAAAAGACGACCTCTATTATGGTGTTGATATTGTTATTGCAACAACCAAACGACTAAGTAAACTATACCATATAAACGGGATTCACTTGGGTGAACTTAAACTATTAATTATTGATGATGCTGAATTTTTAGCAAAAAATAATTTACACGCTGATATTGTACGTTTATCTGAAAGTATCACTAAATGTCAGTATTTGATTTTTGCAGATAAATACCACCCTAGATTTGACCGTTTTAAAGATTCGTATATGTCAAATTCACAATTAATAGAATTATAAAAATATATGTTTGCTATATTAAAAAAAGAAATAAACTCCTTTTTCTCAACTTCTATTGGGTACTTAGTGATTGGGATTTTTTTAATCACTAACGGACTATTTATTTGGGTTTTTAAAGGAGAGTTTAACATCTTGGATTACGGCTTTGCAGATTTGTCTGGTTACTATTTTATTGCGCCATGGATATTTATTTTTCTCATTCCAGCAATTACCATGAAAAGTTTTTCTGAAGAAAAAAAACAAGGAACTTTAGAAATATTACTCACAACTCCAATTAGCAATTGGCAATTAGTACTTGGTAAATTCTTAGGCGCATTTACATTAATTATATTAGCCTTACTCCCTACTCTTCTATACATATACACAGTATACCAACTAGGAAACCCTATTGGAAATATTGATTTAGGTAGTGCTCTTGGAGCCTATATTGGACTACTTGGTATTGCAATTATTTATTGCGCAATAGGCATATTCACCTCATCCATTAGCAACAACCAAATTGTCGCTTTTATACTAGCTGTTTTTCTATGCTCCACATTATACTATGGTTTTGAAGGACTTTCAGAAATCACTGGAACATCAATTGAAAAAATTGGGATAAAATCACATTTTAATAATATTAGTAAAGGAATTATTGACACAAGAGACATTATGTATTTCTTTAGTATTTCAGCGCTATTTTTGTTTTTCACAAGTTTAACATTGACAAAGAAATAATGATCATATTCACTCCTGTATTAATCATTTCATGCATCGTTATTGTTGTATTATTATACCTGTTCATCAATACTATAGATGATTCAAAAAAATGGTTAAATATTATTCTAGCTGTATTAATTACACCTTTGATGTACTTTTACATCTGGTATCCTATTTCTACAATTTTCCTTCCATACCATCATCACAAACAATTTAATAGTACTGAATGGAATAAAAAACCAGGTTTGCGTTATGAAATGATTGACCAAATGATTAAAACTGATTTTTTAATTGGAAAATCAAAAGAAGATGTTGCAAAATTACTCGGAAAAGTACAATGGCTAAGCTGGAATGACACCAACAAAGACTTTGATCCAAATGTATGGAACTATGGATTAGGACTAATACCGGGAGCATTTGAAGATATTAAAGAGGATGTTGAAATTACTTTTAAGGACAACAAAGCAACTCTTATAAAGCTATCTCAAGCTGATTATACTTTTGAAATTAAAAAAGAGGAAACCAATAAAAAATTAGATTCTATTAACGCGATATTTAAAACCAAATAAATGGGATTTAAAAATATTATTACAAAGGTATTAATTGCGCTAGTTGTTATTATAGCAATAAACTACATCTCAAACACATTTTACTCAAGATTAGATATCACCAAAGACAATAGATACACCTTATCCGAAGCCTCAAAGAATACTATTAACACTACAGATGAACCAATATACATCGATGTATTTTTAACTGGAGAAATGCCCTCTGAATTTAAACGCTTAGAAGAAGAAACGAAACAATTACTAGAAGAGTTTTCTGAAGTCAACAACAATTTGATTATTTCTTATGTGAATCCTAAAAAAGAAAACCCCGATATTGATGTTCTTACTCGTGAAATGGAAAATTACGGAATGCCAGCCATACAAGTTGATGTAAAGGAAAATGGAAAAACATCACAAGAAGTACTATTCCCCTGGGCAGTAATCAATCACAATAAAAAAGTAGAAAAGGTTTCACTTATAAAAACCAGTGCTACAAATTCAATTGATAGAATTAATAATTCAGTTCAACATTTAGAATATGCTTTCGCAAACGCATTTAAAAATTTAACCACTAAAAAACCAAAGAAAATAGGGTACCTTCTTGGAAACAACGAACTAGAAAGCAAATATGCATTTGACTTCCTTAACACCCTAAAAAATAGCTATCACGTTATTCCGTTTGACCTAGACTCTATCAATATTACACCATTAAAAACGTTAAATAATTTAGAGAAATTAGATTTGATCATAGCAGCTAAACCTCAAAAAGCATTTTCTGACAAACAAAAATACGCATTAGACCAATACACTATAAACGGAGGTAAATCCTTATGGTTAATTGATGCTGTTCACGCTGAAATGGACAGTTTATCACAACGTGGTGAAACGTTAGCTCTAGGAAAAGATTTGAATTTAAACGACTTCTTTTTCCAATACGGCTGTAGAATCAACCCCGTATTAGTAAAAGACTTGTATTCATCTAACATTGTTTTAGTTGATAATAATAACCAACAAAATCAATATCCCTGGCTTTACAACCCAGTTGTTATCCCCAAGATAAAACACTCAATAGTCAATAATATCACTCCTGTTAGATTTGAATTTGCAAATACCATTGATTTGGTAAAGCAAGGTATTAATATAAAAAAAACACCTTTATTACAATCGTCTGAGTATTCTGCAACAATTGGAATGCCAAAAATTGTAAGTCTTAACGAAATCAATCAGTCAAAAAAACCAGACCTTAAACAATTCACCAAACAAAACTTAACTTTAGCCGCTCTTTTAGAAGGTAATTTTACATCTGCCTTTAAAAATAGGATAAAACCCTTTGAATATAGCAAGCATCAAGATGAAAATAAAACTTCGAAAATGATTGTTATTTCAGATGGTGATGTAATTAAAAACCAACTCCGAAAAGGAAAACCACTTCCGCTTGGATATGACAAAAAAACTGGGCAAACATTTGGTAATAAAGAGTTTCTACTAAATTCCGTAAATTATTTATTAGATGACACCGGCCTGATAAACGTTCGTAACAAAGAAGTGAAAATTCCATTTTTAGATGTAGAACGCATAGCCGATGAAAAATTAAAATGGCAACTGATTAACATTTTACTTCCGTTACTTCTACTTGGGGTTTTCGGAATATCATTCAACTATTTCAGAAAGCAGAAATACAGCTGAATTTGTTGAAAAACCACGAATCTTGTTAATAACATTCTTTCTTAATTCCAAGTAATTGGGATATATTTGTAATTCTTATAAAAAATAAAAACAGATGAAATTTATAGTTTCAAGTTCATATTTATTGAAACAACTTCAAATTCTTGGAGGGGTAATTAACAATAACAATACTTTACCAATACTAGACAACTTTTTGTTTGAGTTAAAACAAACAACTTTAGTTGTTTCTGCAAGTGACTTGGAAACTACAATGTCATCTACTTTAGAGGTAGAATCAGAATCTAACGGTAGTGTTGCTATTCCTGCAAGATTATTATTAGACACTTTAAAGACTTTTCCTGAGCAACCTCTAACCTTTATCATAGAAGATAATAACACTGTTGAAATTAGCTCTAACCACGGTAAATATGCATTAGCATATGCAAATGGAGAAGAATTCCCTAAAGCAGTATCCTTAGAAAACCCAAGTCAAACTTTATTTTCAGGTGATATTTTAGCTACAGCAATTAGTAAAACTATTTTCGCTGCAGGAAATGACGATTTAAGACCTGTAATGAGTGGAGTATTCTTTCAGTTTTCTACTGAAAGTCTAACTTTTGTAGCTACTGATGCTCATAAGCTAGTAAAGTACCAACGTACAGACATTACAGCTTCTGAAAACGCAGAATTTATTATGCCTAAAAAACCTTTAAATTTATTAAAGGGAATTTTAGGAGGAAATGACACTGAAGTAACAATGGAATACAATGAATCTAATGCTAGATTCACTTTTGACAACATTGATTTAATATGCAGATTAATTGACGGTAAATATCCTAACTACGAAGCTGTAATTCCAAAGGAAAATCCGAATCAACTAACTATTGCTAGAAATCAGTTTTTAAACTCTGTAAAACGAGTTTCTATATTCTCTAACAAAACAACTCATCAAATTAGATTAAAGATAGCTGGGGCGGAATTAAACATTTCTGCTGAAGATATTGATTACTCTAATAAAGCTGAAGAACGTTTAACTTGTGATTATCAAGGAGACGATTTACAAATAGGATTTAACTCTCGTTTTTTAACTGAGATGCTAAACAATTTAACTTCTGATGATGTTTCTTTAGAAATGTCATTACCAAACAGAGCAGGAATCTTAACTCCGATTGACGGGTTAGATGAAGGCGAACAAATTACCATGCTTGTAATGCCTGTTATGTTAAATAACTAAAAACCATTACCAACCAAAACTAAAAAAAACGCTAACAGTACTAGTTAGCGTTTTTTTATGCAATAATATTGAAATACTATTCAGAATCACCACCTACCAAGTAGATACCATCTTCTTTAATAGTAATTCGTTTTTCCTTATATAAAGAACCTATAGCCTTTTTAAAATTCTTTTTACTCATCTGTACCAGTTGCTTTATTACTTCTGGATTAGACTTATCATTCAATCCTAAAAAGCCATCATTCTCCTCTAATTCTTTTAGAATATATGCTGCATTCGGCTCAATGTTTCTAAATCCAATTTGTTGAAAAGAAACATCTATCTTATTTCCTGGTCTGATTTTCTTAATATATCCTGTCATAATATCTCCAACACGAATATCTTGAAAAACCTGATCATCATACACCAAACCTTTATGCATTTGGTTAATGATCACATTAACCCCAATATCAGTCATATGAGACACTATAATATCAACCTCATCAAACTCAGCCACCGTTAAGTTTTCATTTGACAAATACTTATTTATTTTACTTGTCCCTACAAGCCTATCTGTTTTATCATCTAAAAACATATAGATTAAATAACTCTTCCCTTCCTGCATAGGGCGAGCTTGCTCATTAAAGGGAACGAACAAATCTTTTTCAATACCTAAATCTAAAAAAGCACCATGTCTGGTTACTTGATTTACTTTTAACCAACCATATTCCTCTAGTTGAATATATGGCATTTCAGATGTAGCAATTAGACGTTCTTCATTATCTAAATAGACAAACACATCTAACATATCCCCTATTTCAAATGATTCAGGAATTTGTTTTCCTGGTAAAAGAACATCATTTCCTTCTTCATCTAACAAGAATAATCCTGGAGGTGTATCTCTATCTATTTCAAGTCTATTTACTCTACCTAATTCCATAACTGTAATTTATTGGGTACAAAAATACTGTTTTTTGAGTTTGTAATTCCTAATTAACTTGCTTTAAATTTAAAGCAAAAAAAAGCGCTCACTAAGTGAACGCTTTACTATATTCTATATAAAAGAAATTATTTATTATAAACAGCTTCTTTTTTAAAGTTCACTGCTAATAAATAATAAACAACAGCTCTGTATTTGTTTCTGTTTGATCTACCATATTTTTCCATTACAGCATCAATACCTTTGTCTAAAGCTGCTCCGTCAGATAATCCTAACTTTTTAATTAAGAAGTTATTTTTTACTGTAGCTAATTCTTTTTCATCAGTTCCAGAAACAGTTGAAGCATCTTTATTATAAATAGAAGGTCCACAACCTATTACTACTTTAGTTAATAAATCCATGTCTGGAGTTACTCCACATTTGTCTTTTAAATCAGCTGCATACTTTTGAATTAATTCGTCTCTTTTACTCATAATATTAGTTTGTTAATTAAATGTTCTTCTCAAATATAGGGAAATCTTCTTAAATAAAAAATTTTTTAAAACACCTATACACCCTTTAAATACTTGAAGTAATTCAACAGCAATACGTCGTTAATTTTTCGAGGAGTAAATACTTCCAATAATTTTGGCGAGTCACTATCAGCAAAAAATAAATCCAACTGGTTTTTTAGTGAATTTTCTTCAGAAACAGCCTTATATTTAAAACCATACATATTACACAGATACTCAGCAGTAAGACTATGTGACGTTTCAAAGTATGTTTCAAAATCCTTAGAATTTTTATCACCTGGTAATATTCTAAAAATTCCTCCACCACTATTATTAATAATGATAATTCTAAAATTATTTGGAATATTAGAATTCCATAATGCATTAGAATCATAAAAGAAACTCAAATCTCCTGTAATCAAAACGTTTTGTTTCTCTGAAACAGCAGCATGACCTATTGCTGTACTTGTAGAACCATCTATACCACTTGTTCCTCTATTACAATATTGAATTACATTTGGATTTACATCAAATAATTGGACGTAACGAATTGTTGAACTATTACTTAAATGCAATATTAAATCATCAGAAAGTGTACTTAAAATAGTTTCAAATGCTTTAAAATCAGAAAACGGAAGTTTTTTTAAATACTCATTATGCTTTTCCAACCTTGTATTTTTCACAGCTAACCATTTTTTTTGATAGTCACTGTCAATTGCATACTTTGTTGTGAAAAATTCCTTAAGAAAATAATTTTCTGAAATTTTAAAATGATGTTTCAAGCAGAAAAAAGTGTCAAATGAGCTCTCTTCGCCTAAATGATAATGGTTTTTAGGTTTATAGTTTCTTAAAAATACTTTGATCTTTTTTGAAACTATAAACCCCCCCATTGTTAATAGTATTTCTGGTTGTAACTCAAAAAGTTCCTTCTCATTTAAAGGAGCAATTAACTTATCAATTCCAGGGAAAAAATTCGAATGATGTGTGTTTGATGTCGATTCAGTAAACACTACCGTACCAGAATCATTTCCAAGAGATTCTAAAAATTCTTGTTCAATTTTGTTAGGAGGGCTCACTCCTATTAAAACCATTCTTTTTTGAACCGAATTCCATTCTTTTAAAAAAGAATTAAAGTTTTCTTCATCAAGTACTTCTGAAATGTTTTTCGGAGAAATCACACTTACTTCTTCAGAAAACATTTCTTGAGTTTCATATAATGGCTCAGCAAATGGAACGTTAATATGTACCGGACCATGTTGTATTATAGCTTTGTTTATAGCTATGTTAATTTGTTTTTGATTTTCATCATTTTCACTTATCTCAAGTTTTAAATTAGCAGCATATAAAATATGGTTTGCAAATACATTTTCCTGACGGATTGTTTGCCCGTCACCAACATCAATCAAATGTTTTGGTCTATCTGCAGAAATTACTACTAAAGGAATTTTACTATAATGTGCTTCAGCGATTGCTGGGTAATAATTCAATAACGCTGATCCGGAGGTACACACAACTGCAACTGGTTGTTGCAACTCTTGAGCTATTCCTAAAGCAAAAAAAGCTGCACATCGTTCATCAACAACACTGTAGGTTTTAATATCAGGATGGGATGCAAAACCTATTGTTAGAGGTGCATTTCTACTCCCTGGCGATATTACTACGTGTCCAATTCCTTTGGCAGCACACAATTGAATCACTTGTTGTGCTAATTGTATTTTTGGGTAATTCATTAAAGCTTTTTTATTTTATATGATGTCCTAAGAAGTACTATTAACAACCTACTATACTGCTTACTTTTCACTTTTAAAATCACAAAATATCAATGAAATTATTCATAGATATTATACTATTCAAATATAACAACTGTAAGCGGATATAGAATAAAATTATTGTAAAAACAAAAGGATATTTCGTCATGTGAAAATGCTGATTAAAACTATACATTCGCTTATAAAAATCACACTTATGAATATTACCTTAAATCAAGCTGAAAAAATTATTCTTGGTGCCAAAGAGAAAGCTACTATTTTAAATACCAAAATGAATATTTCTGTGGTAGATTCTGGAGCTAATTTAGTTACTTTTGCAGGAGGGATACCTATTCATAATTCAGAAGGAAATATTATTGGTGCCATTGGTGTTAGTGGAAGCTCCGTTACTAATGAAAAGGCTGTAGCAGAAGCGGAGATTATTGCAATAGAAAACCTATACAAAGTAGAAAATTAGCCCTTCAAAGACTGTTCAAACGGAATTATCTTTTAAAGGAAAATACTACGAAGATGATGATCATGGATCTGTGCCACTTATTACAGCGTATGATGCTTTTCGTTTCAATTTCTATAAATTGAAGATAGAAAACCAAGATTTCATGAACCCTGAAAGCAATTTATTAGATAAAACTGTAAATCTTTATAAAAGACTATCTAAGGGGTTTAATATGAAAATGAAACCTGATGAAGAGTATATAAACGACTTAGGATATAGATTCATAGGTATACAACAATTTAAAAAAGCAGAATATTTTTTGAAACTCAATGTAGCTAACTACCCCGAAAGTTGGAATGCATATGATAGTTATGGTAAAGTACTTCTAAAATTGAATTATAACAATAATATGTATAAAACATAGTTTTAAAAAGGGATGAAAACGAGGTACAAGAACCCCCATAAAACAATACGGGTTTTGGTATTTAATCCGACGGTTTGTGCATATTTAAACTTTCGTAAAATCTTTTAATTCGGCTTTTTTAAAACGACAAACTAAAAACAAAACAAAAAGCTTATGGCTTGTGTCGACACGAAAATCCGCGGATTTTCTGCTCCGTAAAATTCATAGCTAAACGCTATATTTAACACTCCTACTCTGCTAAATAAAATCTGACGGAAATACTAAAACAATTAAAAATATACGTTTGATAATCAATCTTATAAAAATTAATACAGGTGATTTTATAACAAAAACAATAGTCAAAGAGTATCCTCTGCCTTAACGTATTATGTTTTATTACATCATTAGTACACTTCATGCCCATAAAATTAGGTTTCATTCTAAAGCATATAATTAACATTAATTATTTAAGCATCTTTATAATGTCGTTTTAAAAAATCTCTATGATTAATGGTGATGTTTTTAAGATTACAAGGAGCATTCTGAAAATCCTTAAAGAGTAGGACTAATTAAACTTTAAAAACATGTCTAAAAATGCAACTAACTCAATCGAAAACATTTTAAGTGGAAAGGTAATTGCAACTACTAATGTGGGGATAACTCCTGCTGCAATGGCAATAACATCAGACTCTGAAAACCTGTATGTAACAAATAGTAATAACTATACTATAGCAGGCAGTGATACAGTGACGCTGATTGACTTAAAAACTCTTATGCCATTAAAAATCATAGAGCATGAATCATTTAATCAGCCCTATACCATTACCTTATCTAAAGATGAAAATAAGGCTTATGTAACCAATTCCAATAGCACTACAATTAGTATCATCAAAATTAAAACGAATGAAGTAATTGGAGTAATTGACGGATTTAATGGACCATCTGGAATGGTTATTACTCCTGACGGGAAAAAGGCCTATGTAAATAACTATGGAGCAATTGATATTATGCCTTCGGGTGAAGGTAATACGGTTAGCGTAGTTGATTTAGAAAATGAAAAAATTATAGATAGAATAAGACTTAATGAATATGGTGAAGTTCCTGCAGCTCCTGCAGCAATTGCTATTACTCCAAAAGGTGATTTTATTTATACAGCAAACTATGTAACTGGAAAGCCTAATTCAGGAACCGTAACAAAAATTTCTACAACGACGAATACTGTGGTAGATCGGGTTTCAGGATTCTCTGGGCCTTTTTCAATAACTATTGATGCTAAAGGCAACTATGCATACCTAACTAATTTTGGGAGTAATAATTTTGCGCCTTACGGCAAAACCGTTAGTGTTTTAAATCTCAAGGATAATAAAGTCATTAAAGAGATTAATACAGGAGGTATCCAACCAGCTGGATTTACTATTACTCCAGATGGTAAGTATGGTTTTGTCTCAAACTATAATACTTTATATAGTACTGGAGCACCTAAATTTACTGGCTTAACCGCTGGTCAAGGAACCGTAAATATTATCGACTTATCAACAAAGTCATTAGTTCCTATTACGATTAATGTAGGACAGTCTCCAGGGTCCATAATAATGAGCCCTAATGGTCAATATGCTATTGTTTCAAACTATACATCTAATACAGTTAGTATTATTAGCGTATATGAAAGATAATATAATTGATTTTTTCAAAGAATTACATAGTGTAGAGGGTAATAGTCGCCTTCTACACTATTTTTTATATTTAACCCTCTCACTCGACTAAATCTAGACTGATTGAAATACTAAGTGGATAAAAAATTAAAAGCTGTACGGAATCGTTGAAAACATTCTGACTGATAAGATGAATGAAAAAACTCAACTATTACAGGCAAAGTTTTTTCATTTATAGGACTATAAAGTATTAGGCAAATCATATTTGCTGCAAAGTAAAACTTGTCGCTAATAAATATAACAACATGTATAGTTCATTGCTGGAAAGTCTTTACCCCAAAGGAGTTTTGTGTTTGTGAAGTCGCCAATTTTAAATTGTAGTTTTTAATCGACTGAAAAGCTCAAATCAAAATATTGCTTTTGATTAAACCAAAATCACTACTTTTATATGCGCAACGCATCATACATTAAACGTTGAGGTTAATGACCACTGTTTATGAAAAAATAATTTAAATGCATTATTTTAGGAATTGCCATTATTGGATTCATTTTTGCTTACAACCAAACAGGGTATCATATTAGGACAACTATGTTTGAGGTTGCAGGCATTGTGTGTTTTTAAGTTGAAAGCTTATATGATATAATTAAAATCAGAAATAACAAAACATGAAAACTGTATTACTAATATTATTTGTAGGGTTATTTACCGTTTCGTTCGCTCAAGAAAAAGACAAAGTAGATCAAATTACGGTTACTATTGAACCATATAAACGTGCAACTAATGGTGCTTTTCATACTTTTTTAGCTTTAAAGTGTTCAGATCGGGGTGTGGAATATATCGATAGGTTTGATTTTGAATGGGGCTATATTTATGAGCTAGAATTAAAACGAACAAAGCTCGCTCAACCAATGGAAGATGCTGGAGATACTGATTATCATTTGATAAAAATCATCTCAAAAAAAGCTGTGACTGATTCAACAACCTTTAAAACCCATTTAGGTGGCTGGGTTCAACTTGCGCCAAATATAAAAGATGATCCTGGAGCATTCACATTTAACAATGATGGCACCTGTACATACCTTGGTGAAATGACCTTTAATTATGCTAATGAGTTTGAGGAAAAGTTAAGGGCCTTGAACAAATCCGAAGGGTACAAGAAAGGTACTTTTATGTTTTTAAAAGGAGAAATTTACCTGATCTCGTTGTAGAAGCTTTCTGACTGTAATAAATAAGTAAAATACTCCCCCCAACACTAGCTAAAAAATACGGGGTTTACGCTTCGTACAATTACTTACTGTTGGAAAATCATTCCTATCTAAAAAAAAATAAAGCTCAGAAGCCCCGTACTATTTTTAGCCTAAACGTTGGCAACCATTAAAAAATGAATAACGAAATAGACAAAATAAATAAAGTAGACTATCAAGAAGTTGTTGACGTTTGGGAAGCCTCTGTTAGGGCTACACATCACTTTTTACGAGAAGAAGATATTGAATATTTTAAACCATTAATCTTAAATTCATACTTAGATGCTGTCGAATTAAGGTGTGTTAGAAATAATAGTAAAAAGATAGTTGGTTTCCTCGGAGTAGCAGACAAGAATTTAGAAATGTTATTTATTCATCCTGAATACAGAGGAAAAAAAATAGGTAAAGCATTATTGAATTATTCCATTGATAAATTAAACGTAACAAAAGTTGACGTGAATGAACAGAATGAACAAGCCGTTGGATTTTACAAGTATTTTGGATTCGAAACAATAGGTCGCTCTATACTGGATTCTTCTGGAAAACCTTACCCGACTTTACATATGGATTTGAAAAAAAAAAGCCAACAAACAACTTTTAAAAATCCAGATAACTGGTAATACAAAAAAACCACTAACCATAGTGTATTTTTTCACAATACACTATCTATAACTTTTCGGAGGTATTTATCTATTTTATCTTGTGGGAACACATCTAAGTAAATATCTGATAGTAGACATATTTTTATAACCAATAAGCTCCTGCAAATACAAAAAAGGAACCTCCATAGAAAGTAACTTTTTTTGACAAATAAGCGAAAATATTCTGTTTTTAGGTAGGTTTTGTTTCATACTCCAATCTCCTAAGGAATACCTGAAAAAGTTATTGCCTTTTTATTACCTTTTAATACTTGAACAATAATAAGGTGCGTACCATCCCTTGTATCTGTGTAGTTTTTAATTTTAACTTTGCAGACGCCATGAGTGAAGTTTTAAAATTACATAGGTACAATATAAGTGAACTTTATCAAACCATATATATATGGTTTTTACGGACTTCCAAAATAGCTAAAAACACTACAAAAACCCGTCCCCACCTTTAAACACCTCGTTTAATCAGTTTTTTAACGATTGTTCGAAAGGAATTCTATTAAATTAATATTTATCAGCAAAAACAACACTTTCAAGATATTATATTTTAACGGGTGAAATATAGGTGAAATTTAACAATATTTATTCCTTTTAAGTTCTTTACAATATCGTTGTTATTTTATTACTAAACACCCGTAATCAATTCAGTTTTAAAGTTTGTATATTTAAATTAAACATCTATTATAAGTTAGGCTGATATTTGATTTTTTCTAAAACATCATTTATATTCTCTTTCAAAAAAGAATGATCCTCTTTTTCTAAAAGCATAGAATAATTAATATACAATATCTCTAACCTAGCTTCTGGGTATTTTGATAAAACTGCATTTGATATTTTATGATAAAAAACTTTCTTTACTTCTTCATTTAACTCTGTATTATCAATGAGTTGCTTTAAAAAAAGCATGTTCTTTAAAGTATTTGAAAAGGTTTGGATTTGTTGTTTTGCTCGCCTCCTTAGATTTGTTTTATTTGTTTCGCTTAATCCGTCAATCCTTCTGTTTACAAATTCGACTTGCATTTCGACTAGTTTTATCGTCGAATTACCAAAACTTAACTCATACTCAAAATGCTTAAGCATATCATCAATTGTATAAACAATTTGATTAAAATTTTGCTCATTCAATAAATAACGAATCTGCTGGCTATTTGTTTGAATTTGAGCTACGAATGATTTATAAACTAAAAAAGCAGCTAAAAGCCCGATAAAAGGAGCGGTTAAACCTCCTACGGTATCACCTATCGCGCCGATATCTGTTGGAGTTAATGATTTACTTACGCTATACGCTATAATCATTGCTATCAAAATAACAACAATAGATACGAAAAGGAGTTTTATGAACTTTATTTCATTCTTATTGAAAATTGTGTAATCTGTATTTGAATATTTACCCATTAGTTAGTTTTTATTACATTATTCGTTTTCAATTCGTTCAAAAATATCAAAGAAATTGATTAATTCTTTTTCTAAAAAAGATAAAGTTTCATTTGATATTTTACCCCCATTATCCAGGTTGTAATTATACATATTAATTTTTGAGAATAAATCGCAAGTTTTTAGCTCTGCAATTAATCTTATTTCTGACGCTTTTAAATTAGTGTCTAATATTAAGATTGAATCACAAATAGGAAGAACATCACTCCTTAAACTATAAAATCTTTTTATCCAATCTGAATCTTTATGCCTAGTTATATTTATTGGAATGTTATTTACTATTTTTTTTATTTGAGCTTCGGTAGGATAGTGATCTTCAACAAATCCTGATTTGGTGTTTTTAGGGAAGTCTTTCACTTGACCGTTATTTCGTGTAATAGCTATAAAATACATTTCAGACAGCAAACTGTTTTTTGTGAATTTCATTTTGTCCACAAAGCTGTTTAAAAGCGGTTGAATTTGTTGTCTTTTTCGATATTCACCTAAATAAACACCAAAGAAATAGAAAATTATAGACGCTAAAATAGAGTAGCATATTTTTAGAAAAACATCTCCAAACAAGGCACCTCCATTAAAGTACTCTGGTATCTTTATGAGTATCGTTTCTATTAAAAAAATAAATATAAGGCTAATAAAAAATAATACGTATAAATCTTTTCTGAATGAAGTAATTATTTTAATCAATAGGTTTTAGTTTAAAGGTTGTGTGATATGAATATCTATTTTTGTCGTGAATGTACAAAAAAAGTCAAACATCTAAGGCTTGACTTTTTTCGATTGCATACTTCCAACTGGAAAGTTGCACGTTATTTAACTTAACTATTACTACCCCACAACCTCAAAATTCATTAATGTTGGTTGCTGTTGGTTATTGTTGGCAACTGTTGGTTCGTTATCTCTCATTAACGATTTAGTGTAAATATTATACTTTAATGTATCTAACGGTTTGTTTTGGTAACGGTTTTTGTTAGCATACACAAAAGAGTTTCTAAAATCGGGGGCCTTTTCCATTTTCAAAATTACATCACCATCAAATGCGCTCTTTGTTCCTCCACGCATGGTTCCTGAAGTGGTACGCTGAAAAATGGTAACAAACAATTTACTATCAAAACCTTTACGTAAATGTTTATCAAAATCTACAGTTCTATCTTCTTCAGCTATTTTACTCCAGCTATCTATAAAAATACAGTCATAGTGTGGTATTAATTCGGCTAAATCTTTATACCAGTTTGGCAATTCTCCAACGGTATCAATTAAATGTTCGTTAGCTGGATTAATATATTCAGCTACTTTATCATTAAATAATTTACTTTCCGGATGTTCCTCTAACGAAACGAATAAACATTTATATCCTGAACTAGCAAACTCATTTAATAACTGAAATACAAAACGAGTTTTTCCAGCTCCTTGTTCAGCATCAATAGTAATTGCTAAACTATCTTTTGGTTTTATTTCTAAATCCCCAAGAAAAGCCGATATATCTCCAGTAATATTATATTGCTGAATATCCTTTGCAGAAACTTTAGTATTGGTTAAATTTATAACCAGGGGATTATTGGTTGTTGATTGCTTAACCATTTTTTTAATTTCTCGCCCTGGTACTTTCAACGGAACTTCTAAAACGGGTGCATTAAGTACAGGAGTAAATGGCAACGTTGATTCTTCTACAGGTTCAAGAACCATATTAGTTGATTCAACAACTTCAAAATTTATGATTGGTTGCTTTGCTGCTCCAAATAATGCGGTTTGTCCGTTAGTATCAACTTTTACAGGTTCTTGATTGGGTTTTGGTTTTACTGACTTTTTTTCTGGCTTAGGTGGTTTAGGAATAGAGGTTTTAGTTCTTGTTTTTACTTGGGTTGGTTTTTTCTTTTTTGATTGCTTTTTAACTTTAACAATCTTACCTCCTTTTTCGTATCTGAACCCTTTTTTCAAACGCCCACATTCTGATAAAGCATTTTTTGCAGCTCCTTTATGATGTGGTGCATTTAAACCCGCTTGTTTCAAAACACTTTTAAGGTGCTTTTGTTCTTCTAAAGAAGTATAAATAGTAAAACTCCAAGGCTTCACCCATTCTTTTGTTCCATCAGGGTATTCTAATTGAGTGTGAAATGGATATTCAACGTTCTTAATAATTGGCGTAAAATCATGTTTTACAACATAACCAAACTTATGGTCTTTATTAATCACATAAGATGATTTCATTTTTACCCTAGTACCTATCGGAACATCTTTTTTAATGATAGATAAAGGATACTTTCTTTTATCAATTTCAGAAGCTCCTTTTAACCCCGATTCATTGTTTTTTTTAGATCTAGTTTTCCCTGGTAAATTTTTTTTCTTTTTCCCTTGTTTACTGACCTTAACGGGGGTTGTTTTTTGTAAACTATATTTTTTTAAAGTTTCAATAAAAAATTCTTCGCTATCATATTCATCCAAAATTTTGTTCAATTTCACATAAATCTCATGAGCAATTTTACTAGCCTTACCTACATTAGAATCATACTCGTCAAAAGCTATTCCAGCAATCTCAACAAGCTTACTCCTTTGTTCAGTTTCACCCTCTAAAGCATTGTATTTTTTAATAAGTTGATTGATCATGATTATATAGTGTAAGTTTGGTTTAAGACTTCTATTTCGGCTTGTACTTGTAAGTTACTAGAGTTCATTGCTAACTCTACTGCAACGCTTAATTTTATAGGTACTACAACTGGTATAGCTGGAATAGGTATTGTTGACTGTGCTGGTAATGAAAACTTTGAAATATCAGGATAAGCATCACCAATATGTTTACCGCTTTCTGTAAAAAATAATAGCTTTTTCAGGGTTACATAATTATTGGTATCTACTCCTAAATGTATTGCTGTTGGATTGGTAATATGCAGCACTACATTAGCGGTTAACTGACTGTTTGAAAGATCAACATTACTTATACCTCCTAACTTAATTTTAAGCAGCTTAAAAACACTTTCGTATTCGGCAATTAAATTAGTTGCTTTATCCTTTGCAAACAAAACGCCAGCGGTTAATAACAAGCCTGATATGATGATGATTTTTTTCATAATTTAACTTAAATCAGCATTTAAAAGAACATCAAAAGAACTTCTGTTAAAATCAATGGTCATTAACTTTTTGATTTCCTTTCCATATTCGTCTTTTAAAACTAGCTCTGCTAAACCATTTCCTAAATCATTAAAACGTATTGATCGTTCATTATTAACTTGCAGTGAATTAAAATAATTTAAGTCTAAAGTATGTGTTTCTTTTCCAGCTAAAATTGTAACCGTTTTACCTAGGTAATCAATAGTTTTATATTCAAACCGAGTTGATAAATGCTTATTGTAAGCCCAATATCCAACTCCTAAAACCCCTAGTATAATTATTGCTTTTTTCATTTTGTGATTTTTGTTATGGATTATTTTATTTTTCTCCTTGTAAATATTCTACGTAACCAATTGGGTTTTTCTTCTTCCTTTATTGGTTTTGGTACTATTGGCTGTCCTGTTGGTATTGTTGGCAATGTTATTACTGGAATAACATTAGTTTTTTTTGCTTCTATTACTGATAAATTGGCTCGTGTTTTTGGCACAAAATTTAACTGACTACCATCTTTTACTTTGGTATCAGTTATATAATTATCTACCTGAATACGCTCTTGTTTGGCAATGTCCATTAAGCCAGCTAACAAAGTGTCATTTGTAACACGTAACTGTTTGTTATTAATGGTTAATTGCTTGTTTACACCTCTTAAAATATTTTTATCTTTTCGTTCTTCTTTTAACTGATCGGCTTTTAATGAATAACCAATGTAAAACCCTATCCCTATTGTAATAAATAGAGAAAGGAATTTTTTAAATATTGGGCTTGTTAGTAGTGATAGCATATTAGTTTCTTTTAGGTTTTTTAATCCAGCTTTCAATTATCATAGAAAACCATTCTTTAATATTTCCAGCTACTTCTTCCAGTTCATCAAGGATTATTTCGGAAAACATACCTGATAAAGAACAAAAAGCGTAAATAACCTGATTAGGTATTTCTAGCCAATGTTGAAGCGACACACCTAAACACCATGCTAAAAATGCGCTTATTAAAACTTGATTAACAACTCTTTTAAAAGTCATTTTTCCTTTTCTTAATCGGTTAATTATTGCGCCAACTGCTCCAGCAATTAAAAAAGGTGCGTATTTTTCGGTTATAGCTAATAAATAAGGTGGTAGTTGCATTGTGGTTAGTTTTTAAGGGGTTGGTTAATATTTAATTCTAAAAGAGATTCAGGGTCGAATAATTGCGTGTTTGTTTTATAGTCTACATGGTTAATAAACCAAATAACTTCTTTAATTACGGCAACTACACCAATTGCGTTCAACCATTTTTTCATGCTTTATTTATGTTTAGTTAAATGGTTTTATTAGGTAATACAAAGGGGTTGTAATTATTAAGCAAATAGCACGTAAATAGGGTATAAAATATCCTTTCCCTAATTGCTCATGTAATTGAGCATATTCCCAATCGGCTTTTATTTTTTTAATTGGATTTTTCCAAACTTTATACACTACGTATTCGTAATCATGTACTAATCCAGCAATACTAAGGTTTGGTAAATCGTCTAAATCTTTTACAATAGTTTCTCCATCAAATAAATGAGGATTCTTTGAAAAATAATCATAAGCACACAAAACCAATTCAATCAATTTAGGGTTAAACCCTTTTATTTTTAATAGCGTTTTTACATCACGTCTTTTAGCTTTTAGTATTTTATCTGACTGCTCAAAAAAATCGTTTTTGCTTCCTAACATACTACTGTAAATTATCTAGTATTAATTGCTTAACTGTTATTTCAGTACCGTAAACGGTGTTATTGAAAACAGCGTTAATTCCAGCGTTTTGTTCGTTATTTATTGCAGTAACTAGAGCTGTTTTATCTCCAGTACGTAAATAGCTTTCATATTGGCTATAACTGTTATACAATAGCGAGTATAAATCAGGGTTTTGAGCCTGTAAGTAATCATCAGCGTTGTAACGTTCCGCTTTTAATATTTGCCTTAATTTAGGGCTTGAAAAACCTGTTACCGTTTCCGTACCATCACCAACAAATACAGGTTGTAAATTAAAGTAATAGGGTTGCTTTTTCTTTTCATACCCTACGTTACCAACCCAATCAATAAACTGTATTGATTTTTTTAACCCGATGAAAGTACCAGGATAATCAACTCCTTTAAAAGTATAGGTTCTTATGATTCTTGAATAGACAATTTTAACCGCTTCTTTGCCTTGTAAGGTGTAATATGATTTCGAAACTTTTTCACCTTTCATATTCATTACTGCCTCTTGGGTAGTAAGGAACGGTAAAATTGAAAAGTCAACATCTACCAACGTATTAGCAGATGTTTTTAGTTTATTGAAAAGTACCTGAAGTACTAATTGTGCTTTGCTCATAGTTTGGGGTTTTAAACGGCTAATTCAATGTATTTTATATCGAAAGAATCAAGGTGAGAAGATGAAAATTGCATTGTCACATTTTCAGGTAAAACGTAAGGAAAAGTACCTTTTAAATCACCATTAAAATACACCCTAAATTCAAGTAAGGTTTTGTCCCACCTATAAATAACAGGAATATCCTGATTATAGTGCTGATTTGCGTTTACACTACCACTACCTATAGATAATACCCCTGTATTTCCTTGAAACACCGCACCAACTGTTTTATATACTTTTAATATATTTGGTGCTTGTGATCGGAAATAAAATTCAGATGAACTATCGGAAACTTTTAATAGGTCTAGTCTTAATCCAGCTCCTCCATTCAACCGACCATCATTATAAGTAAATGCGCTTGCTAAAGGACTACTTTTATAATTTACTCGTATTTCAAAATCTTTGGTAATATCACACGTTTTCAACCATTCTGCAGAATGATAAGAAGTAGCTACACTTAACTCTAGGGTGCTATCAGTTTGAGTGTACCTAGTTACATTCGTAAAGTCGGCTAATTTTGGTTTAAAAACCGTACCTAATACAATTAATAAACGATTAGGAAAAATAGCTTCTACACCGTTGTTTAAGGTTACATCCATTTCACCAACAGTTGCCCCTGAAGTACCATTTACGTGTACTTCATTATCTGATATAAAAATCACATTTCCGTTAATAGTTACTCCCTCAATGACCACTGTCATAGTAGGTGTAAAAAAACTCCCTGTAATTACAAAATTACCTGTTGTACTTGGTAAATAACTATCAGGGATTAAATCCTCTAAATACGGTGCTGGTACTGATACCAAACCAGTTATATCACTAGTGCTATGGTTGTGCGCTAATGGTGTTCTGTCATTTGTAAAACGTGGGTCGGTTGTATCAACTAAAGTAGCATCTGCTACTTCAGCATTTAACAAGGCTAACGTACTTATATCAAGCTGTTTTGGTTTCTTTTTTACTCCTATCATTGGTTATTATACTTATTAATTAAAAAAAAAAGAGCTGTACTGACAGCTATTACCGTCATAAAACCCACAACAGGTTTTCCATACTCCAATAGCATACGTTCCCCCTCTAACGCAAAATCTTGCACTCGTAATAACCAACCATTAATAAATTGAGGATATAAATGCCTTTTGCTTTCATAGTACGCTATACGAGCATCAACAATAGCAAATTGTAATTGTACTTGATCTACGCTATTCATGGCAGCAATAGTTAAATTACCTATACCTCCATCAACATTCAAGTTTTTATTGAAGCTATCATTTAATACATTCTGTACTAATTCTCCAGCATTTCCTAAACCAGCATTTACGCCATGGTCTACCAATACATTGGCTACCTCTTGGGCTTTCATTAGTGAGGCTTTTACTTTGTTCCAGTAATTAGCCTTATAAATTGCAATAGCAGTTTCCTTGCTTATTGCTTTCATATCTGCAATACTTGGTACTCTACCTATCCATGCTTCATAAACAGGGGCAGAAATACCACGCATTGTGCCTACAAATTCACCTAATGAATTTTTATTTCCTTTATCAGTTAAGAAATTTTGATACCCCCCCTCTACAACTAATAAATGCGGTATAAATTTTTTGAAATTTGCCATAATTATAAATGTATTGGTTGTGCTTCAGGTTCTTTTTCCTCGTTAATTGCCTTAACTACTGTATAAATTACTCCAGCTACACAAACACCAATAACAAGGTTTGGGATCAAGTTTGATTCAGCTTTCGGTTTTGGCTTTGGTGTTAAATAAACCGTATCAAGCTGGTGTGTTAACATAGCATCCGTAAATACTATTTGCGCTGGTATTTCAGCTACTTTTACAGTTTGTTTTGCTCCAGCATAGTTTATTAATACGCTATGATTACGGTCTACATCTTCTAAAAACACTTGTCCGTTTTCATTTGAAGTACTATAGTTTCCAGTATTTTCAATTACAATAATTGTTGCACCTTGAATTGGTAAATGTTCCTGATCTACAATTACTGTTGAAACATTTGTGTAAGGATTAGCAGTTGTATCAATAGGCAGAATAACATTAGTTTCAGTATTCCGGGAAACTTGGGCGGTTGTGGTGCATTTGTTTGCATTTGTTGTACACATATATTAGTTTTCAGGGTGTTTGTTTAATAAATCTCTATGGCTAGCTACAGGATAACCAGTACTCCAAAACCCCTCATCTATGATATAATCTATCTCACCATCTGCATAGCGTTTAATGTCATATATTTTTCCTATTTCCTCACCAAAAGAAAATGATCCTTGGGTATCATTAGTTATGGCCCAAGCTCCATTATCTTGTTTAACACCTGTTTCAGTTACTACACCGTTATCATTACGTACATAAACAGTTTCTCCTTTTAAATAAGGAACTAATGATGGTGCTGGTGTAGTTATATCTGCTCCAGTAGAATTTATACGAGTGAAAAAAGCGTTAATTTCTGCACGATCTGTTTCGCTTTGAACATCTTGCAAGAAATTTTTATCAAAAATGATTTTGTACGCTTTAGATACCAGGTTGATTTTTGATTTTACTTTTAAGGCTAAATCATTTAACGCATCCGTATCTGTTCCATCAGGAATTTGAAATGTCCCAAACATTAAATCGATTACTGGACCTAATGAAATAGCATCTAAACGATACATAGCTTTATACATAATTATAGCAGCTTGTACTTCTATTTTATGACCGTTTTCATTTAAGTATTTTTCGGTACGCCATTCCTTGTATTTTTTATTTAAGTACTTAGCCCCTAGTGTCACACCTACAACTAATAAAATTATTTTACCAGCATTTACAGTTGCTTTAATTGTTTCTTTTCCAGCATCAGACTTTGCAAATTCTGTTGCTGCCATAACTGCTGCTGGATTTTTTAATCCTTTACTCATTGGTTAGTTTGTTTTGGGGTTAATGGGGGTTAGGGGAAACTGGCTATAATTTCATTTTAATTAAAAACCAATTATTTACTAACAAGTTCTTTGCTTTAGGGCTTGCTAGTATTTGTTTTATTTTGTTTGCTGTATCAGCATCAGTATTCATAATTGCTGTAATAGCTGCTTTTTTGTCGTTTAACTCTAAAGCATTTTCATGTGGTATGTTTAATGTGGACGTTGGCATAATTAGTTGTTTTTAGTTGATTAATTTTTGTAGTTCTGCTACGGTTTCAGCACTTTCAATTGACTGATTCATGATGTCAAAAAACAATTGACAGTAACCATCATCAAACCCCTCGTTTTTAACAAAGTTTAGTAGCTTGGTTTTTATTTCAGAAAATTGTTCTTGTGGTTGTTGGTGTTGTGGTTCAGCTCCAGTTAATCCAACTTTTACAGGTGCAAATTTTTCAACTGCTCCTATAATCATTGCACCAAATCCTTGTGCCATTTCCAAATTACCCTCTGAAACAAAAGGTCTACTAGCTTCAGCTAATTCCTTTGTATGCGTTTCTTTTAAGGCTGTAATTTCTTTTTTTAAATCACGTATTTCATAACCTCTATCAAGATGATCACGATCTAACAATTTGTATTTATCCTCTATCGTTTGTGCGGATTGTAAAGCATTGGTTAATGATTCTTTCGTTTCTACATACTTGTCAGCCTTTGCGTATATATCATACGTTTGGATTTGCGCTTGATTTAAACCGCCCATTAAACCAACTGTTGGTTGCTGTTGTTGTTCCATAATTGGTTGAATTGTTGGTTGTTGGTAAGATGTAGTAGCATCACCGCTATTACCTGATGATGCTACTACATCTTTACTAACGTCCGTATTAGTATTGTTAAGCGGCTTTAATACTGCTTTAAATTTTTCTTTTGCTGTATCTGTTCTATACACATTAGATGAACCACTTTTACGCTTTAAATACAACGTAAGCTCGTTACGTGTGTTACTAATAATATCAGACAACTTAGCTTCTACAGAATCAAAACCTTGTGCTTTAATGTCTGCAAACGTTGCAAAATCAACTTCTCTTTCTCCTGAAAAGTTGTTTATAACTGCAATACCGTTTTTGGCTTTTGTAGTTACTTCGTGTATGATATATTTTAGCGTATGATCCATTTTAGTTGCAGTTATTTGGTGCTGTAGTTTCTTTTGGTAGTATTACCTTTTGATAAATAATATTAACCTTGTTATTTGCTGGCGTTCCGTTTGGAAAATCAATTTCGTTTAAATCAAAATCGAAATACAAACCACCAACACCAGGAACAACAAAAGGGTTATCTAATGGCGTTACAGTCCTACCCATAATAACAACATCTTCTTGTCCATCATTATAAATAGTAATCTGTGAAACCTGTTCCAAAACCTCCTGATCGGGTTTTATTAGTTGCTTCTTTTTTAAAAAAGACTTATACATTTTCACACGTTTTTGGTTTATGTACTAAAACAATATCCATTATAACATCGGCAGCTGGTGCTGTATCTGTTGTAACTTTAAATTCTAATACTTTATCCTCAATATGTAAAGGGGCAATCATACTCTCTAGTACAGAACCGCCTGATCTACGTTCGTATTCTGTTACACCTAAAGCAGAAATAAGATCATTACCATTACTATCTTTTAAAGCACCTCTAACTATGTCTGCTGGTAATTTTGTTCTATCAGCAAAAGTTATAAAAGCACCTACAATAACACCTTTACTGTTGTTTACTTTAATATCTACATCTTGAGAAGTACTACCTGTAGCTAAGGTTATTTTTGTTGTTGTAAATTCCATTTTGAAATGAGTTTTTTAATAAAAAAGCCTTTCCTTAAACTGGAAAGGCTTTTTTTAGTTTGTACTAAATACTACTGTCTAGTTTGCTAATACGTAACCTCTAAGAAGTACTTTAGCGTAATGATCTACACCTCCAGCTAAAGCAGCTGGTAATTCTGCTGTCATTTCTAAAGCATCTTCAGCTTTTAATACAGGATAACTGTTTACTTTAAACTCTCTATCTAAAGTTGTTACAGTTCCAGTTGATTTGTGCATTACATCCAATGGTAATTCTAAAATCACTGGTCTACTATCTTGTTCAATTTTGAAATCTCCGTTTTTCAAAATAGCTGGAGCACCAGTTTTAAAATCAATAATTGTTGACTCATCAACCCCAGCATTTGTAGCTTTCGTTCCGTACAAAAGTGCTATTGAAGCAATAATAAATGGCTTACCTTTTGCTAATCCGTTTGCATCAAACGACTGAACACCAATTTGTTTCTTTTTATTGTCAATAAACTTCACCGTTTTACCTTCAATTTTTGCCGTTACATAGTGTGTAAAAGGCACTAATTTTGGAGGTTTCCCTCCTTTAAAGTTTAAATCAACTGTATCAACTGTTTTTTCAGTTAAATTTTGGTGTACAGCTTCTGCTACTAATTTTCTTTCTAAATGTGACATTGTATTTTTTATTAAGTTTTTTTTGAAATATTTTTTTACTCTCTTACTACTATAAGAAAGATGCTGCACTAAACGTATTCGGTGCAGTTTCAACCATTTTGATTGGCTGCGCTGAAGCATAGTTTAACGTTGGCATGATAACACGTTTGGTAGTTGCTGTTTGAGTACAACCACATGAGCTTAATCCTAACGCATCTTGTGCGAATTGGGTTAACGGTTTATCCGTTGCATCAGCAGTTGCTAATGAGGTGGTTTTTGCATAGTCATGCATTGCTCCAATTGCTTTTTCAGCACCTACGCCTAATAAACTTCCTTTTAACAATTGGCTTGCTGGATCACTTGAAGAAATTGAAGCCATACCCATAAAGGCAACAGCAGCAATAGCTAATTTTGAACCGATTTTAGCGTTTTGTTCGGCTGGTAGATAGCTGTTCATTCCCTTAGACAATGAACCACCAACTACAGCACCTCCACCTACTGCAAGAGCATCGATAGCGGTTTTTTTGTTTGGTTTTTTGAACTTCATAATTGATTATTGATTTATATTAAATTGTTTACTTACTTTTTTTGTCGTCTGAATTGCTAACAACGGCTACAACTCCTATTGTGATTCCTAATGCTGCTAATAGTTTCCATATAAGATTACTATTGCTTTTTGTAGCTGATGAACCTGTTGTTGGTTCAATCTCTTCACCAACTACTATAACTTCTCCTGATGGATCGTTACCAGCGTTTGTATCTGCTATTACATCTTCAATAACAATTATTTTAGTGTTATCTACTTTGTTGTAATGTGCGGATATTGCTCTAGTCCATGTAAATTGCATACCAGCTTCATCCTTAATTGCAGATGCAGTAAATGCCGTTTTTTGAGCATTTGTAATATCAATACCATTGGCAGTTCCGAACTCCTTAATTGCTGTATATAAATACCCCAAGTATTCGTTCACAAACTTTTTACGAGAAGTAAGCATGTTACCAGTATAATTACTTGGTGGGTATAAATCCTGATAGTTTAAATAGGCACGTAGTAAGGCAATTCTTTTTAAGGCTATATTTATTTTATCTACAAGAGATAATTCTATAACCTTACCGTTTACCAGCACTTCTCCACCTACTAACTGTACGGTGTCATTGTAGTATGGTATAAACTGATTTTCGATATAACCATCTAAAATAGTTTCCTCACCAGCGGTTAGCGGTAAATCAAATTCATATTCTAACCTTTCACCCCAGCCAAGATCAATTAAAGCTCCAATTAGTATTCCTACGGGACCAGTAAAAGCTAAAGCTGTTTTTACCTTACCACCCCATTTTGTCCACCAGGTTCTAAAACCGTTTAATCCTATATTATTTTGCATCTTTATCTGTTGTTTTTGAGGTTGTATTTTGACTTTTTTTGTATTCAGAATATCCATAACCTAGTGCTGCTAACACTAAAGCAACTCCTGCTACTGTACCTACACCAGCTTTTTTAGTAACAATTACTGGTGGAGGGATTGTTCCTGTACCTGTTGTAGTACCTGAAGTTGTTCCTGAAGTTGGGTTAGGTGAAGTAGCAATAACATTGCTTAATGTGCTGATAAATTGATCCGGGTTAAAAGTGATTGGGTTTGCAGCTGCTTCCGCTAAATATGGCGAAAATTCAAAGGCGTTTATTGAATAATCACCCTGTTTTGCTGTGAAACTATATTGTTTAAATTCTCTGTTAAAAGAAACTCCCCCTACAGATGTAAAATAAAATCCATAAGGCACTTTTTCTAATTCATTTTGATAAAAAGGAACTGCTGTTAATCCTAGTTCAGAAATATTAAAATACTGTTTTAGCCAATGGGTAATAGCTGTATAAACGGTATCTTTAAAATAAGCGTTCGTATTAATCATTTTACGAATACTGTCCGCTGTACATTTGTTCCAGCCCTCGCTTAATTTCTTCTTATAGCGTTCATCGGTAGTTTGTGCTACGGCATTAAACATTAGGTAATTAATCGTTATACTGGCTACATCATTATTAGCAACGGCAGTATTTAAAGCATTAATTACTTTTGTATAATGAGCCGTTATTTTGTTCCCTACTGAATCCGCTGTTGCGCCATCAAATGCTGATCCTCCCCAACATGAAACATTACCGAAAAATCCTGCGATACTATCCCATAATCCTCCAAAATCAATATTCTCTAAATCAAGACCTTCTAAATCAATAGAATCAGTTACGTTACCGTTTAATCCTTTAGAAAGGATAATATCTAAGCCTGAAACATTCCATCCTAACTCGGTTTGAGCGTAAAATGGTGTTTGCTTTGCTTGTATTAACTGACTAATAAAACCGTTTATTTTTACAAAATTTTCTCTTGATACATTAGCAGCTATCTTTTTTAAGAACAAGTCTTTCTGATCTGTTAATGTTGGTTGTTGTGTTGCTGTTGGTGCAGAACCTTTAAGTCCGTAGTGGGGCATTTTACTCATAAATATATCGTGTGGGTTGGTATGTAATGGCTCTTTCATTGTTGGTAGCGTACCATCAACAGTATAATAGCCTTTTGATAAATCACCATTTACCTGATCAAATGGTACTACAACATATACATGGGTATACTCATTAGGAAATTCGTGAAAAGGCTGTTGTATGCGACGTAAGTAGTGTATCAAATTTGCTTTTAACAAGAATATACTTGCAGCGATTGCAAAACTTTTACAATCAATTCCCTCGAACCTACTAGCCCAAGCACATTCAGGTGATCTTAAATTCTGATTCCAACCATCTGCATTATATTTATGATAATCGTATAAGAAACTATGAATGTTTGAAGTTGTTTCATTATCATTCCTGCCCTCGAAAAGTTTCTTAGCTACTTTGGTATTTATATCAGGTTCGTTTTCTATTACCCAGTTTTTCATTGTATTAATGGTAAACTCGGTATCACCATCACCTAAAAATGTAGACACACATTTAGACGATGGAAAAAGCGCATTGTACATAGTACCATCCAGTATGGGGCGTTGTAAGGTTCTATTTAATGCGCTTTTTGACATCTTGGCTAATTCGGGGTTAACGAGTTGAGAGTGCTAAGATGTGGTGAATAAAAAAAGAGATTATGTGGTAGTATGTGGTACTATGTACTATTATGTAGTTTTATGTACTATTATGTGGTGCGATGTGAAAAACAGCAACAACCTATAAAGCATAGAAAAAACGCTTTATAGCTAAACCGTTATGCTTAATTCTGTGTGCTTGCGACTAACATTGTATCTGTTTCGTTTTCCACTAAATCTTTAAACGTGCCTAATATTTTGTGCCCGTCGAAATAATCTTCTTCGTTATCAATTTGACCTTCATCAAAAGTACTTGCATCGTATGTAAAATGTTCAGTCCATTGATCTTCAGGCAACGTACAAACAACACATTTATCTATATCAACATTACCTCTTAAATCTAAGTAAAAAGCTATAGCAACATCACTATCAGAAGCGTAAACCCATTCTTTTAAATCACTCCATATAAATTCAAATATTTTCATCTTATTTTTGTTTTTTATTAATAAATACTTAGCATAACAACACCTATAATTCATTATACTCTTCCGCTTCTCCTTTAGTATCAAACATTACTATATCCCCCTGAAAGGAAAAAAAGAAATTACTTCCATCTAATAATATGTATGGAGAAAACATTGTTTTACCATCTATTTCAACTTCTTTGACCTTTTTTTTAAATTTAACTATTCCCATTTTTCAATTAATTATAAATTATTGGTTATTTAAAAAAAACTGTGTATAACAACACCTATGTAAACTCGTAATATTCATTATCTCCTTTAATTATAGTTTTAAAAGGAAAACCACTATCCGGTATTTTTTTAATCATTTGTATTAAAATAGTAGAACCCGTAAATACTATTCTTTTCTCTCCAGCTTTTTCTATTTGAAGCGTGAGTAAATCTGTGCCTATGTTTTTTTTTGATGGTTCAATTTTATGATCTAGTACTATTATTTTAGTATTGAACAACCTACTAATGGCTATTTTTTCACCTACAAAAGAGGTTATTTTTGGTTTTATATTAAAATCTTTAAAACTGTTCATTGGGTAGTAATTTTTTTGTTAAGTGTAATGCATCACAATGTTTTAACCAGCCTAAGTATGATGCTTTACTTGCTGTATTTGGATTCTTTTTTAATTTACGTGCAAAGTTTTGTTTGATCCGTTTACGGAGTAATACATGAGTGTGGTAAATTCTATAGCCTACAAAATCAATCCCTCTTGCTGCTACTGGAAATACTTGATAATTACCTTTTACTGTTAGTTTTAAATTAGTGTTTAGGTAGTAGTTTATTTCCGCAAGTATTTTATGTAAGTATTCTTTGTCCTTATGTAGTATTACAATATCATCTGCATAACGGAAATAATATTTAACTGCTTTTTGCTCCTTAATCCAATGGTCAAAATAGGACAAGTAAAAATTAGCAAAATATTGGCTTAAATAATTACCTATTGGCAAACCGTTTGCACTATCAATAATTTCATCTAATAACCAAAGTAGCTCCTGGTCCTTAAGTTTCTTACGTAATAATTGCTTTAAAATGTCATGGTCAATGTTCGGATAGAATTTTTTGATATCTAATTTCAAACAGTAAACTGTATTCGACTCATCTTTTAAAGCCTTTTTTACATTTTTAAGTACTTTATGTATTCCTCTACCTTTAATGCAACTGTATGTATCTGCTGTAAAATTTGCAACAAATATTGGTTCCAACACATTCATGATTGCATGATGTGTTATTCTATCAGGAAAATATGGTAATCGGTATACTTCGCGTTCCTTTGGCTCATATACTTTAAATACGTCGTATTTTGATGTGGTATATGTTTTATCCCTTAGTAGTTTGTGTAACTCCCAAATATTAGCATCACTTTTTTTATTATGTGATTGTACTCCATACTGTTTGCTTTTATTTTTCTGAGCCACAACATCGGCTAATTGCAAATTTTCAATACTGATTATTTTCTGATATAAATTACCTATTCGTTTCATTCCTTTGCTTTAATAAGTCGTTTTCTCCCGATGGTTATCGAGATACTAACGCCTTGATTATGTTTGTATTTTTTTGCTTTGCGCGCAAGGTCTGTGATGTTATTCTTTTTGCATAGGTGAGAGCTGACATTCGAATTCGTATTCCAATTATCGTAGTCGTTATAACGGAAACTACCAGAACTGCGCTCAACACATCACACAACCTATTTTGTGTTATTTAAAATATGCTTTGTATACCTCTATAAACTGATTAGCAGTGTATTCACATACCTCCCTTGAAATGTAGCAAAGGCGAGAGCCGACATCCGAATCCGTATCCCAATCATCGCAGCCGTCATAACGGAAACCACCAGAACCGTCTGAATAATTTTCCATATCAAACCAAGGCTCATATTTACGTTGGCTAGAATCATTGAAATCAAAGACAACCTCTTCTCCATCGTTTGCAAGCTTGTTAGCAGCTCGTACTATAATTGGAAGTTTAGCATGGGCTATCATAGCTAATTTATCCTGCTCTGGATAATTTGAAAAGTCTGGTAATACTATTTTTGAGTCAATATTTAATAACTCACACGCTTGTTCAAATGTTTTTAAATCTGTAAAATTTTTCATTGTAATATGTATTATTTAGTTATCATAAATTTTTCGTATACTTCTGTGAATTGTGTGCCTGCATACTTTGCTAATTCATCAGATTTTAAGCAAAGGCGAGAGCCGACACTCGAATTCGCACTCCAATAAACGTAGTCGTCATAACGGAAACCACCAGAACCCATTTTAAACCAGGGCGTGTATTTACGTTCATTTGAATTATCCCAATCAGGTACCCAACCTTCGTTTAATGATTTGCATAATAGTTTTGTTAATCGGTAGTTGATTTCGTCAACCTCTAAACCAGTACATGATTTAGTAAATTGCTCTTGAGTTAGTCCGTTATCCTCCAAAACATTTGTAATGGTTTTTATACGGTCAGTTACTTTTTTAGGAGTTTCTTTAAACTTTATTTCTCCTGTTTTTTTGTCGAAGCTTTCTACTTCAAACCCTTTTGGTATTTTAAATTGTAATGTGTTCATCTTATTTGAATATTTTTTTGTTTTAAAAATTTTAAACCATTTCATAACTATAAATCCTTTTCAGTTAAAAAAGAAAACTGATCTAATGTGTACCCCTCTGGTAATCCTAAATCCATAATTATAAACTTCAGTTCCTTACACTGAATAATTTTATTAAACTTTGCATGCCTATCCTGTTTTGAAGCAATTAACAGCTCGTTTATTATTTTTTCCATCTTTTGCTTACCAATACCTTTAGGACTATAAAGCGCTAATAATTCTGCTTTTGGCATTATTGTTGGAAACATGATTTTATCAGTAGTAATTGACATAAAGAAATTTAATTAGGGTTAGTTGGTTACGGTTTAATCACCAACAGTGTTGGTAGCACTGTTGGTGATTGTTGGTAAGTGTTGGTTACTTTTCCACAAACACAAAGCACTTATCTGTATGTGCTGTTTTAAATGCCTTTGGCTGTAAGCCTGTTTTTGCTATTACGTTGGCTTTTGCTGTTACTTCACAATTTTTAACAAAGTTTCTTACTACTTTGTGTTCTGCTGGTGTTTCTCCTTTTTTACGTGTACTCATGGTTTTTGTTTATTTAATTGATATAAAATTTTCATATACTTCTGTGAATTGGGTTCCGGCATATTCTGCTAAATCGGATGATTTTAAGCAAAGGCGAGAGCCGACAATCGAATACGTACCCCAACTAACGTAGTCGTGATAACGGAAACCACCAGAACCCATTTTAAACCAGGGCGTGTATTTACGTTCATTTGAATTATCCCAATCAGGTACCCAACCTTCATTTAATGATTTGCATAATAACTCTGCTATCCATTGCCAGTATAAATGTGGCATATTAATGATATTAAGTAATGTGTTTTTCTTTTGTAAATGCTCATCTTCAGAAATACCATTATCTTCTAAAACATCTTCGATTGTTTTAATACAATCGGTTACTTTTTTCTGAAAGGTTTTTATACCAAATAAATCTTCTAAAAGTTTACGCCCTTTTCTGTTGGTGTTGCTGTGTGCTGTTACGGCATCAGTTTTTTTAATTTCTAGTGTACTCATGGTTTTTGTATTTAATATTGATTACTTGCTTTTTAGTTGAAAATTATCTTTGTAATACTTTTTAGCTACCAACCACTTATCATTGTGATTTTTAGGGTTTCTAGCTATCATATCACCAACTTTTGGACTTCCGTTTTTCTTATCGGCATCAGATATAGAAACACCTTTTAACTGATCCCCTTTTTTGTATGGTCGCATTTCTGCAATATTTGTTCTTGTGTATTCTTTGTAGATTGACATTGGTTTTTTTATTTTTTGTATTAATTCTCTTTTTTCTAATTCGTTTTCGTAAAGTCTGCTCATTATTTTTTGATGTGTTGAAGAAAATTTTCTAAACAATCTTTTTCAAAGGCCCATAATGTATATGGTGTTCTCATATGAAAGTTATATCCGTATTTAGCAGCTGAAATTAATTGTTCGTCAGGGGTGCTATTTACTTTTTCTTGTAAAACAGATTTTGCTGATTTCTCAGATAAATACATTAATCTGTTTTTATAGGCTTGCTTTTTAGCTTTACTTAATTGTATAGATAAATACATGCCTACTATACATAAGAAAAGTATAAATAGCGTTGTTCCTATTGGGCTGTTGGTTAGTGTTGGTATCATTGTTGATTACTGTTGGTTGGTTATAAATGACTTTCTATATTGTTTTACACAATCATCTAAATTGTATTTTTTATTAGGTGAGAATGAAGAAAACGACCAGCCAAACGAAACGGCTTTTACTAGTTCTATTTCTCGTTTTTCAGCTAACTCTTTAGCTGCTTTCTTTTCTTTTCGTTTTTCTAAGAATAACGTTAATGCTAGCCCTAAAGCCGTTACAGCTACTAAAACACCTGTAGACTTATCTATTGAAACGTTTAAGTTTTTAGTGTTAAGTTTTGTTTTTAAGACTTTTACTTCCTCTGAAAGAGTTTTGTTTTTTTCGGTGGATGAATATAATTCACCTAATAAAAACGCTATGAATATTATTAATACACATGCCACAAATATGATGGACGTTACTTCGTTGTTGGTTAATGTTGTTGTCATTGTTGGCTGTTGTTGGTTATTGTTGGTTATTTAATAATTTTGTTTATGTTCCCTACTAATTCCTCTATCTCAATATGTTTAAAAGTCTGTGATTTTTCAGTTTTTAAATAATCAGCAGATGCTAAAACAACCGCCTGTATTCTTGTTTCTGTTTGAACAAAAAAAACTGAATCGTGAGTACTGTGAAAGGTTACTTTGTATAAATTCATTGCTGATTATTTATTAATTTCGTATTGTTTCATATTATCGTTGATCTTATCAGTTAATTTTAACATTTCAGAAAAAGCAACTTCATAATTCTCAAATTTCCCTATCAAAATTCCCTTGATAAAATTTAACTCTTGGTGTAACTTAAATACTTGTTCTGGTGTGAATCCTACTGTCATAATTGGTTGTTGTTGGTTAGTGTTGGCTGTTGTTGGTTGCTGTTGGTAAGTGTTGGTTCTTTTAATTGTCTATCAATCGATTCTTTAATTTTGTACAGGTTTGAAATAGTTTTTTCCCTTATAGCTACGATATCAATAATTTGTAGTAGGAAAACAGCTTCAAATACCTTTAGTTTTATCTTATTATTTTTAGGTACCACCGCCTTACTATTTTTTTTATTAAACTGGATCCATATTTGTTTTGCTAAATCAAACTGAAACATATTATTCATTGTTGGTTCAATAAGGGCAGCACTATACGCATCTATCACTCGTATGGTTTCTTTTAATTGAAAAGGGCTTACCTTTTCTAGTTTTATGTTTTCTAGTATCATGTTCTGTTGCTTTCTAAAATTGGATTCTCATTTCCAGCACTTGGATTATTGTATAAATACAATGTCCTGGTATACGAAAAATACTTAGTGTATGAATTTTGTTTACCATTACTAAACCTTTTAATCATCCCATTAAAAACTACTTCAGGACTTTTAAAATTTTCTTTTACTGGGCTGTAAAAAACTGGGTTCACTCTGTCGCCATTTGGCTTCTCTAATTTTAAATTAGCATGTTCTGGAGCTAACATAACGACCATTTTATATTTTGAGCAGTTAGGGCATCCCATCCAGTTTTCTTTACCGCATTTACATTTACTAGCCATAATTATATTTTTGAGTTCTTTTTAGCGTTTAACTTATTAATTGCCGTACCAACTTTGTTGTGATAAATTGCAGGCAATGTTGTTGTTACATAGTCTTGAAACCCTGTTATTGTACTTTTTCCTGCTTTATATTTATTTAAAGCAGCAACAAATTTTCTGTGATCACTTTTACGCTCTTTTCCTTTTTTAGCACTGCTAACTTGCTTGTTTTTAGCATCTTTCTTTCTTCGTTGGCCAGCTTCATATTTCTTTTCCCAATGCCAAAAACCTCCCTCATGTGTTTCTGTACGGTTTGTTTCAAAAAATTGCCCTGGGTAAATTGCATAATGGCCCTCTTTACCACACCATGCAACAGCACGCATAAGCATCCAACGCCATTTTAGTAAGTGTTGCAACATAGTGTCCTTGTGATACAACTGCTCTACGTGATTTTGTAGTTTTTTATCTTCAAAAATCAATAAAGCTTTCATCCATACGGCTGCATAGGCAGATTTACCTTTCCACAATCGAGCAGAATGTTTTAAGAAATCTTGAATTACCAGGGTTTTAAATTCCTCTTGGCTTAATGTTCCTTTTTTAGCTTCAAATTTTAGTAGATCAGCATCAATAGGAACATAATTATTGTGGTCCTGGTCCGAAAGTTCGGTCGCCAGTTTACTTTGTTCTTGTATTTGCTGGTTAAGATGCGCGGAAACCTGATTTAATGCTTGTGGCTCGCTGGAAGTTTCGCTTTCTTTCTTGGTGTTCTTGTAACCTTGGCTCTTGTTACTTAAATTTCCTTTAATAAGTGTTGAGTTATCAACACGCTCTTTTTTTAAAGTTTCTTTTAAGGTACTTGTTGTATTACGAGTATTGCAACAACTTGACGCGCTGACTAACGTAAAAGGCTGATTTTCAACGCTTAACTTTTTTGAAAGTTTGTAGTCCAAAACAAGTACTATTTCGCTTGAAAAATAGGCTCTGGTAGGCTTTTTTGTACCATGATATTCATATCCTACCAACACTCCTAAATCATATAAACGGTTAATGTGACGTTGTACTGTACGTTTACTCATGTCAAGTATTGGAGCATCTTCGTTCTTACTTATTTGCTTAGTGGATAGATTATGGCTGTTAATTTGCAATTTTGGTAGTGTCCCAGTAGTAGTTACACCTGTGTTTTTAAACAGTTCGTTACGTTTTTTTAATTGAGAAACATAACTGCTTAACAAAGTAGTAAACACCATTTCAGTAGGTGCTTTTATTTTTTTAGGAGCTATTTTTATAGCTTTTAAACGGTTTGCGGCATTAAAAGCATCTACCTGTTGGTTGTATGTTGCCTTGTTGCTGACTGTTGGTTGAAATAGCGCTAAGGCTTTTGTTTCTTCACGAGTAGGGGTAATTACCTTGTTATTTACACGTACTAAAGTGTTGTGTGCTTCAACGTCTAAGCGCTCTTGCTTGATACTTTCGTTATAAGCGTGTGCTTTTTTACGGTACTGATTTAACGACAATTTAAAAGCCTCCCCATTAATATACGGGTACTCATAAACTTGTGCTGTTGGTAACTGTTGGTTACTGTTGGTAGCCTTGTTGGTGTTGCCAATATTATTGACTATATTTGTAATAAGGGCGTTGTTTCCGGAATGTAATATTTTCATAAAATATATACTTTAATAATTGTGTGAGAGCTTTTGTTGAGGATCAACAACTAAATTTAAAACCCATTCGATTGCACTCGAATGGGTTTTTGTACGAAAAGATGTTACTCCTTTCTTCCTTGGTATGGTGTACTGTTGGTAGCTGTTGCTAATTTGTTAAAATAAGCTGCTTTGCTATCCAGCAGAAAAGTTCGGTTTAAGTCACATTTAATTTGTCTTATTTGTTCCAATAACCCTATTTGCATTATGTTTAAACCTGTATAAACATCGTTTTTAAAGGCTTCGTAAGCTATTTCTAACGAATTTAAGTTTATTACTTCAGCTCCTACTACATTAATGCTGTTGGTTGCTGTTGGTTGCTGTTGGTTGCTGTTGGTTGTTGTTGGTGACATATTGTTTAAATGTGTTTTTTGAGTTTATTTAGTTAGTACAATTTCTCTTTTTCCAAGCCAATAGGCATTAAAAGAAGAAACACGAATTAACATACTTGATGTTTTTGCTTTTGATTTTTTGGAAAACTCTATTTTCCCTTCATTTAACATATCTGCTATAGCACGTTTTGATAAACCTGTTTCTTCAGCAATTTTTGCAGTTGTTGCCCAGTCTAATAATGCCATAACTTAATTGTATTTCGTTAATACTGTGTAATACGTATACCCGGTTAATGCTGCAGGTTTTTGGTTTACTATTTCAGTAATACTGTAACGTGTTTTCACATTGTCTACTAGTATTGCATCACCAACATTTATGGCAACAGTATTTTTAGCAATAAAACCTATAGTGTTATTAATGTTGCGCTTTGCAGGGTTAACCTCCCAATACATCATTGTTACGTCTGTTCCGTTTTTTAGCATCTCCATAACCTACGCTTGAAAAGATTTATATTTTTTAGTTCTAGCTTCTTCTTCAAAAACTAATTCCATAATATTTTCGTAATACAACTGACTGTTAACCAGTCCACAAACTACTTGACGTATATATGAGAGTTTATTAACCCTAAATTTCGGCACAGTTGTTGGTTTTATCTCGCCTTTAGCAACCATGTGTTGGTAAACCTTAGGTGCGTATGTACTCCCCAAAACAGACGTTACCCGATCTTTACCTGATGAATTAAATGTGTGGTTACTCATAACTTACTTTTTTATGCTATTGCTTTTTATTACATTGCAATAACGATTGTATTACGATTACAAATATAGATGATAATTTTCATCTAAAGCAAATTATTAGAAGATAATTTTCAACTTTATGAATAATATTTTAGGGGTTTTTATTAAAATAGCTGAAAATGAAGGGGTTAAAATGACCGCTTTAGAGAAGATAATAGGCGCAAGTAAAGGCGTTTTAACTAGAGCAATTAAAAACAATACTGATATTCAATGTAAATGGCTTTTGTCATTAGTTGAAAATTATCCCCAATATAACCCGACTTGGATATTAACCCAAAAAGGAGAAATGCTATTAAAGGGCCAGGAACAATTAGCTGGTGTGTCGGAAACTGACCCAGTATATAATAAAGAATCAAATGCTATTGAGGATATAATAGCAGCAAAAGTAGTTGAGCGTTTACAACCTACTTTAGATAAGTTTCAAGCTATTGATATATATTTAGCTGAAATAAAAGCAGATGAATTGGATAAAAAAATACCTTAAATATTATTAATAGCTTTTAGTAAGGTATAAATAGTTTTTTTCTTTTTAGCCTTAGCTATTTTTTCCTTAATCTCATTTAATAACTCACGTTGTTCCTCCGGAGTATATTGATCCAGGTTTTCTTCAAAAGCAAGTATGTCGAATAAAAAACTATCCATTTTTTTGCTCTTTCCTCGATTCAATTAAAAAGTAAATTACAGAAATAACAGTTACTCCTAAAATTATTAAAACCTTTGGGGTAAACGTATTATAGTCTGTTTTCCTTGCGTCAAGGACGTTTACAAACAAGTTATAGCCAAACAATAAAATCGGGGCCAAGTAAAGGAACCTGTATGGTTTTGTTTTTTCTGTGTGAAACAAACGTAATGAAGCTAAAAAACCAAATGTCATAAGTGATATTTGGTTAAGTGTAACTCGTATTGAAGAGAAGCCAAAGAATCCTTTAACTCCTCTTTCAAATAAATCAGGAACGCATATAAAAAACGTTACTATAATAATTAGTAGTGAATAAAATAATTGTTTATACGTCATCGTCTGTTACTTCGTCTTTTCCAGTATCGCCATCTTTAGCGTTTAGGTTTTCTAGTTCGTGTTGTAATTGTTGTTGTTGTTGAATTTCTTCAATTGAATCATTTGTACATGAAGAAATTGAAAATAAACATACTGTTGCTGCAATAAATAATACTTTTTTCATAATTGTTTTTTTTAAGATTTGTTGAATAAATTTGAATGTAAATTTATTGCTTTAATCCGTTAAAAAACAATTAGATAAACTGTATTTATAGGTTTTTAATTGGTAAGATGATTTGAGGCATCTTATTGTATAGTTCCCAAACTTAAAGAAACGTTACCCATTTATTTTATTAAATTTTCATCTTTTTTTAAATATACCCAAATACTACTGTTTTGCCTCACTATAATTAGTGAGCAACTAAATACCTAATACTGGGTATTTCAGCCACAAGTGATAAACAGTAGCTTTGTGATTGTAAAAACGGTAATATAACTAATTTGTTTTTATTAAAAGTAAGGTATTAACTTACTATTTGTAATATAATAGCTTACTTTTTATTTAGCCAAAATGAGTACAATTGCCATTAGTTTAACTTTAAAAATTTATATATGAAAAAAGTAGTGTTATTGGCCATGTTGTTGTGTGTTGGTTTATTTTCTTGTAAAGACAACACTCCAAAATATTCAATTGATTTTGTTAAAACGTTTGAAGGACAAATAAATAATAAGCTAGATTATGTTTTGCAACTTCACTCTAATAATGGGAAAATAACTGGCGAGTATTTTTATAAAAAAATAGGAAAAAAAATAAACCTTTCTGGAGTACTTACTTCTGATGGAAATTTACAGTTAACAGAGTTTAATGAAAATAAACTACCTAGTGGTTTTTTTCAGGGTAAATTTATTAATGAAAATAGAATTGAAGGTCAGTGGCTCAACGGAAACAAAAAAGACTCACTACCTTTTTATTCAATAAACTCTAGCTCTGACTTTTTTATTGAATTGAAAAAATCAGAAGAAAATATTAAGCAATTAGAGTTTAAACGACGAGCAAGCAGTAAAGAATTACAAAAGAGTAAAATTCTTGCAATAGATTATATAAATATAATGTCATTGCCACAGGTAAAAGAGTCAGGAAGGTCATGGGATACAACCGCTTCAGGAAACTATCCTGATGTATATTCAACAGTTTATAAAAATGGACAAGTTGTGTTTAATAATGTTAATGATAGAAAAGAAAATTTAAAAAGAAACCAGTTGCCTTTAAAAATTAGAGTGAACAAAACTTTTAATTATTATGAAAGACAAAAAGGAGTAATTATTTCGGTTACTGATTATGATACTTTCAATGGAGATGATAGAATTGGCTCAACAATTTTTAGGGGTTTTAAATATGAAAAAGGTAAAGAAAATTACTCAAAAAACTTTAAACAAGGTGACTTTGAAATAAGTATAGATTTTCACTTTTATAATAAATAGAAAACGGAGTTTTTAAATCAATTACCAATACTCCTGAAGTTGCAGAATGGTAAAATATTTTTAATAGATTTTTCATTTAAAAAAAAGGAAAAAACTATATACAAAAAACCATAAACAAGATGGATTTGAAATAAGTATTGACTATCACTTTAATAATAAATAAAAATGAATGATATTAAACAAATAAACCTATTTATATCTTGTCCTGGAGACATTAAAGATGAAATAAACTCTATCGAATTAATCGTAAAAGAATTTAATAAGACTGTTGGTAAATTTAACCACTTCAATATACAAATAGTTCATTGGAATGAAGATACATACACTGAACTTGGATCAGATGGACAAGAAATAATCAACAACCAAATTAAGTATGATATATTAGTAGGAATACTATGGATGAAGTTGGGAACACCTACACAAAGAGACAAATCGGGAACTGTAGAAGAGATTAATAGAGCAATCGAAAACCCTGAAAAAGAACAGCTTATATATTTTAAAACGGAAACACCTAATAACTTAAATTCTATTAATACATCTGACTTAGACGACATAATGTTATTTAAAGAAGAACTTTCAAAAAAGCTATTGTATAAAGAATTTGAAAGCGTTGATAAATTTGATACTCTTTTTCGATTAAACTTATCTAACTTAATAAAAGATAAATTTATAGACAAACAAAAGCCCATTAAATCCTCTACAGAAATTATACTACCTAAAAAAGAAGTTAAATATCAAAATATCGTTTCATTAATAGATGAAATTGAAAACTCAACTAAAGATGAATTAGAGGGGATAGATATCTTTGATACAAACGAACAAGCATTCGAATGTTTTCAAAAAACAACTCTTATTTCTGAAACAATTACTAGTTATATCGAAAAATTAACAATTAATTTTAATAAAGGAATAGAAGAAATTAACCAAATAAACAATATTAAAGACATTAGATTAAAATTTTCTAATGGAAAGAAGATTATAAATCGATTATCTAAAAAATTAGATGAATTTAATGATGAAATAAATTCTGAATTACCAAACTTCTCAGAAGCTTTAAAAGAGGTTGGTAAAACAACATCAGATATACTATTAACATCAAAATCTTATAGCGATGATGATGAATATGACATTGAGTCAAATACTATTACTTTTCGTGATTCAATGGAAGGTGCTATGAACGCAACTGCTGGAATGTTAAAAGAAATTATGAATTGGCCTCCAATAAATTTAAAATTTAACACTAGTAGAAGAAATACAGAAATCGTTTTAAAAGATTTAACAAAAGAAATTATGTTTGGATTAACATTAATTGACGAAGCAATTGACATTTAAAATTAGCATCCTGCTATTTAGTAACCAATGGAACAGAACAATAAAAAAACCGCTACTCCAGCGGTTTTTTTGTGTTTAAAACTGCATCAATTACTTTTCTGTGATATTCGTCAATTTTATGTTGTGGGAACACATCTAAATAAATATCTGTTGTAGTATTATTTTTATGCCCTATAAGCTCTTGTAAATATAAAAAGGGAACTTCCTCTAACTTTGCTAAATTAATAAAGGTATAACGTGCTGACATAGTTGTGAGGTTAAAATCAACTTCCATCTCCTTTCCTATTCGCTTTAAATTTTCATTTATTGTAGATAATTTATACGTATAGGCTTTGTAACTGCGAATATTTGCTTCCTTATTAAATCCGTTTTCTAGTAACGGAAATAAATATTCTTGTGTTGGGTCCTGGTACTTATTTATTATTGCTCTAGCTTCAGGGAAAATTCTTACAGTTTGCTTAGTAGTTACTCTTGTTTTTAGTTTTGTACGTGTAAATGTAAAGTAATCAGTTTTTGCATCTGCTTGTTTCATTAAAGCTAATTCTATAAAATTAATACCACGCATATAAAAGCAAAACTTCCAAAAATCTAACGCCATTGTTTTATACGTAATCTTCCACTTGTTTGTTACTTGCTCAGTATTTACTAATTGTTGTGTTTGCTTTAATGTTAAATTACGGTTTATTGTTGTGCTGGTAATTTTCTTTTTAAATAACGTGCTTTTAAACGGGTTCTTTTTGGGTGCATAATCATCATTTTCAATAGCATAATTATACACTTGCCTGACAATAGATAAATAACGTGTTGCACTTTTTAACCCTTCAACTTCTAAGGATTTTTTATATCTTTTAAGCAGATCAAAAGTAATTTCGTTAAACGATATATCTTTATCATTCAAAAAACCTTTAAATTTTCTGAGTTTAGTATTGTCTAGTAAATTAGTTGAAACCCCTATTTTATCTTCAAAATCAATGGTTTTATGATATGCGAAAAACATTAACTCCTTTGTATCTTTACCAGTATAAACAGCAGCTATCTTTTTAGCTGTCCAACCATTATCAATTCCCTCAAACAAAAGCTCCTCCATTTCCAGTAATTTCTTCTGACAAATTAAAGATAGTCTACGGTTTTTAGGTAGATTTAATTTAGTACTCCAGTCATCAATAGTACATCTTACACCAATAGAAACAATTGCTTTCTTTTGATCTTTCAATACCTGTAATATTATTGGATAGGAACCATCAACAAGTACTCTATTTGATTTTAATTTTAATTTTACTGAAGCCAAGGGTGAAGTTTTAAAATTACTTGGGTGCAATATAGGTGAAATTTTAAGGTAATTATATGCTTGTATATGCTTATTTTAGGCTACACGTAAATCCTAGTGTTTTCGGTATAACCCCAGTATTAAAGGGATAAACTACCCTTTTAGCGACTGCTCGAAAGGAATTCTATGCTGAATACTTCTCCCGAGTGTAACCTCATCAGCATATTCTAATTCATCCCCAACAGAAATACCTCTTGCTATAGTTGACACTGTAATATTAGCGCTTTCAATTTTTCTGTAAATATAAAAATTAGTGGTATCCCCTTCCATTGTGGAGCTCAAAGCAAAAATAAGCTCATCTACTTTTCCATCAAGTACTTTTTGAACTAATGAATCAATATGCAATTCAGAAGGCCCTACTCCATCTATTGGTGATATTTTCCCTCCTAACACATGATACAATCCTTTAAACTGATTTGTACTTTCAATAGCCATTACATCTCTGATATCTTCAACCACACAAATTAATCGGTCATTTCGTGTTGTATTAGAACATATTTCACACAACTCAACATCAGAGATATTATTACAACTAGAACAGTGTTTAATTTCTGTACGCATTTGTTTCAATGCTAGCGATAATTTATTGGTTTGATCAGGATGTTGCCTCAATAAATGCAGTACTAACCTTAAAGCCGTACGTTTGCCAATCCCTGGCAACTGTGACATTTCATACACTGCATTTTCTAAAAGTTTTGAAGAGAATTCCATACAACAAAATTACTGCAAAATATTCATTCCTACTAGCATACAAAAGCCCAATATAGAAAAATCTATATTGGGCTTTTGTCTAAAAAAAATAGTCGTTTAATTAATTATTACTTTTTTAGTAGTTATACCATTTGCCGTATTAATTTTCACGAAATACATTCCTGTTGCAAAAGAATTCACATCTATTTGTATTGGCTCCAGTAAACTCATCTCTTTGGCAAAAAACATTAATTTCCCAATTGAATTAAATATTTTAATACTTACCTCGTCACTTTTATTCCATGACAAATTAAGCGATTCAGTAGCTGGATTTGGATATACAGCTATTGTACTTAATTCAACATCGTGAACACTTAATACCTCATCATAAAGTGACGATTTCCATACTCCCCTACCATAAGTCCCTGCATATATATAATTATTAGCAGTATTAATCTCAAATTCACTTATCTCTACATTTGGTAAGTTGTTACTAAAAGGTAACCAATTTGTAGGTGTAGTATTATCTATATAATACACACCATAATTCATTCCTAAATACAGTCCGTTTTTTCCATTGTTTTCCCAAACTAAAGCCAATGCACTAAATCCAGGTAAATCATATAAATAGGAAGACCATGTTGCTCCACTATCTGTTGAAACATACACTTTATTTGCACCTGTAGTAGCTATTGCTACTCTAGTAGGATCCGTTGGATGAACAGCTATGGAATTAATTGAACCCGAGAACCCCGTTAATGTTGTCCAGTTCGTTAAACCTCCATCAGTTGTTCTAAACATTTCTGACCCTCTTGAAGCATACATTGTATTACTATTAGAAGGTGCTATTTTTAAATGATTTAAATTCCCACTAAACACTTGAGATATGGCATTCCATGAAGTTCCTCCATTAATCGATTTATACACTTGATCGTATCCCGAATAAATAGTATTGGTAATCAATGGGTCCTGCTCAAATGGCGTTACCCAATTCCCTGATTTCCCATCAGGCTCTGAAAGTCCGAAATAGCTCGTTCCAGTATTAGTTGATTTATATAAGGATCCACTTTGAGAAGTTCCATAAAGAATGGTATTATCATCTTTATCTACAAAAGATTCCATCCCATCAGCTCCTAACCAATCTTTCCAATTTCCTGAAGTATCATATACTGAAGTACCATTATCTTGGGCTCCCCCGGTTACAATTTCAGGATCAGACTGACTTACCCCTATTTTATAAAATTGACGTATTCCTAATCCAGAAGTAATATCTCTATAATAATTACTAGAAACTGTTGTTGTGTTTTCGGCCAGAAAGACCCCTCCATCAGACCCTACATATAACGTACTTCCTATAAACTCTAAAATATCAACATCAGCATGACAATATCCAATATTTTGACCTGCTGCGTTCCCTGGAGTCCATTGTGATGTTATATTAAAATTCGCTCCTCCATCAGAAGATCGCCATGTATTAACTCCAGCAATATGAACTTCATTAACATCGGCTGGATTAACCGCAATATCCATATCTCTAGGTGCCTGACCACTGTTATCACTAGCATCTGAAACATATCCAAAATAATTTTTACCTGTGTGATTTAACTTCGTAAATGTTACCCCTTCATCGGTAGATTTAAAAAAACCTCCAAAAACACCACTAGCCTCTTCTAATACATAAATGACTGAAGAGTCATCTGCTGACACCCCCATCATTTTTGCTCCACCACTAAAAGAGTTCGGTCCTAATTCAAATCCATCTTGAAAAACAGTTCCCAAAGTAATATCTTCTACAGATACATCATCTAATGTAATCCCTCTTCCGTAATTATTGGTAGCCTCAAAAGCAATATAATACGTTGACGTTGCACTTGGAAGGTTTAGTGTAATATCTGTCCAGGTATTAACCGCTCCAGTATAACTAGCTAATTCCGTCCAACTTCCTGCTAGAGATGTTTTATAGTATACTCTTAGTTCGTTAAGAAATGACGCGCCCCAATCAACATTAGTATATGAAAATTTAAGCTGTGGCAATGCACTTCCAAGAAGATTCAACTCTGGAGAAACTAATTTTGTTACCGGATGACTATAATCTGGAAAGAAAAAAAGTGCCATCGATGCTCCTGTTTTTGGAGCTACAGTCCCGTTTTGGTTAGAATTATCTACTGTCCAGTTTCTTGTGCCTATAACATTTTCTTGTGTCCAAGATGACAAACTAGAGTGAGGGTTAATAAAAGTTACCCCTCCATCAGTTGATTTAAAAAATTGATCTCCCGTTGCGTAAATAGTATTTGTATCTCCAGGTTTAAACTCTACATCATATCCTGTTGTTGCACTTGCATTAATTACAGTCCAGTTAACACCGCTATCCGTTGATTTATATATTCCTCCATACTGAACACTACAATACATTTTAGTCGCGCTGGTTGGGTCTATCAATATCTTATTGACATTTCCATTCCCCGTATCAGCCAATAAATTCCATGTAGCTCCTGCATCAGTAGATTTAAATATTACACCTCCAGTAGATCCCCAGAAATATGTAGACGTATTTGTAGGGTCCATTGTTAAGGCCGTTACTGATAAATTAGATAAGTTATCAGTAAGTACTGTCCAATTTACTCCTCCATCTGTTGTTTTCCACACACCTCCAGTATTGGCACCTATAATAATATGATCTGAGTTCCCTGAATCAACAGCTATTGATGTTACTCTACCTACACCTGGGTTCCAGCCATTACTTGTAGCATCACTCCATGTCTTCGGACCAAGTTCTTCCCAGTTTCCTGTTACAGCAGCAGCTCTACTTTCTAAATTCTGATTTACATAATTATTATAGTTTTGCAACTCGTTATAATAAAAATCAGGAGTTTTAAGCATTCCGCTTTCATCCATGGTTCTAAGCGCTTTGTATTCCCAGCGTTTAAATTGTTTATATCCAGTTCCACGTCCGCGACCTGCAATATCAAAATGAGCTTCAGCTTTTGTTTGAATTTCTTGTACTGTATGAGTTCCTTTGGAAATCATTTGCCTGTACTGTTGTGACCAAGAATTAATCGCTAAAGTAATAGCGAATAGTAACGTAATTTTTTTCATGGGGTTATTTTTATATTTAGGGATGCTAAATATAGTTCTTTTTTATTAATTTACACCGTTTTAAATTCTAAGCCATGAGCGCAGTGCAAATCATTTTATTAATAGCTTCTTACTTTGGACTGTTAATACTTATATCATATTTTACAGGAAAAAAAGCAGGAAATGACGCCTTCTTTAAAGGGAACAAACAATCACCTTGGTATGTGGTTGCTTTTGGTATGATAGGCGCATCGTTATCTGGAGTAACCTTTATTTCAGTTCCTGGGTGGATTGAAGCATCACAGTTTAGCTATATGCAAATGGTACTGGGATACATTGTTGGGTATGCTGTAATTGGACTGGTACTACTCCCTTTATATTATAAACTCAACTTAACCTCTATTTATACTTACTTAGAAAGTCGCTTTGGAAATTACTCCTATAAAACGGGAGCTTCCTTTTTTTTAGTTTCTAGAGTTATAGGAGCTAGTTTCAGGTTGTTTTTGGTTGCTAATGTGTTGCAAATTATATTGTTTGACGACCTAGGTATAGAGTTTTGGCAAACAGTAACTATTACAGTATTACTTATTTGGTTATACACTTTTAAATCGGGTATAAAAACTATTGTTTGGACAGATACCCTACAAACATTATTCATGCTTATAGCAGTTGGAGTAGCCATTTATTTTGTAAGCGATGATTTAAATTTAAACGGGCAAAGTACTTTAAGCTTCGTATTGGATAGTGATTTATCTAAAATGTTCTTTTTTGACGATTATAAAGCTGGGAACTATTTCTGGAAGCAATTTATTTCAGGAGCCTTTATTGCTATTGTAATGACTGGTTTAGACCAGGATATGATGCAAAAGAACTTAACCTGTAAAAATTTAAAAGATGCACAAAAAAACATGTTTTGGTTTACCATTGTACTCACAGTTGTAAATTTTGTTTTTTTAAGCTTAGGATTACTACTTACTGTTTATGCTCAGCAAAATGGAATTGACGCCCATAGGGATGAATTATTTCCGATTTTAGCAAAAAATCATTTTGGCATTGGTGTATTTGTCTTTTTCCTTTTAGGGCTTATAGCAGCAGCTTATAGTAGTGCGGATAGTGCATTAACATCCCTTACCACATCGTTCAGTATAGATATTTTAGATATTGAAAAAAAATATGATGCTCAAAAGCAAGTGAAAGTCAGAAAGCAAATTCATATTCTTATTTCTTTTATATTAATACTTGTCATTATTGCTTTTAAATACATTATTAAAGATGCAAGTGTTATTGCCAAAGTTTTCACATTTGCGGGTTATACCTATGGCCCATTACTTGGTTTATACACCTTTGGCTTGTTTACCAAAATGAATGTAAAAGATAAGTTCGTACCAATTATTGCAATCCTATCTCCTATTTTATCTTATGTAATAAGTGTTAACAGTTTAAAATGGTTTGGGTTTGAATTCGGTTTCTTTATTTTAATTTTAAATGGTTTCCTAACCTTTTTAGGTTTATTCCTAATTCGTAAAAAATAAGCAAAATACTGTATAAAAATACTATGTCATAACCTCCTTTTCCATGGAGAAAAAACTTTTCACCACAAATATTAATGCATTCGTAGTAAAAAAACAATCCTATTTAATATTAAACACTACTTTTGCCGAAAATTTATTTACATGAGTGAAGTAACGAATAAAGCAATTGCCGTAGAGTATAACTTATATAGAGATACTGCTACTGGAGAATTAATCGAATCAACTGAAGGAAAAGACCCTTTAGCATTTTTATCTGGTTTAGGACAAATGATTCCTGAATTTGAAGCAAACGTAGCTGATTTAAACGTAGGAGATACTTTCTCTTTTGGAATAAAATCAGAAAACGCATACGGTACACGTAAAGAAGAAGCAGTTATAGAACTTGCTCAAGATATGTTTATGAACGAAGGAAAATTAATTCCTGAAGTTGTAGTTGATAATATTTTACCATTACAGGATCAAAACGAAAATGTAATTCCTGGTAAAATTCTTTCAATTAATGAAGAAACAATTACGGTTGATGTAAACCATTTATTAGCGGACCAAGATTTATATTTCACTGGTAAAATCCTTGAAATGAGAGATGCTACTACTGAAGAAGTAGAACATGGTCATGTTCATGGAGCACACGGACACCAACACTAAGCTATTAGTAATTACTAATTAGCAAAAAATAAAACTCCTTGTTTAAAAACTATTTTTAAACAAGGAGTTTCTTTATATAATCTGAGGTTTAGTACTGATTTGTTGAAAGTAATACCAGAGTACAAGCACTCTCATACTTAATATCATTTTCCTCTAATAAGGTATAAAATTCCGGGTTTTCCGTACCAGGATTAAATAAAATTCTATTGGGTTTAAGTAGTATCAAATACTCGTAATATTCTTTTTGTCTAACCGGATTCATATATAGTGTTATGGTATCAATAGTAGTATATAATTTCAACTCCGTATCAATAGTAATTCCTGATACATTCCCCGATTTTAATCCATATGCAACTACCTCTAACTTATTTTTCAACAACTTATGAATTGCTAAATTAGAATAACGTGTTTCCTTTAGGGACGCCCCAAAAACCAAAGTTTTTTTATTCATCTGTTAAATTAGTGTTAATGAAATTTAATCGTGTAACATATTAGAACAATAGTCGTCTAGTTAACAAAACTATTACAAAAACATCAATCATCAAAAAACGAACAATGCGAAAACTATTTCTATTTATTAATTTGTTATTTATATCAATAACATTTGCTCAAAACAACGGTCCTAAAGTAGGCGTTATTAAAGGAAAAATTACAGATCAAACAACAAAAGAAGTTTTGCCTTATGTTAATATCATCGTTAAAGATAACTCAAACAATGTATTAACTGGTGGTATTACTAATGACAAAGGAGAGTTTAGTGTCAATAAAATCCCTGTTGGAGAAAACATTATCGAAATTCAATACATCGGGTATAAAACAGATTCTAGAAAAATAATATTTTCCCGAAAAGATGCCATACATAACATAGGAACTATATCTCTATCAGAAGATACATCGCAATTAGATGAAGTAGTCGTGGTAGCAGAAACATCCACGATAGTTCAAAAAATTGACCGTAAGGTAATTAATATTGGAAAAGATTTAACTTCTGCTGGAGCAACTGCCTCAGAGATTATGAATAATATCCAATCCGTTAGTGTAGATCAACAAACGGGAGCTATCGCTTTAAGAGGAAATGAAAATGTACGCGTGTTAATTGATGGGAAACCAACAAATATTGATCCTTCACAATTGTTACAACAAATACCTTCAGCATCTATCAAACAGATTGAATTAATCACCAATCCGTCTGCTAAATACAATCCTGAAGGAATGAGTGGGATTATCAATATCGTATTACATAAGAACAGTAATATGGGTTTCAACGGAAACTTTAATACTGGAGTAACTTTTGCAAAAACGCCTAAATTTAATACTGCTTTGGGCTTAAACTATAAAGTAGGAAAAGTTAACATCTATGGTAATTACGGATACAACACTGGTAAAAGAGCTAATTACGGTTACAAAGATAGTTATCAACAAGCTTTAGAAAATCATTCAGATTTCGATTTTGGAAATGACAACACTTCACACTTAATAAAAGCAGGTGTAGATTATTTTATCAATGATAAAAACACATTGTCTTTTTATACTACTCAGAACTTATTTTATGGAGATTCATTTGGAGGAACAATAGTAACCTTCAATGATTTCGCTTTAGCGGAAGAAAATATTATACAAAGCAATGACAGTGAAACTGATTCGCACTCTCAAACTTACAATTTAGATTATAAAATTGATTTTGGAAAGAAAGGTCAAAATTTAGAAGTTGAAGTAAATTACAATACTACTGGAGCTCCTGAAGATGCTAATTTCACTTACTTTTACCCTAATGACCCAAGTGACCCGGATAAAAACATAAGTGTTCGTGATTTAGTAAATAATGATAGAGACAATGTGCTAATTAACCTAGACTATGTAACACCTTTATCTGAAACTGCTAAAATAGAATTAGGGTTAGAAAGTAGAGTTCAAAACACTGAAAACACGTTAATTTCAAATGACACTAACAGAAATGCTTCATTTAATTATGATAGAAATATTTTTTCTGGATATGTTACCTATAGCAAACAATGGGGTACAAAGTGGAGTGCTCAATTTGGAGCTAGATTAGAACAATACAATGTTGATGCAAAGTTTACTGGTTTTGAGGAGGATGAAATATTAGAAGATGTATATAATTATGTTGAAGGTGATTTTGATGATCAGATTTTTTCAATTTACCCATCAGCATTTATAACGTATACGGCAAATGAAAAAAACTCATATAATTTAAGTTATTCTAGAAGAGTTGATAGACCAAGTATTGGTCAAGTAAACCCGATTAGAGAATGGAGTACCCCTTCTGTAGATTCAGAAGGTAACCCAGAATTGAATCCACAATTCACGAATTCTTTTGAAGTAAACTACACTAGAAAAATTAAATTAGGATCTATAACTACAGGTGTTTTTTATAGGCAAATTAATGATGAAATTTCAAGATCAGTAACAATACACCCTACTGACACTAATAAACTTATTCTTTCACATAGTAACTTTGACAACAATAATGCTTTTGGTTTTGAAGCATCTGGTAATTTACGTTTTACTAAATGGTGGAGTACTAACGCAAGTTTAGATATGTACTACAAAACAACAAAAGGTGTTGTATCTAGTGAAAGTGCTCTAAGTGGATATGAAGCAATAGAAATAGATAATACCGAATTTAATACAAGGATTAGCAATAATTTTAAAGCAACAAAAAAATTACGTTTTCAACTTTCTGGTTTTTACAGAGGTGCTAGTTTAGGGCTTCAGTTTAAAAGAAAACCAATGTGGAAGATTGATGCAGGAACAAGCTACACTGTTTTAAAAGGCAAAGGAACTATTAGTGCTAGAGTAAGTGATATTTTTGACACGATGCATTTTGGTTTTGAAGGAAGTAAGCCATACAAACAAGTAGGACAGTTTAACTGGGAAAGTCAATCGGCTTATTTAGGATTCAATTACCGTTTTGGTGGTGGGAAAAATAAAGCACTTAAACGTAAACGTAGAGATAATAATGAGAAACAAGGTGGTGGCGGAATGATGTAGTGGCGAATCGCCACAGATATATTAAAAAAAAAGGTTATCTGAAAAGTAACTCTAAAAGTCATATTGAGCCATAGAAATATTTCAATTTATTGATAAGTAATAAAACCTCGACAAGCTCAGTTTAACCAAAAAAAAAGAGGCTACCTTTTCAGATAGCCTCTTTTTTTTATTAATTTTATTTTTAATAATTACCATTTTATAATAACACTTCCCCAAGTGAACCCACTTCCAAAAGCAGCTAACACAACGGTATCACCTTCCTTTATTTTTCCTTCTTCCCATGCTTCGCATAATGCAATTGGTATGGAAGCAGCAGTGGTATTACCGTACTTTTGAATATTATTGAATACTTGATCATCACTCAAACCAAATTTCTTTTGAATAAACTGAGCGATACGCAAGTTTGCCTGATGTGGTATTAACATATCAATAGCATCTTTTTCTAAATTGTTTTTCATCAAGCCTTCCATAATTACTTCCGAAAAACGAACTACTGCATTTTTAAATACAAACTGTCCGTTCATATATGGGTAATAACTTAAGTCTTCCGGATTATTATCGGCAATAATATCCGTTATCCAACGGCCTCCCATTCCTGGAGCTTCAGAAGCTAGCTCTAAAGCATGCTTCCCTTCTGAATGTAAATGTGTAGACAGTATTCCTTTTGAATTATCTTCTTCTCTAGTTAACACAGCTGCTCCTGCTCCATCACCAAATATTACTGAAATATCTCTTCCTCTAGTAGATTTATCTATCCCTTTAGATTGTAGTTCAGATCCAATTACTAAAATGTTTTTATACATCCCCGTTTTTATAAACTGATCAGCTACCGAAATAGCATATACAAAACCAGAACACTGATTACGTACGTCCAAAGCGCCTACCGTTTTAATATCCAATGCTTCTTGAATTTGTACTCCTGGCCCTGGAAAAAAATAATCTGGACTTAAAGTCGCAAATATGATAAAATCGATTTCATCCTTGTCTAAACTAGAACGTTCTATAGCTAATTTAGCAGCTTCGAGTCCCATAGTAAAAGTAGTTTCTTTACTTTCAGGCTTAACCCATCTACGTTCCTTGATCCCTGTACGCTCCGTAATCCACTCATCATTGGTATCCATGATTTTTGACAAATCATGATTCGTTACTACATTATCAGGAACATACTTTCCTAAACCTATTATTTTTGAATTGTACATATTTTAATTTATACATGCAAAGTAAGAAAATCTATTGGGCACTACAACTGTATAAATCAAAAAGACATTCTTTAAAAGAATGCCTCTCTTTCCCCAAAACAATAAAACAAAATTTAAAAACTTCTAATAGCCCTAACAGACCAATTACTATCCTTACCTGAATTATTAATTGGAATCCCATCTGGATGGAATCCAAAATATTTAATTCTTGCCCATTGATAATTATATTGTGATGAACTCCAATAAAAAATCTCCTTAAAGTCACCTATTAATTCTCTATTTACAAGCATCTCTTCTAATTCGTTATATGATGGTAAATACCAATCTGTGTAACCATTCAATTCTAATTCATCACATAATTTAGCTGCATAACTTACCGGGTTACAATCAACAGACTGATTGACTCCATTCAGAATATCTAATGTATTTTGCTGACCTGACCCAATTTCAACTGCTAAAGCTCCTGAAAAGTCTAACTGACTGCATGCCCATGGCGCATCATCCTGATCTATAGTTGATGATATTAACCCATGTTGCCCGGTTTCATCAATGTAAAAAATAACTCCTCCTTCGTGAACTTGACCTAATTCATAGGTAACATTGGGCATGGAATTATCATCGTTTTCACAACTCAATAAAAATGACATTATTACAAAAATCAAACTTGCCTTTAAAAAACTTCTAACCATATTTCAATTAATTTATATTTTACAATTATTCCTTTCTCAAAAAATAAGGAACTTTATTATTAGATGTCATAAAGTGATTTTGGTTGCGTTATAAATTATGTTTTATTTAAAAAAGTGAAACTTAAAATAAAAACTCATCTTTAACATCTAATTAATTCAACTGTTTATTTGATTTTAGTAGCTTTACATAAATTCTAATTTAATACAACCAATATGAAAAATATTCTTTTTTTAATTGCATTGTTTTTGAGTACTATACACTTTGCTCAAGAAAATTCAACGTATCAAAAACCTTCTCAAGAAATTCTTGAATTGGCAGAAGCTCCATTAGCTCCTTCTATACGAATAGACAGTAAAGCAGAAAATATTGTTTTTCTTTATAGAAGTAACTTTAAAAGTATAGAAACCCTTTCTGAAAAAGAAATGCGTTTAGGGGGGTTAAGAATCAACCCTAAAACAAATATTAATAGTAGGCAGGGGTATTTTAACGCTATTAAAGTGCGTAATGGGAGAAGTGAAAAAGAAACTTCAGTAAAAGGATTACCTAACAATGGTCGTTATGCAAATTTCTCATGGTCACCTAATCAGGACATGATGGCTTTTACCAATACCGTTACTAATGGTGTAGAATTATGGATTTTAGATATTACTACCAAAACTGTAAAAAGACTAACTGATGCAAACCTTAACGCAAATACTGGACGTCCATTTTCATGGTTTAAAGACAATAATTCTTTGTTGGTAAAAACGATATCAAAAGAAAAAATAGCACTTATTGACACTAAAACTGCCGTTCCAACCGGTCCTACTATTTCAGTTAGTGAAGCTGGAAAAAAAGCACAAAATAGAACTTACCAAGATTTATTGAAAAATAAAACAGATGAGCATAATTTTGAACAACTTACACTTTCAGAGTTATATAAAGTGACTTTAAACGGTGACAAAACCTTATGGATGAAAAGCGATATGTATAAAAGCATTTCTTTTTCTCCTGATGGTAACTATGTAATGGTGAATACTATCGAAAAACCATTTTCATATCTTGTACCATACCGTCGATTTCCTTCAAAAACAAATATCCATAACATTGATGCTACTTTAGTAAAAACAGTATTACAAGTACCTTTAATTGAAGATTTGCCAAAAGGGTTTATGTCTGTTAGAAAAGGAAAAAGAAATCTTTCTTGGAGAGGTGACAAATCAGCAACATTAGTTTGGGCAGAAGCTTTAGACGAAGGTGATGCTGCAAAGGAAGTTTCTCATAGAGATCATGTATTTCAATTAGAAGCTCCTTTCAAAGCTAAAGGAACGCCATTAATTAAAACTATCGGTAGATTTTACAAAATTGAATGGGGAAATGATCAAACTGCCATAGCTTATGATTATTGGTGGAATACACGAAACACAAAATCATATGTTTTTAACCCTTCGAACAACAACGCTAAACCTTTACTTATTTCCGATAGAAACTACCAAGACAAATACAGTGACCCTGGTAATTTTGTAACGAAACGAAATAAATATGGTCAATATACTTTAGACTTAACTGGTAATAAAGCCTACCTAATTGGAGATGGATATAGTGAAAAAGGAAAATTTCCTTTTGTTGATGAAATAAATATCAAAACTAAAAAAACAACTAGGCTATATCAATCTAGTTTAACGGATAAAATTGAAGACATTTCTTATGCCTTAAACATGAAAAAAGGAGAAGTCTTAGTTAAGATTGAATCTAAAAACGAATACCCTAACTACTATGTTAGAAATATTAAAAAGAAAATAGGATTAATTCCTATGACTCAATTTAAAAATCCTTTTAGCAGTATTCAAAATGTCCATAAAGAAGTAATTAAATACAACCGTGAAGACGGGTTAGAATTATCTGGAACCTTGTATTTACCTACTAACTATATAAAAGGTAAAAAATACCCAATGATTATGTGGGCATACCCAAAAGAATTTAAAGACAAAAGTAGCGCAGGTCAAAGTACCTCTAGCTCTAATGACTTTACGTACCCATGGTATGGATCTCCTATTTATTGGGTGACCAAAGGTTATGTAGTTTTAGACAATGCTTCTTTCCCTATTGTTGGTGAAGGTGATGAAGAACCAAATGACACCTTTATAAAACAATTGGTTTCTAACGCCAAAGCAGCAATAGATGAAGTTGACAATTTGGGGTATATTGATAGAAATAAAGTTGCCGTTGGAGGTCACTCCTATGGAGCATTTATGACAGCAAACTTATTATCACATTCAAATTTATTTGCAGCTGGAATTGCAAGAAGTGGAGCTTACAACAGAACACTAACTCCTTTTGGATTTCAAAGTGAGGAACGTAATTATTGGGAAGCCCCAGAAATTTATTACAATATGTCACCTTTCATGCATTGTGACACTATGAAGACTCCGTTATTATTAATTCATGGAGAAGCTGATAATAACTCCGGGACATATCCTTTACAAAGTGAACGTTATTTTAACGCCTTAAAAGGACTAGGCGCTCCAGTACGATTAGTAATGCTACCTAAGGAAAGTCATGGTTACAGAGCAAAAGAATCTGTACTACACATGCTTTGGGAACAAGACCAATGGCTTGAGAAACATGTTAAAAACAGAAAAATTGAAACTGAAGGAACTCGTTAAAATAAAAAAACCGCCAATTGGCGGTTTTTTTATGCATTATATTTTTTGATTGAATTCTTCAATCTATTCCTTAATTAGCTTACTAACAAACTGACCTTTACTAGAAACTACTCGTACAAAGTAGATTCCTTGAGTTAATTTTGTTATATCTAATGCAGTTTCTAACTGAGTACCAACTACTGAAACACTATTTAATACTCTACCATTCACATCAAAAATAGTTATTTCTTTAAAGTTATTTTTCCCTTGAATATAAACCATTTCCTTTGCTGGATTTGGATGCATACCAATACTAACATCAAAGACATAATCTGCTATATCTAAAGCTAGGCAATCATCTCCAATTACGCAATTTGTATACCCATAAACATTTATTAAATTTTGAACATCCGTTAACTGAGTAGTATCCGCACAAACTGTAGCTAAATTAGGGTTACTTTGAAAACTCAAAGATGTCTCTATACTGTTATTCTTTATATTTAATGAAGCTAACTGATTTTCATCACAATCTAGAAATATTAAATCTGAATTATTAGTAGCATCGAAAACTGTTAATTGATTATACCTACATCTTAGTGTTTTCAATTTTAAATTCTGACTGATGTCTAAATCAACTAATAAGTTATATTCACATATCAACACTTCCAAATTAGGCACTTGCGTAATATCAAACGTAGTTAATTCATTCGTATCACATTCAATTTTTATAAGGCTAGTATTGTTTCCAATAATTAAACTTGCCATTATATGATTAAAATTACAAACCAATTCTATTAAGTTTGTATTACTACTCACATCTAATGCTGTTATGCTATTTGAAACACAACTAAGCTTCGTTAAGTTAACAAAATTTTGTATTCCGATTAATGAAGAAATACCATTAGAATTAACATTTAATTGCAACACCAACTCTGCTTCAGATACTTGAATTTCCCCATCATTATTCGTATCAACATCTCCATCATAAGTCCCATCTCCATCAAAATCTGCAACATTGTTATTCAATAATGCATTCTTAAAATTAACATCAGGAATAGTTACAATTTGTGCTTGAGAAAAAGAAAAGAATATTAGAGTTACTAATAGAATGTAATATTGTTTCATAAGAGATTAGTTTTAAATTGGGGCAAAAATAGCTTAAAAAGCAGCTTTAATATGTTAAATAATTTTAAAAAAGCTTTTTTATGACAACCAACTCAAATAGAAGTAAATGAATCTCATCTGCCATATTGACACCAATATTAAATTGGTATTCTATTTGACTATTAGTTAATCAGAAAATAAATAGTTCATTCGAATTGATATAGTAGTTGGAGTAAAGAGAACTTCTCAATACAATTTTCTCTCGAAAATCACTCGAAGTGACGTAATTTAAAAAATATACAAAATGGCTAAAGGAAATATTAATGTATCGGTAGAGAATATCTTCCCATTAATCAAGAAGTTTTTATACTCTGATCATGAAATCTTTTTAAGAGAGTTAATTTCAAATGCAACGGATGCTACTTTAAAACTTAAGCACCTAACGCAAATTGGAGAATCAAAAGCAGATTACGGAAATCCGGTTATTGAAGTGAAAATTGATAAAGAAGGAAAGAAAATCCACATTATCGATCAAGGTTTAGGTATGTCCGCTGATGAAGTTGAAAAATACATCAATCAAATCGCTTTTTCTGGCGCTAATGAATTTTTAGAGCAATATCAAGAAAAAGCTGAAGACACTGGTATTATCGGTCACTTTGGTTTAGGATTCTATTCTGCCTTTATGGTTGCTGAAAAAGTAGAATTAATCACAAAGAGTCATAAAGATGCACCTGCTGCTATTTGGACTTGTGATGGTTCTCCTGAATTTACTTTAGAAGCTCATGATAAAGCTGATAGAGGAACAGAAATTATTTTACATATTGCTGAAGATTCATTAGAATTTTTAGAAGAAAACAGAATTGGTAGCTTATTGTCGAAATACAATAAATTCATGCCTGTTTCAATTAAATTCGGAACAAAAGAAGAAACATTACCATTACCTGAAGGGGCTGCTGAAGATGCAAAACCAGAAACAGTAACTGTAGATAATATCATCAACAATCCTAATCCAGCATGGACAAAGCAACCATCTGAATTAGAAGCTGATGATTATAAAGGATTTTACCAAGAGTTATATCCTGCGCAATTTGAAGAGCCATTATTCAACATTCACTTAAACGTTGATTACCCATTTAATCTTACAGGAATTTTATATTTCCCTAAGATGACTAATGACATGAATGCTCAAAAAGATAGAATTCAGTTATACCAAAATCAAGTTTATGTTACTGATAACGTAGAAGGGATTGTTCCTGAATTTTTAACAATGTTACGTGGTGTAATTGACTCACCGGACATTCCATTAAATGTATCTCGTAGTTATTTACAAGCTGATGGAAATGTAAAGAAAATTGCTTCTTACATTACTAAAAAAGTAGGAGACAAATTAAACTCACTATACAAAAGTGATAGAGAAGAGTTTGAATCGAAATGGAATGACATCAAAATCGTTATTGAATACGGTATGTTATCAGAACCTAAGTTTTTCACTAAAGCTGATAAATTTGCTTTGTACCCAACTACTGATGGTAAATATTTCACTTTTGAAGAGTTAACAGCTGAAATTAAAGATACACAAACTGATAAAGACGGTAAAACTGTTGTACTGTACACATCTAACAAAGATGAACAACACAGTTATATTAAAGCTGCTGAAAACAAAGGATACAAAGTTGTGTTATTAGATTCTCCAATTATATCGCACTTAATTCAGAAATTAGAAACTGAAAAAGAAAATATCTCTTTTGCTCGTGTTGATGGTGATCATATTGATAACTTAATCAAAAAAGACGAAACTCAAATTTCTAAATTATCTGATGAAGAAAAAGAGACTTTAAAAACAGCTTTAGAAACTGTAGTTCCTAAAGCAACATATACAGTACAATTAGAAGCAATGGCTTCTGACGCTACTCCATTTATGATTACACAACCAGAATTTATGCGTCGTATGAAAGAGATGCAACAATCTGGTGGTAATGGCATGTTTGGAAACTTTCCAGATATGTACAACTTGATTGTAAACTCAAACCATGAGTTAGTTTCTGATATTTTAAACGAAAAAGATGTTGCTAAGAAAGAAACTTTAATCAAACAAAGTTTAGATTTAGCACGTTTGTCCCAAGGACTATTAACTGGTGAAGAGTTAACAAACTTTATCAACCGTAGTTACGAGATGATTAAATAATACTAACCTATTTTTAATATTATATTAAAAGCCACTTCATTTTGAAGTGGCTTTTTTTGTAACCTATAATTCCTTTTTATCGTCCTATAAAAAACATCATTAACTATCAATCAAAAATCAATCGCATGAAAAAAATAAATCTAATTAAATTATTTACTATCGGGCTCTTTTGCTTTTTAAGTTTTGGGTATTCACAAAACCTCAATTCAAAAATTGACGCACTACTTGAAACTAAATTTAAACCCAATGGCCCTGGAGCTACAGCATTGGTTACTAAAAATGGAAAAATAATCTATAGAAAAGCATTTGGCAAGGCTAATTTAGAGTTAGATGTACCTATGGTTCCTGAAAATATTTTTCAAATTGGATCTATGACGAAACAGTTTACAGCCGTTTCTATTTTAATGCTTTTAGAACAAGGTAAATTAGCCTTAGATGATGATATCACCACCTACATTCCTGATTATCCAACTCATAATAAGAATATCACAATTCATCATTTACTAACACATACTTCAGGTATTAAAAGCTACACATCAATGCGCGGTCTTAGAGAAATTGCAAGAAAAGACTTAGAGCCTCTTGAATTAATCGATTTTTTCAAGAACGAACCTATGGATTTTAATCCTGGAGAAGAATATAAATACAATAACTCTGGATATATTATACTGGGTTACATAATTGAAAAAGTTTCAGGAATATCCTATGCAGAATTTGTTGAAGAAAATATCTTTAAAAAAATAAACATGTCTTCTTCCGTATACGGTAGTAAATCGAAGATTATTAAAAATAGAGCTTCTGGATACCAAAAAAGAAGTGACTATAGAAATGCAACATATATAAGTCTTACTTTACCCTATGCAGCAGGATCAATTATGTCAACAGTTGATGATTTGTTAAAATGGCAACAAGCAATTTCTAACAATACTATATTAAAACCAGAAACCATAAAAAAGGTTTTTACTAATTATAGATTGGCCAATGGAACTAAAATCAATTATGGTTATGGATGGCATATAAACGAAATTAATGGAATTCCTACTTTAGAACATGGTGGGAGTATATTTGGATTCAAATCTATGGGAGTATATATCCCCAGTGAGGATGTATATGTTATAGTGTTATCAAATTGTGATTGTAATTCCCCTACAACTACGGCTATTAAAATAGCAGCTTTAACAATCGGTAATCCATTTCCTCAAATAAAAAACGCTGTTACGCTTACTTCTAAAAAATTAGAACAGTGGATAGGTACTTATGAATATGATAATGGAGTTATTAGACATTTCAAACTAATAGATAGTCAACTATACAGCCAAAGAGAGGGAGGTGGTGATTTTAAAGTATATCCGATAAGTGAAAATCGTTTTTCTTTAGAAAATGGAATATCTGAATTTATTTTTTCTAACATAAAGACATAAAAAAAGTTCAATTTAAAAATAGAATTAAATCATCCTTTGGAATTGAAAAAGTGTTACGATAATAATAAAACAATTTACATAATCAAAAAGCCGTTTAACAATATGTTAAACGGCTTTTTGATTTCAACTCTATATCACAAACTTACTCGAAGCTAATTCTATTATCAAAATGCTTTTTAAGTAATGGTATTTGTATAAATAACATCAAGGCTAAAACAACAATAGCATACAATACTGTTTTGGAAAAAGATATTTCAGAAAAAACACTAGCCATATTAAAACTAGACACAAAACTAAAATCAACATCAGTAAACCAACCAATACTTTCCGAAGTATTCCCAAATAATAAATAAGCACATATAACTATAAAAATAACAGCTATAATAAACCACGATTTTTTAGATATTAACGGCTTGTAAATAGTGCTTTCACTTTGTTTGGTTACAACATTAATGTTTGACATTATATTTGCTGTAAAGTCTAGCGAAGGTGTTTCCAAATTAGATGCTGTTATTATCTTTTTTGATAATTCATCTAAAAGATTTTCAATATTATCTTTCATAATAATTTATAATTTCTGGTTCCAGTCTTTCCCTTAAAATTGAGGCCAATTTCTTACGGCTTCTAAAGAGTTTTACTTTTACATTGGCAGTTGATATTCCAATAACTTTTGAAATTTCTTCTATGGATTGCTCTTCGAAATAATATAAAGTTAACAAAAAACCTACATCACTTGGCAACAATTGCAAACAATCTTGTATCAATTGCTTATGTTCCTTCTCTACTAATTTATCTAAGGCGTTATCTATTGTATTCACTTGATATTCTGTAAACTCATCAATAGTAACAACTATAGGGTCTCGTTTTTGTTTTCTTATTTTATCCAAGCAAGTATTGTACGTAATTCTATAAATCCAACTCGAAAATTTAGATTCCCCCTTAAATTTAGCCAACGATTTAAATACCTTTAAAAAAACATCTTGCGAAACCTCTTCTGCCTCCTCTCTGCTTTTAAGCATCCGAAACGCTAAAGTATAAACCAAATCCTTGTATCGATCTACCAATACAGCAAAAGAGCTAGTATCTCCTTGAATAATTTTAGTTATGTAGTATTGATCTTCGTGAATTGCCAATTAATAAGTATCGTTAGTTTATTTGTTTGACTACAATTTATACGTTTTGGTTACACTAAAATAAAAAATAATTTAAAAAAGTTGTAACCAAACAATAAAAAGCATCGTCATAAGCTATGAACAAACAAAATAATCATCATAAAAAACGAACAATCATGGGATCAGAAGTAATTATTTTACCAAGCTTTTTAGCAGCAATTTTTGCTATTGCTTATTTACACTTTTCAACACGTAATAAAGAGCGATTGGCTTTGATAGAAAAAGGGGCTGATGCCTCCATATTTATGAAAGGGAAAACGCATGCCGCTCCTGTATGGAAAGTTATTATTTTAAACTTATCGCTACTATTAATAGGGATTGGAATTGGAATTTTTATCGCATCAATCCTACATTTCAATTTAGGGGTGGATCAAGATGTTGCTTATCCAGGAACTATTTTCTTGATGTCAGGTTTAGGATTATTTACTGGATTTAATATGACTAAGAAATTAGATAATTAATCTGTCTATTATTTATTAATTAAAAAGCCACTTCATTGAAGTGGCTTTTTAATTTTAATTTATTTGGGCTATTGATACTATCTTTAGAATTACATTTCCTTCTAATGTCCTCGTATACAACTTACTTTATAGAAGGCAAATGCTATGCCATACTACAAAGTACTTGTCTATATTTTTTGTACCTTTATAATATGAGTATACTTACACAAAAATTACAGCTTCAAAAATTTGAAGAAGTTTATATCTTAAATAAACCTTCTGTATTTGGTGATGAATTTACTGCTGAGAAATATTCAGAATCTTTACTTCACACTTCCTGTGTAGACTGTGCTTTAGTTTTTGTTCGTACAAAGGATAATTTTATAAATCAAATGTTAACGTTATTTCCAAGGTTACAGGATACTTCTACCCTATGGATTGTTTATCCGATTGGGACTACTAAAAAAGAATTAGCGAATTTACATATCGAATTTGATTGGGACTTTCTTGGAGATTACCGATTACAACCTACACGACAAATAAATGTAAACAATAATTGGAATGCTATAAAGCTAAAAAAGGCATTAACATGAATTTATATAATCTCAGATATAAAAAAAGCGAGATTAACCTTAAAGGTTAACCTCGCTTTTTTTATTTTATTTAAAGGGATTTTATTTGAAAAACGAATCGACAAACTCGTATTTATTAAACACTTGTAAATCTTCAATTCCTTCACCTACTCCAATATATTTTACTGGAATTTGAAATTGATCAGAAATCCCAATCACTACACCACCTTTTGCTGTACCATCTAATTTAGTAACAGCCAATGAAGTTACATCAGTAGCTGCTGTAAACTGTTTAGCTTGCTCAAATGCGTTTTGACCCGTAGAACCATCTAAAACTAATAATACATCATGAGGAGCATCTCCTACAACTTTTTGCATTACTCTTTTAATTTTAGTCAATTCATTCATTAAATTAACCTTATTATGTAATCTACCTGCTGTATCAATAATAATAACATCAGCGTTTTGTGCTACTCCTGATTCTAAAGTATCAAAAGCAACAGAAGCTGGATCACTACCCATTTCTTGCTTTACTAATGGGACATCTACTCTATCAGCCCAAACTTGTAATTGATCAATTGCCGCAGCCCTAAAGGTATCTGCAGCCCCAAGAACAACGTTTAATCCTTGCTTTTTAAACTGATATGCCAACTTACCAATAGTGGTTGTTTTACCCACACCGTTTACCCCAACAACCATTAATACATATGGTTTATTATTAGTAGGTATGGTGAATTCAGTTTCTTCTCCTGAATTTGTTTTAGATAATAATGAAGCAATTTCCTCTCTTAAGATTCCATTCAATTCTTCAGTACCTAAATACTTATCTTTTGCAACACGTTCTTCAATACGCTCAATAACTTTTAAGGTTGTATTTACACCAACATCACTTGACACCAAAATTTCTTCTAAATTATCTAAAACGTCAACATCAACTTTAGATTTTCCAGCTACAGCTTTACTTAGTTTTGAAAGAAAAGATGTTTTTGATTTCTCTAGTCCTTTGTCTAAAGTCTCTTTCTTTTCTTTGGAGAATATTTTTTTAAAAAAACTCATAATTTTATGTATCACTTAATCCCAACATCGGGCTTAACTCCTCAATATTTAAATTGAGGGTATTGATAGTATGAATAGCAAAATGATATCCAAAAAATGACAACATGTAATATTGTCAGTAAATACGAAAAGCTACTCTCTAATTAATTAGAAAGTAGCTCGTAATACTTTTAAGTATAACTAAAAATTATCTTTTAGCTAACCAGTCTTTTACTAATTCTGGTTGCATAACAGCTTCAACAAATGTGTAAGCTCCAGTTTTTGGAGACTTTACCATTTTAACTGCTTTAGTCAATCTTTTAGATCCTGTTTGTAACGTTGCTACTGATTTCTTTGCCATAACTAAACTTATTTAATTTCTTTATGAACAGTCATTTTCTTCAAGATTGAGTTAAATTTCTTTATCTCTAATCTATCAGGAGTGTTCTTTTTGTTTTTTGTTGTAATGTATCTAGAAGTTCCAGCTTGACCTGAAGCTTTATGTTCTGTACATTCTAAAATTACTTGTACTCTGTTACCTTTCTTTGCCATTTCTCTTGTCTTTAAACTTTATATTATTTGTTTAAAAATCCTTTTGCTCTAGCATCTTTGATAACTGCAGCAATTCCTTTTTTATTAATAGTTTTCAATGCCGCAGCAGAAACTTTTAATGTAATCCACTTATCTTCTTCTGGAATATAAAAACGTTTTTTCAACAAATTCGCGTGGAATTTACGTTTTGTTCTATTCATTGCGTGAGAAACATTGTTCCCAACCATTGCTTTTTTTCCAGTAAGTTCACAAATTCTTGACATTTCTACTTTCTTTGGTTATTTCTAAACGAGGTGCAAATTTAGAGTTTTTCATCTATTACACCAAGGATTTACTTAAATTATTTCAAGTATTTTTAATTTATATTCTTTCTACTCCTATTCACAAGCTATAACAGTAACAAATACTGCTATTTAGCTTTCAAAATTTCTTTTCTAAGTAATTGCAATGATTTGTTTTTTGCTCGCTGAATAACTTTAAATCTGTTTTTCCCAAAATTAAATTCTTCAACAATTACTTTTTCTGGTGTAGCAACAGCAATAAAAACAGTTCCTATATCAGCAGCTGAATCTCCTTTTCTAGGCCCTGCATTACCAGTTGTTGCAATTGCATAATCAACATTAAACTTCTTTTTTACACCTATAGCCATTTCTTTAGCTACTCTTGCACTAACAACAGAATATTCATCGATTATTGTTTTAGCAACATTTAATACATCCGTTTTTGATTGGGTGTGATAGGTAACTACAGCTCCTTTAAAGAAAGCAGAAACTCCCTCATGTTGTGTAATACTCGAAGCTATTAGCCCACCTGTACAGCTTTCAGCTATAGCTAAGGTCTTTTTTTTATCGATCAATAAATTGGCAATTGCTACTTCAGGTGAATCTTCATCAAAACCAATAACTACGTTATTTATTTGACCTAATAACACTTCAACCTCCTTAGATACAGCCGCTTCAATTTTAATTTTGTCATTTCCTACAGCAGACAAGCGTAACTTTACAATTCCAAAGCTAGGCAAGTAAGCTAGTTTTATAAAATCTGGCAAGCTATCTTCCCAATCTGAAATTTCTTCTGCTAAAATACTCTCCGCTACACCCTGAGTAACAATCGTTTTATGATAAATGTAAGGTGTTTTGTATTCTGAAATTAATCGAGGAATAACGGACTCCTTTATTAACCCTTCCATTTCATAAGGGACTCCTGGTAATGAAATAAAGGCCTTCTTTCCTTTTTTAATATACATTCCTGGAGCTGTACCATTAGCATTGTGTAACACAATAGCTTTAGAAGGCACTAAGGCTTGTTGTACATTTGTTTTGGTTAAAATTTTATGTTCGCTATCTTTAAACAGGTTGGTAACATGCTCCAAAACAGCATCATTCTGCACCAAAGTATCATTAAAATATTCGCAAATAGTATGTTTTGTAATATCGTCTTTTGTAGGCCCTAGACCACCTGTGATGATAATAATGTCAGCACGTGACTCAGCTTCCTTAAAAGCCGTTAATATGTGCTTTTTTTCATCCTGTATAGAAGTAATTTGATAAACTGAAACCCCAATTTTATTTAACGCCGCAGCTATAAAAGCTGAATTAGTATCTACTATTTGACCTATTAATATCTCGTCTCCAATAGTTATAATTTCTGCTTTCATGAATTATTTATGCTGATAATTATATTGAATTCTAAATTTACAAACTAAAATCAGATTTAATTTCTGACACTACTGCTTTAATCACTGCATTAACTCTTTCCTGCTCAATTGAAACATCATCATTACCTTTTTCAAATTTCCCCCAATCCTGAAGTACTAAAACATCTTCAAGCACTGCTATATCAAACAATTGTATCGTTGGTTTTATTTTATGGGCGTTTTGATATACCTGAGTAAAATTTTTATGCTCTAAACCTTTATTAATTTGCATAATAGCTTCCGGAACTTCTTCTAAAAAAGCAGCGGCAATAGCTGCAATAAAATCATCATCTCCTGAAGCCAATTCTTTTACCTTATCTAATTTATAATTAACTTCCATATGCATATCATTTTTTTTATACTTTCAGAACAGTTTCGTTTCCTAAAACCCTAGGCATTCCAGCAGAAACAACAACATAATTTTCAAAGTCTTTTATTTAACGCGTATTGAGAATAATTTTTCATCCTCTAAAAAACCTTCCAAATTATCATTTGCAACAACTCTACCAACTCCTGACGGCGTTCCAGTAAAGATTATATCTCCAATTTTTAAAGTGAAGTATTGTGACACATAGGCAATCAGCTCATCTATTTTCCACAACATATTAGCTGTATTACCCACTTGCACCTTCTCTCCATTTTTTTCCAAATGAAAATTAAGCGTATCCATAGATTCAAATTTATTTTTGTCTACCCAATTTCCTACTACAGCGGCTCCATCAAAACTTTTTGCCTTTTCCCAAGGCAAGCCTTTCGCTTTTAACTTAGTCTGTAAGTCTCTTGCTGTAAAGTCTATCCCCAATCCAATTTGACTGTAGTATTTATGTGAAAATTTAGCATCGATATACTTCCCAATTCTATCAATTTTTACTAAAATCTCAACTTCATGATGCACATCATCACTAAAATCAGGGATAAAAAAAGGTTGTTTCTTTAACAGTATTGCGGTATCAGGTTTTAAAAAAACTACCGGTTCTGTTGGTTTTTCATTTGCCAACTCTTCAATATGTTCTGTGTAATTCCTACCTATACAAATTACCTTCATTTACTAAAACTTATTTGTCAGTTGACGTAATTTAATTGCTGTCAATACCTTTTTGGTATATAATGGAAAATCTGCGTTTTGGATCCAATTGTAATACCCTGGTTCACTCTGTAACACATCTGCAACCAATTTACCTTTATGTTTCCCAAAACTAAACGCCTCAATACCATCTTTATTAAAAACGATAAAACCAGCAAAATCAGCACTTTTTTTACGAGTACTAAATTCACTTAATTCCTTTATATTATTTTCTAAATCAGGATAACGTTCTAATTGCGCTAATAGAATTTCATAAGTTGCATTCGTATCAATTGCTGCAGAATGCGCCCCCTCTAAATCTTTTCCACAGTAAAACTTATACCCCGCACTTAAAGTACGTTGCTCTTTTTTATGAAAAATAGTCTGTACATCAACAGTCACCGTATTTTTCATCTCAAAATCAATCTCTGCTCGTAACATTTCTTCTGCTAACAAAGGAATATCAAACCGATCAGAATTAAATCCTGCCAAATCAGAATCTTTAATCATTTGATACACTACTGGAGCCAACTCTTTAAAGGTTGGTTCGTTAGCAACTTTTTCATCAGAAATCCCGTGAATTGCAGTAGTTTCTGCCGGTATTTTCATTTCTGGATTTACCAACCATGTTTTACTTTCTTTATTACCATTCGGGAATACTTTTAATATTGATATTTCCACAATTCTATCCTTAGACACCTGAATACCTGTTGTTTCCAAATCGAAAAAACAAATAGGTTTATGCAATTTTAATTCCATTAATATACTTATTTACTCACAAATATACAATGTATTTTAGTAGATAATACTCAAAAAATCATTATCTTTAGTAAGCATGTTATTTTATAATTATCCTACCGCCTACGCTATACTTAATTACTAACGACTGCAATTAATCGCGCTACTTTATACCTCATAGACTTAGCTTTAAATTATTCAACCTTTAAAACGATGTGATTATGAAAAAACTTTTACTTTTAATTAGCATATCCTTATGTTGTCAACTCTGTTTTAGCCAAAAATCTGAATCAATCACAATCATTCAGAAAAAAACGAAACATCACATAAAATTATTTGCTGTAAACAACACAGAAATTGCTAAAAAATTTTTAGTACAACTAGAAGGAACAGGGTTTAGAAGAAAAACATTCGCCCCCATTTACAGGACGATAAACCCAAACGACACATTACTACTAACGACACTTGTTAAACGTAGTAGTATAGGCTTAAAACTTAATTACGAAATTTATTATGACTCAAGATTGGAACTATACCATATGCAACAATCAGAAGTAGTTAAAACAGAAAAAAAGCGCACTTAATAAGTGCGCTTTTTTTCTGTTTTAACTATTAGAGGCCTTCCTCTAAAAAATATATTTATCAAAAGTAGCTAGCTACCTAAAAATCTCTATTTACATCCCAAGCTTCCAGATAATCCGCTACAGTTTTTGCGAACATCCCACCTAAGGCACCATCAATTACTCTGTGGTCATATGAATGAGATAAATACATTTTCATTCTAATCCCAATAAAATCACCATCAGGCGTTTCTATAACTGCTGGAGTTTTTCTAATTGCCCCTAATGCTAAAATTCCCACTTGAGGTAATGGTATAATTGGAGTTCCCATAATACTTCCGAAATTACCAACATTAGTTACTGTATAAGTACCTCCTTGAATATCATCAGGACCTAACTTTCCTGTTCTAGCTTTATTTGCTAAGCCATTTACAGCTTTTGCCATTCCTACCAAGTTTAATTGATCGGCATTTTTAATAACCGGTACAATTAAGTTCCCATCAGGTAAAGCAGCTGCCATACCTAAATTAATATTCTTACGTTGTATGATGTTATCACCATCAACAGAAACGTTCATTCCTGGATATTTCTTTAAAGCATGTGCTACAGCCTCCATGAATATTGGTGTGAATGTCAGTTTTTCACCTTCTCTTTTCAAGAATGCATCCTTAACTTTCGCTCTCCAATTCCAGATATTCGTAACATCACACTCTACAAATGACTGTACGTGTGCTGCCGTTTGCAAAGAATTTGTCATATGACCAGAAATCAACTTACGCATTCTTGACATTGCTACAACCTCATCACCTTCCTGTAAAGCTATAGTTGCTTTAATAGGCGCTTTTGGAGCAGCCGTTTTTACTGGCGATGCCGCTTTAGGTGTGCTTGGAACTGCTACAGGTTGATTACCTCTATTTTTAAGATATGCTAACATATCATTTTTAGTAACTCTACCTTCTTTACCAGAACCTTGAATTGCCTCTAATTCCGCTAATGATATCCCTTCTTCTTTAGCAATGTTTTTTACTAAAGGTGAATAAAACTTATCTGAATCAGAAAAATCAGCTATTGCTGCAACTGAATCTTTAGCTTCTACTATTGTTTTTTCTATTTCAGCAACAGCTGCTGGAGCTGCTTCTTTCTTAGGTGCATCAGCAGCAACACTACCTTCTCCTTCAGTTTCTATAATTGCTATTGTTTGCCCTACAGCAACAACATCGTCAACATTAAAAAGTATTTCAACAACAACTCCATCAACTTCAGATGGAACTTCAGAATCTACTTTATCAGTAGCTATTTCTAAAACTGGTTCATCCATATCAATGGTATCCCCAACTTCTTTTAACCAAGATGTAATGGTTGCTTCTGCAACACTTTCTCCCATTTTCGGAAGTTTTAATTCAAACTTTGCCATATTCTTAAAATATAAGTGAATTATTATTTTCAGTCTGCGAATTTAATAAATAAAAATAGAAAAAGTTAGGATTTAAGCAACAAATTAGCTCTTAAAAACAACCTCCCCCCTAGCTTCGGAACTATTACTACCTATAAGAAAGTCGGTATCTTTTAGATGTATTTTATAAAAAAAATCTTGCTTTTCAAATAACACAATAATTTCTTTAAAAGATAAACTTGCCGTTTCAAGGGTACGTTCTGGCTTATTTTCAAGCAACTTATCTTTTAAAACAGACTTTAATAAAGGAATAATTTTAACCCCCAAATTAACCATTAAATTAAACAGAAAATTAGATTTAAAATGTTTTTTATAAAACAGTTTCATCGCCCCATAAAATCGTTTTGCATACACCTCATCTTTTAAAGTGCTTTCTCCTTTATAATGTATCACTGTTGTTTTACCGTAGTAATAATTGTCATAACCAGCCTTCAATATACTATATGAGAAATCTATATCCTCACCATACATAAAGTACCGTTCATCTAACCCACCAACCTCTTGATATCTTTTTTTAGTTAAAAACATAAAAGCACCAACAAAAACAGAAGCTTTACCTATGTCGGTATCTTTAAGCACAGAAACATAATACCTCTTTGATAATCCGATGAGTTTTTTAATTGCAACTAGTTGGGTTGGAACATTTCGCTTGCTTTCTGGAAGAAATTTCCCTGAGCCATCAATAAGCTTACAGCCAACCACTCCTAAGTTATTTTTAGAAGCTGAAAAATTTAACAATTGTAAAAAAGTATCTTCTGCAACTACTGTATCAGGGTTTAAAACACAAACATACTCTCCTTTTGCTATAGCTACTCCTTGATTATTAGCTCTTGAAAAACCAACATTATCCTTATTCTCTAACAGCCGTACATTGGGAAATAATTCTTTAACCATAGTACAACTACCATCTGAAGAATTATTATCGATAACAATAATTTCTGCATCAATTTCAGTAATTGCAGCTTGCACACTTTTTACACACAATTCTAAAAAGTAGCGTACATTATAATTTAATATGATTACAGATAACTTCATTAAGAGTATTTATCAACTAATTTTCGGATAAATATAGCTAGAAAAAACAACAAACAAACTTATCACATTTACAACTACAATATTTCTTTCAAAAAAATTTACTTCAATCTTATTTTGTTAAAAATTTATTAATACTTGTAACAAACTTGACATACTTGAGTCTTATACTGCACTAAAAACAAACAAAATGAGAAAAATTAGTTTAGTTGTTTTATCACTAACGCTATTAGTAGCCTGTAAAACACAACATGGAAACAAAACTATTACACCAACGACTGTCAATATTGACCTAATTAACGTAGTAGACGATAAGGTTCAAGTAGAAATGACCCCAATAAGGTTCACTACAGCAACGGCAACATTTCACATCCCAAAAACTGTCCCTGGAACATACTCTACGGACAACTATGGTAAATACATTGAAGGATTAAAAGCACTAGATGCAAACGGAAACGAACTTACCGTAACTCATACTGATGATAATTCATGGAAAATAGACAATGCTAAGTCTATTGCAAAAATAACGTACTCAGTAAATGACACTTATGATATTGAAGGAAGTCACAGCGTGTTTTCTCCCGCTGGAACAAACATATTAAAAGGAAAAAACTTCATGCTTAACTTACATGGTTTTGTAGGGTACTTTAAAGAGCATCAAGATTTACCATACACTATAAACATCTCACATCCTGATAATTTAGTTGGAAACACTTCTTTAACAGATTCAAATATCGCCGCTGATAACGATACTTTTTTAGCAAAAAGATATTTTGAAGTTACCGACAATCCAATTATGTACGCTGAAGATAATAATGCGACATTTAAAATTGGAAACATGGAAATTTTATTGAGTGTATACTCACCAAGCAACACATTAAAGGCTGCTGATTTAAAAGATCAAATGGAAAAAATGATGTTGGCACAAAAAGCATTTTTAGGAGATGTAGATGTTACTAAAAAATACACCATTTTACTATACATGTCAACCATGAAAGATGATGCTAATGGTTTTGGAGCTTTAGAACACCACACATCAACTACGGTAGTATTCCCTGAAATAATGCCTGCACAAGCTTTAGCTGAATCTATGAAAGATGTTGTTTCTCATGAGTTCTTCCATATCTTAACACCATTAAGCGTACACTCTGAAGAGGTTCATAATTTTGATTATAACGACCCAAAAATGTCAGAACATTTATGGATGTACGAGGGAGTAACTGAATATTTCGCAAACCTTTTTCAAATAAACCAAGGTTTAGTTGATGAATATGAGTTTTACGAAAGAGTTTTAGGGAAAATAAACGGATCAAAACGCTATAATGATGAAATGTCATTTACCGAAATGAGTAAAAACATTTTAGACAAACCTTACAAACCCAACTATGCCAATGTATACGAAAAAGGAGCTTTAATTGGTATGTGTATTGATCTAATCATACGAGAAGAAAGCAATGGCCAACAAGGTATCTTAGATATGATGAAAAAATTATCTGCTAAATATGGTGTTGAAAAACCCTTTATAGATGCTGTTTTATTTGATGACATTACCGGAATAACATATCCAGAAGTGAGATCATTTATCAACACACATGTTGTTGGAAACACTCCTATAGACTACAATAAATTCTTTAAGAAATTAGGGCTAAGCATGCAAACTAAAGAAGCAAAAACAGGCTACTTGCTTAAGGATATGCAAACACCTTATATCTCTGCTGATCAAAAAACCAAAGAAGTATTTTTCTTAACAGAAACAAACTCATTTTTAACTAAACTAGGAGTAAAACCAAACGACAGACTTGTTTCTATTAACGGGACTGATTACAACCTTACTAATATTCAAGCTCTAGTTGGTGCTTCATTTGGATGGGCTCCTGGAGACGCTATTAAAATGGTTGTAAAGAGAGAAGGAAAAGAAATCACTTTAGAAGGGAAAGTTATTGAACCAATAGGCAAGACTTATACTTTAGCTCCTGATGACTTACCAGCAACTGACAAACGTGTTGTTTTAAGAAACGCATGGATGAAAGGCTAAATAGAATAGTCTTTATCTTAATCACAATTATTCCATAAAACAGGGATTGAAAAGAACTACTTTTCAATCCCTGTTTTCAATTCTATAAAGCGGTTTTCCTAAATTCCTCATAAAAACAACAACATACTAAGTTTTTTAGCTATTTTTGACGCATAAAACAGCTACAATTGAAATTAAATCTTTCTACATATTTACTACTTTTCTGTTGCATAAATTGCATGTTAAGTTTTTCTCAAGAAAAAAAGAAAATCAGAGTATCAGCACCATATTACGACAAGAACGAAGCGGAATACCCTGGCGCAACCATTTTAACAAGGAACAGTAAAAAACAAATTTATATTGAACATGATGGTATAGAAATGTGGTGTGACAAAGCATATCATTATGCCAAAGAAGACTCTATAGCTGCTTTTGGAAAAGTGCTAATCAAACAAGGGGACACCATAAAACTAACGAGTAAAGTGGCAAATTACAGTGGCAAAACACAATTAGCCTTTACTGCCGGTGACGTATTATTAACCGAGCCAAAGTCAACTCTTCGTACCGACACTTTATATTTTGATAAACTTAATCAAAAAGCTTATTACAAAACAGGAGGCGTTGTTAACCACGAAGACAATGTAATTAACAGCTCCATAGGTAAATACTTCATGGACAGTCAGAAATATCAATTTATTGGTGATGTTGACATTAAAAACCCTGAATACACATTAACCTCAAGTCAACTTGATTTTTATTCTAATTCAGGAATAGCATACATGTACGGAAAGTCTGTCATAAAACACGAAGGAACAACCATTCATTGTGAACGTGGTTATTATGACACTAATGCTGACTTAGGATATTTTGTAAAAAATTCAAAAATATATTACAACAATAGAATTCTTGAAGGAGACAGTATGTACTTCAATCAAAAGAAGCATTTTGCATCTGCCACAAATAATATTAAAGTGACAGACACAACAAATCATAGTATCATTACAGGACATTACGCAGAGGTTTTTAAAGAAAAAGATTCTGTTTTTATCACCAAAAGGGCTCTCGCAAAAACATTACAGCAAAATGATTCCATTTACATACATGCTGACACTTTAATGATTACAGGAAAGCCTGAAAACCGAATCATAAGAGGATATAAAAACGCCAAGCTGTACAAACTAGATATGAACGGAAAATGCGATTCTATTTATATCAATCAAAAAACAGGAATTACGAAACTAATTCGCGACCCTGTACTTTGGTCTGGAGAAAACCAAATGACTGGAGACACTATTCAACTAATAAACAATCTTGAAACAAACAAGCTGGATTCCTTAAAGGTTTTTTATAATACCTTTTTAGTTCAAAAAGATTCTATTCGTGGATTTAATCAAGTGAAAGGAAAAGAATTGATTGGTTTATTTAATGACGATAATAAACTGTACAACATTGATATAAACAAAAATGCTGAGTATATATTTTACGCAAGAAAAGAAAATGGTGAGCTAGTTGGAATAGACAAAAGACTGAGTTCAAGCATTAATTTAAAGCTTACTAACAACGAAATAGAAGAAATTACCACATTTGGAAATCCTGAAGGAGCATTAACTCCTGATTCTATGTACCCAGATAACGCTAGAAAACTTCGTGGTTTTAATTGGCGTAGTGATGAACGCATACTTTCGGTTGATGACTTATTTAAGGATGACCCACCCCTAGAGTTAGTAAAAATACAAGGCTTGGAAGAACGCGTATTAGAAGACGATGAAGACGAACTACGTAGTGTTCCTTCTATTAAAAAGAAAGACCAACAGAAGAAAACGACAATTCTAAAAAAGAAAAAGTCTAAACCTTCTAAAAAGGAAATGCTGCTCCAAAAGAGAAAAGCAATAAGAAAAATTAAACTAAAAAAAGAATAAATTCTTTTAAGTATACAGCATGGTAAAAAACCATTGAAAGATTCCATGTGACATTCAAAAGATCTAAAATAATCACATGAAAAAAGATTTCTTTGCACATCAAGCTCAAACCACACCCCACCCCCTAGCACTAGAAATTTCTCATGCCAAGGGAACTTATATTTATGATGTAAGCGGAAAACAATACTTAGATTTTGTAGCGGGAGTTTCCGCATGTAGTTTAGGACATCAACACCCTAGAGTTAATGACGCCATAAAAAAGCAATTAGACAGCTATTCTCATGTAATGGTTTATGGAGAATACATTCAAGCACCATCTGTATTATTAGCCAAACTACTTGCTGAGCACCTACCAAAATCATTAGGCAACACATATTTAGTAAATTCCGGAACCGAAGCAGTTGAAGGAGCTATGAAACTTGCCAAACGAGCAACAGGTCGCAGTGAAATCATATCTGCTAAAAATGCATACCACGGAAACACACAAGGATCTATGAGCGTTATGGGTTACGAAGAAAGAAAACAAGCTTTTCGACCTTTATTACCCGACGTGAGTTTCATTGAATATAACAATCAAGAAGATTTATTAAAAATCACTTCAAAAACCGCTGCTGTAATTTTGGAAACCATACAAGGTGGCGCTGGATTTATTGAGCCATTTAATGAGTATTTACACCATGTAAAGCAACGCTGCCAAGAAGTAGGCGCTTTATTTATTTTAGATGAAATTCAAACAGGATTTGGACGAACAGGAAAGCTATTCGGTTTTGAAAACTACAACTGCACTCCTGACATCTTGGTCACAGGAAAAGGTATGGGAGGCGGAATGCCTATTGGTGCATTTTCTGCTTCTACAGAATTAATGAATTTGCTTCAAGACAATCCAAAATTAGGACATATCACCACTTTTGGCGGACATCCTGTCATAGCAGCTGCCGCACTAGCGACTCTTCAAGAAATCACAGAAACTAATCTAATACAAGAAGCTTTAGAAAAAGAAGCTTTAATCCGCAAACACTTAGTTCATCCGCTTATAAAAGAAATCCGTGGTAAAGGATTGATGTTAGCCGCACTAGTTGATTCTTCTGACATCTGCAACGAAGTTATCTTAAACTGCCAGGACAATGGATTAATTTTGTTTTGGTTGTTATTTGAACCAAAAGCCATCAGAATCACGCCTCCTTTAACCATTTCTAATGCTGAAATTTTAGATGGCTGCAACATTATTATTAGTACTCTCAACAAAATCCAACCATAAATGGCTTAATTATTGTACTTTAAGATTACACACTACACTGTTAATTAAGTTGTGAATAAGTAGTACGACTAACAGGTTATAGCTACGATACTTTACACTAACTTTATTATAGCAAAAGATAGTAGTAACTAAAATGAGATGATATGCAATTAAGCCATGATGATGATCACAACTTCTCGATTACTAAGTTTGAAAAAATGCTTAAAACAAATAATGTTTTCTTTTTTGATTCTGTAGAATTTGAAAATATTATTCAGCATTATTTAGAAATTGGTAAAGTAGCACTTGCCAAAAAAGCTATAAAAATTGGTTTAGAACAACACCCTTCATCAATCATACTGACGCTTTTTAAAATTGAACTTTATATTTTTGAAGACAAATTAGATTTAGCTGAGAGTTTTCTGAACAAACTCTATCAGACGGATCCTAACAATGAAGAAATATACATTCAAAAAGCCACTATTTACTCAAAAAGAGATCAACACGAAAAGGCTATTGAAACTTTAAATACCGCTTTAGCTTTTTCGAGCGAACGAGCTGACATTTATTCTTTACTTGGCATAGAATACTTGTATTTAGAAAATTTTGAAGCCGCAAAAGAATCTTATAAAAAATGCTTAGCTGAAGACGATCAAGACTATGCCGCATTATATAATATTATTTATTGTTTTGACTTTTTAGAACAACCAGATGAAGCTATTGGTTTTATAAATGAGTTTTTAGAAAACAACCCATACTCCGAAGTAGGATGGCATCAATTAGGAAAACAATATTTACATAATGACGATTACAAAAAAGCATTAGCTGCTTTTGATTTCGCTATTATTTCTGATGACACCTTTATCGGAGCCTATTTTGAAAAGGGCAAAGTTTTAGAGAAATTACGCAGATATAATGAAGCTATTGAAAATTATCTAATCACTTTAGAATTTGACGACCCAACTTCATTTGCATATTTACGTATTGGTAACTGTTATGAGAAACTAAACAATACGGAACTAGCAATACAGTACTATTACAAAACAGTACATGAAGACCCTTTACTAGATAAAGGTTGGCAAGCAATAACCGATTTTTATTACAAATTAAAAAACTACCCTAAAGCGCTTTATTACATCAATAAAGCAATAGAAATTGATGGGCAAAACATTTCCTACTGGAAGCGATACGCTCAAATAAACTTCCGAATGAATTTTTATGAAGAAGCAGAACGTGGATATCAGAAAATAATAGAATTAGGAAATTACGAAATTGAAATATGGACACGTAGAGCTGATATTTTATTAATTCTAGGTGAAAACAATACTGCTATTCAAAATTTATTACAAGGACTGGAGTTTCATCCTGAAAATGCTGAAATTGAATTCCGATTAGCAGGATTATACTACCTATTACACGAAGTAGAAAAAGGGCAATACCATTTGGTAAATGGATTAAAAAACAACAAAGAGTACATTATTATTCTTGAAGAACTATTCCCTGACATATTACTAAGACAATCAGTAAAAGAAATTTTAAAAAACTACTAATTCAACACATTATTGAATTAACAAATCCCAAAGAAGAAAGAGGTTTTGTTCACACAACCCCTCTTCTTTTTTTTAAGTCAATAATACCCCGTAAAATCTACAAAGTATAATTAATTTTATTCATTTTCGAACGAGCAATCCTCAGGTAATTCAACCCGTTGATGGAATTGAAAAAATGTCTTAATATTTAAGTTACAAGTAATCAGAAATAAACTAACTTTGTTAGAACTCTGAATTACAAACATGCAAAGATCACTTTTTAATTATTTCATCATCACTTTAAAAGGAATGGCAATGGGAGCAGCAGATGCTGTACCTGGCGTTTCTGGTGGTACTATCGCTTTTATATCTGGAATTTATGAAGAGTTAATTTCTTCTATCAGCCAAGTAAACTTTTCATTAGTCAAAACACTTAAAGAAAATGACATAAAATCGGCTTGGAAACAAATTAATGGCAATTTCTTAATTGCTTTGATGGTCGGGATAATTATCAGCTTTATATCTTTTATGCGATTAGCTAAATACTTATTAGAAAACCACCCTATACTCATATGGGCCTTCTTTTTTGGCTTGGTAATCGCTAGCATTCTATACGTAGCAAAACAAATTAAGCAATGGAATTTTCTTACTATTCTAACCGCACTTATTGCAGCGTTTTTAGCATATTATATTACAACACTACCTTCACTAGCCAATAACGATAATCCATTCTTCCTATTTATCGCTGCAGCAATTGCCATTTGTGCAATGATATTACCAGGTATTTCAGGAGCATTTATTTTAGTGCTATTAGGAGCTTACAACACCCTAAGCACTGCTTTTCATGACTTTGATGTCAAAAACATTTTAATTTTTGTAGCAGGAGCCGTTACTGGTTTATTAAGCTTCAGTAAACTTTTAAAATGGTTATTTAGCAATCATAAAAACACCACATTAGCTGTGTTAACAGGATTTATTATCGGCTCCTTAAATAAAATATGGCCTTGGAAAGAAACTTTATCCACCAGAATAGACTCAAAAGGGATTGAAATCCCTGTTTTACAACAAAGCATACTCCCTAATAAATTCACAACACTATACCAATTAGACGCTCAGGTAAGCACTGCTGTAACCTTAATGGTCGTTGGTTTTTTTAGCATCATTATATTAGAAAAAATAGGCGAAAAATCTAAAATATGAATGCAAACAGAGGCACACTAGATTATTTTCTACTCGTACTTAAAGGTATTGCCATGGGGGCTGCCAATAAAGTACCTGGAGTATCTGGTGGTATTGTTGCTTTTGTAGCAGGTTTTTACGAGGAGTTTATCTTCTCATTACAACGCGTAAATAAAACCGCCTTAAAATTATTATTTACTGGACGCTTTAAAATTTTTGCAGCATATATCAACGGTCGATTTTTAGCTGCAATTATTTTCGGAATGTTAATTAGTTTTTTTACCATTTCAAAATTACTCGATTACCTTATAATTCACTATGAATTAAATGTTTGGAGTGCCTTTTTCGGAATGATTATTGGCTCCATTTATTCCATAAGCAAACGATTTGAAAAATGGAACTTACAATCTATCACCTATTTAACTATTGGAGCAATAATAGGATTAGCTATTAGCTTTTTAGATCCTGCAACAGAAAATGACGCACTACTGTTTGTTTTCATGTGTGGTATTATTAGCGTCTCAGGAATGACATTACCTGGTTTATCTGGCTCATTCATTTTAATAATTTTAGGAAACTACGTACTTCTGTTAATTGATTCTGTTAATGCTCTATACGATACTTTTAGAGATGTGTTTTCAGGGAATTATGCCTTTATAGATAATCCTGTTCGAATGCGAATGCTTTTAGTGCTATCAATTTTCACAGCAGGGTCTGTAACAGGAATGGTAAGCTTTTCTCATTTAATGAGTCACTTATTACACAAATACAAAGCACAAACAATAGCCATTATCAAAGGATTTATTATTGGTTCACTAGGAGTTGTTTGGCCATGGAAGGAAACCATTCACAAAACTAACATCGATGGTACCTTTACGCTAAACTCAAATAACGCAAAAATTATAGAAACCTATAAACGATTCATTCCTGACTTCAATCAAGAAACAGCAATTGCGATTGGTTATATTTGTTTTGGAATTATTATAATTGCATCCTTAGAATGGTATGGACATAAAAATGAAACAAACAGCAGAACATAAACAATTTGGGTTAGTAGGAAAAAACATATCCTACTCCTTTTCTCAAAAACATTTTACCGAAAAATTTAGTAAGGAAAAGCTTCAGAATTACTCCTATACCAACTTTGATATAAAAGCTGTAACTAATTTCCCAGATATATTCAAATCAAACTCAGATATAAAGGGACTAAATGTTACTATCCCCTATAAAGAAGCTATTTTTCCTTATCTTGATAAAATCAATAGTAAGGCTAAACGTATTGGTGCCGTAAATACTATTCGTATTACCAAAAAAGGAAAACTAAAAGGATATAATACAGATGAATATGGCTTTAGAAAAGCGATACTCCCTTATTTAGAAAAACACCATAAAAAAGCATTAATCTTAGGTACTGGAGGCGCATCAAAAGCAATTGCATTTGCCTTAAAAAAATTACACATTCCGTATCAGTTTGTTTCAAGAAATACTGATGGAGTTTACAACTACAACTCATTAACTAACTCAGTTATAGCAGATCATCAAATTATTATTAATTGCACACCATTAGGAACATTTCCTAACACAACTCATTGTCCTGATATACCATATCATGCAATAACTAAAAAACACCTCTTATTCGATTTAATTTACAATCCTGAAGAGACTACTTTTTTAAAAAAAGGAAGAGAACAAGGTGCTACAATAACAAATGGTTTAAAAATGCTTGAACTACAAGCAGAGAAAGCTTGGGAAATATGGAATAAATAAGCAATACCAAAGATGTTTTTGCTATTATAACTTGTTTCACTATCTTTCGGCTTGAAAATGAACGCACCCAAGTGGGTGTAATATTCTGAGATTTACCTCGTTCGAATAATTATTATGTTAATTCAAATCTAATAGATTGCTTTTAGGAAATTGACTACTATTTATAAAAAAGAGGTTTAAATTAAAGAATCAAAACACATAAACATTGTTTATTATGTCAGAAACGGATAACCTGCAAGAAGCAGAAGGAGCACAAGAATTTACTGAAACAACTACCAATGAAGTAGCTGAAAACAACAACTCACAAGATGATGCATTGCAGGAAATTGACAATGCAAATGCAGAAGATGCTGAGGATCATGATAATTCTAAAAGACATGAAATAGAAACTAAAGATTACCATGCAATGGACATAGATGCTTTAGTAGAAGAGTTTGCTTCTTTAGTAAAAAACCATCCTGTACAAGCAATAAGCACACAATTTAACTTATTAAAAGAAGAATTTAACGCTAAATATTCTGAATTAGTTGACTCTAAAAAAGAAGAGTTTTTAGCAGAAGGAGGAAACATTATTGATTTCAACTATTCTTCAAATACTAAAAATCATTTCAATAAAGTATATGGTGAATACAAATCCTTACGTACTGCCTATTACAAAAACTTGGAACAAGGGTTAAAAAACAACCTTACCAAAAGAAATGAAATAATTGAAGACATTAAAGGCTTGATAAATGTTGAGGAAGATATTAACACAACTTATAAGCATTTTAAAGAACTTCAAGAATCATGGCGTAAAGCTGGCTCTATACCTCGTGACAAATACAATACGGTTTGGAATACTTACCATCATCATGTAGAGCGTTTTTATGATTTCTTACATTTAAATAGAGATTTGCGTGACCTAGATTTCAAACACAATTTAGAAGAAAAACAAAAAATTGCTGCAAGAGCAGAAGAACTTTCTCAACATAGTGATGTGATGCATGCTTTTAGAGAGTTGCAAATATTACATAAGGTTTGGAAAGAAGATATTGGACCTGTAGGCAAGGAACATAGAGAAGAAATTTGGAATAAATTCAGTGCAGCAACTAAAATAATACACAATAAACGCCAAGCGTATTATGCTGATATAGATAAAATATACGAAAGCAATTTAATTGTTAAAAACGACCTAATTGCTAAAATTATTGCTGTAGACATTAAAAATGTAACAAACAATAAAGACTGGCAAAATAAAATAAAAGAAGTTGAAGCACTAAGAGAACTTTTCTTTAATGCAGGAAAAGTACCTAGTAAAGTCACAGAGAAAACTTGGAGCGGTTTTAAACAAGCAGTTAGGGAATTTAACAAAAGTAAAAACGCTTTCTATAAAAACTTAAAAAAGGATCAAGTTGAAAATTTAAATAAAAAACTAAAGCTAGTTGCTTTAGCAGAAGCGAACAACCAAAGTGATGACTTTTCTACCACCACTCCTTTAATGAAAAAAATACAAGCTGACTGGAGAACTATCGGCCATGTACCACGTAAGGATAGTGATCGAGTTTGGAAACAATTTAAAGATGCTTGTAATCTTTATTTTGACAGATTGCACGCCAAAAGAGACGAAGCTAATGCAGTAGAACTTGAAGCACTTGCAGCAAAAGAGACGTATATTACGACGCTTACTGATGTTACCCTTAAAGGTGATCATACCGAAAAGATCAACACCATTAAAGCACATATTGCCCATTGGAAATCCTTAGGTTTTGTACCAAGAAACAAAAAGAAGATTAATGATACATTCAATAAAATAATTGATGGGTTATTTAATCAATTAGACCTTGATAAAAATGAAGCTGATTTAATTAAATACGCAAATAAAATTTCTACTCTAGAAGGTGACCAAAGAGCTTTAGAAAATGAATTACTATTTGTGAAACGTAAAGTTGATGAAATTAAAGCTGAAATTAATCAGCTTGAAAACAACTTAGGGTTCTTTGCAAACGCAAAACAAGACAACCCTTTAGTTAAAGAGGTATACAAGAAAATAGAAGTTCAAAAACAAAATGCTGAAACTTGGAAACAAAAATTACAGCAAGTAAAAGCATTGTTTGCATAAAACAATTGATAATCGAAAAACTAAAAAGCATTTCAAATTACTTATAATTTGAAATGCTTTTTTACATCACCTAATTTAGCATATTTACTATCCTTAGTTCACAACTACTTAGATTATGAAAAAACTAAACATCGTATTTATGGGTACACCTGATTTTGCTGTAGCCACATTAAAAACTTTAGTTGACAACAACTATAATATAGTAGGAGTGATTACTGCTCCTGACAGACCTGCCGGAAGAGGGCAGAAAATAAACCAATCTGCTGTGAAAAAATACGCAGTTGAGCAAAATTTAAACGTATTACAACCTACCAATTTAAAGGACGAAGCTTTTTTAGGTGACTTAAAAGCTCTGAAAGCTAATTTACAAATCATAGTTGCATTTAGAATGTTACCAAAACAAGTATGGCAAATGCCCGAACACGGTACATTTAACCTACACGCTTCATTACTCCCTCACTATAGAGGTGCTGCTCCAATAAACTGGGCTTTAATAAATGGAGAAACAAAAACAGGTATCACCACATTTTTTATTGACGAAAAAATTGATACTGGTGAAATCATCATGCAAGAAAAACTTGCTATATCACCAACCGAAAATGCTGGTAGTTTACATGACAGGCTAATGGACCAGGGTAGTTCTTTAGTTTTAAAAACTGTAAAAGCCATAGAAAACAATACTATTTCTACTTATATTCAACCTGAGGTAGAAAATATCAGAACAGCTTATAAAATACACAAGCATACTTGTAAAATTGAATGGAGTGCCCCTATCGATACTATTTACAATAAAATAAGAGGATTGAGCCCATATCCTGCAGCTTGGTCTGAGTTACAAATTGATGGTGCTGTTTTAGCAGTTAAAATTTATGACGCTACAAAAATTATGGACACACATAATTTAGAAACTGGAACTATTGTTTCTGACAAAAACTCCGTAAAGGTTGCAGTTAAAGGAGGTTACATAGAACTCCTTGTTTTACAACTTCCTGGAAAGAAAAAAATGGACGTAAAAGCGCTTTTAAACGGATTCACCTTTACAAAAAACTCAAAAATGCGCTAAACCCCTATTGTCATTGGCGTCACTTAAAAACAATGTTTTTTACTTGCTTTTATTAACAAACCGCTAAAGTTATTAACAAATCGGTAATTTTCCCTTGTATTTACTTGCATGAGAACAAAATGATTTCAATATTGTAGAGGATTCAGACAAGAACTGAATTCACCAACATTAATAATTTAAAATATTTAAAATCAATTCTTATGAACAAAACACAATTAATCGACGCAATGGCAGCTGATTCAGGAATCACTAAAGCATCTGCAAAAAAAGCATTAGAATCTTTCTTAGGAAATGTTGAAGGATCTTTAAAGTCTGGTAACAGAGTTTCTTTAGTAGGATTTGGATCATGGTCAGTATCTAATAGAGCTGCAAGAGATGGTAGAAACCCACAAACTGGAAAAACTATCAAAATTGCTGCTAAAAACGTAGTAAAATTCAAAGCTGGTTCTGATTTAGGAAAAGCTGTAAACTAATCATTGATTAGTAATACATATAAAAAGTCCTTCTGCTTAGAAGGACTTTTTTTATATCACTAGTATATTTTTTTTAACACAAATTATGATGTTTGCTATTTTTTTCATAGCTTTAAATAACAAAACTGGGGAGAAATGACAAGTTTAGAACTTAAAAAAGGACATCTATTAATCGCTGAGCCATCTATTACTGGAGACATCTCATTTAATAGATCCGTAATTTTATTAGCCGAACATACCAATTCAGGTTCCATTGGATTTATTCTTAACAAACCATTGGATTTTTCTTTAAAAGATTTACTACCTGAACTAACACAAGATTTCATTGTTTACAATGGAGGTCCTGTTGAACAAGATAATTTATATTTTATTCATAAAGTTCCACACTTAATACCAGATAGTGTAGAAATATCTGAAGGTATTTTTTGGGCAGGAAATTTTGATACCGTTTGTAAACTTATAAATGAAGAAAAAATTTCTGAAAAAGACATTAGATTCTTTTTAGGATACTCAGGGTGGGATAGTAACCAATTATTTAATGAATTAAGCCATGATTCATGGATTGTTGTGAAAAACAAATACCACAGCTCCATTATTGAGAAAAAGTACAACACAAGCTTCTGGAAAGAGAAAATGATTGAATTAGGAGGTAATTATGTTATATGGTCAAACGCACCAGAAAACCCAGCACTAAATTAAGCTATATTTTCATTCAATAAAGCTACCAATCTTGAAGCCGTTACACTTTCAAAATTCTTTTTCCTATATTTTGTAATCGATTTTACTCCTTGAATAACATTTGTTATAAAAAGCTCATCGGCTTTTTGCAATTCAAATGGTGAAATAGACGCCTCTTCAATTGTATAACCATCTAATTTAGAAACCAATTCTAGTATTTGCTTTCTCAACACGCCTTTAATACAACCATCTTCCAAAGGAGGTGTTTTTATTGTTTTCCCTAATACTAAAAATATATTTCCATTAATAGCCTCAACAACTTGTTTGTTACTATTCAACAACAAGCAATTATCTAAATCATTTTCTTTAGCAAAAACACCTGCGATAACATTTAAAACTCTATTGGTAGTTTTTAAAGTTGATAACAATTGAGGAGTTACATAATGATCTTTGAACAAATCAACAACATGCTGCTCATTAGTGTGAACATATTCTGATTCGTTTAATTTAACAACTTCAATAAAGTAACCAATAGCATTATGTTCTGGAGTGTATAATCCTGGAGCATCACGGAAAACAGTCATGCGAATTCTAGCAGTAGCCTGTAATAAATTTTCAGCATCAATTAATTTTAAAATTTCTCCTTCAAGAAACTCCATGGTAAACTCCATTGGAATCTCCATCCTAACAATACGTATAGAAGACATTAACCTAAAATAATGATCTTCCCAGAACAAAATAGTTCCGTTAACCACTTTAATCGTTTCAAAAATAGCATCGGCATATTTAAATGCTCTATTGCTTGAAAAAATATGTTCTTGAGATTCTAAGTTACCGTTAAAATTAGTCATAAAAAAAGCCCTAAATTAATTAGGGCAAATATACATTTTAAATAAAACTTCTTATACAGAACCTAGTACCTTTTTAAGCTCTGATATTTGATTATCCCAAAGCATTTTATCTTCTTCCATATCACCGTCTTCCGAAAAGTCCGTAACAATTAAAGAAACATCTTTAGTAATTTCATCTACTTGAATTCTAATTTCAAAATAATAGTCTTCTCCCTCATCTTCCATCCACTGGAAACGAACTTTGTCTACCGCTTTTTTTGATAGCAATTTAGCTTGCTCCTCACTATCATCCCAAATAAAGGTATATAATTCGCCTCTAGAATTCACATTATCTGCATACCACTCTGACAAACCTGAAGGTGTTGACAAGTATTGGTGTAATAATTTAGGGGATGCGTGAATAGGAAATTCTAATTCAAATTTTTCTCTCATAATTAATTATCAATATTTTTTTACAATATAAATATTTATTAGAGATTAAGGAAAATAATTTACACATATTTTTTTACATATATTTTACACTTATTACTTGTAGTATCTAATATTGTTTTTATATTTGCACACCGTTAGTAAAATGGCGTGGTAGCTCAGTTGGTTAGAGCGCCTGATTCATACTCAGGAGGTCTGCAGTTCGAATCTGCATCACGCTACTAAAAAAGCCTTTCAATGAAAATTGAAAGGCTTTTTATTTACAACTATTCCAACCATTAAAATTACTGAATAAACTTTTTTAAATTCATGGTTTATCACTCATTTGTTTTCAATTTACCTCTATAATTACAACTCGTGTCAAACCAATACAATCCACTTACGATCAAATATTTAATCATTCAGAGCACAGTCCGTTTATCACATCTATAACAGAATGGTTATAAGCATTATTTTGAATATTAATAGACAAATAAATGCCATTAGTACACAGATTTGTTAGAGCACATAAGTTTGACAAATTGGGATTGGCATTTACTGCTCCAGTCACTCCTACTCCAATTTTAACACGATTTACACTATCCAATTGCTCCAACCCATTTAACGAACTCAACGTAGTATTTCCTGAAATATTAAGATCCCCCAATATAGAGGCAACTTGATCTAACCCCATTAATGAAACCAATGAATCATTATTATATATGTTAAGATTTCCGTTTACAGATATCATTTGCCCTAAACCACCTAATGAAGCCAATGAATCATTATCATATATATCAAAGTTTCCAGCTACTGATGTAATTTGACCTAAACCAACTAATGAAGTCAATGAATTATTACCATATATTTTTAAATGATGATTCAGCTCATTAACCCCGTCTAATCCAGACAACGAGTTTAATAATAGGTTATCACCTATATGTAACGTCTCTCCTATTTCATTTAAATTCCCCAAGCTCTCTATACTTGTTAGTGATGCATTTGAATCTAAATACAAAAAACCCTGAACAGAAGTAATCCCTTCTAAGCCTTCTAATGATTGTAATGCAGCGTTATTTGATAGTGATAAATTATTAGATATGACACTTATATTTTCCAATCCTTGCAAAGATGTAATATTTTCATTCCCTGTGATTGACACCCCTTTTCCTATCCACATCAAGTTTTCAAAGCTTAACAACGAGGTTACCCCATCATTATTATAAATAGCTAAATCTTCCCCTATAAAAACCAGGTTTTCTAAACCGCTTAACGATGTTAGCCCCGGATTAGACAGCAAACTTAAAGCCCCTCGTATTTCAGCTATAGAACCTAAACTATGTAATGACACAACATCAGTAGACAGAACATAATTATCCAGCGCTATCTTCAAATTCCCGTCTATAATTCTGACTCCTAAAGCTCCAAAGCTATCTACATGAGCCTGTGTTTTTAAAATCACATCCCCTACATAAGTATCTCCTACAATATTATTTACTTGAGCACTCAATTCATCATCTGTTTTGCATGACACTATGAATATAAGCAGAGAAGAAAACAATATAATATTTTTCATAAGACAAGAGACTATAGCTTAGTTAAACGAAGTGTTTTATCTTTTATTACTTGATAACAAACAAACCTTCTCTATTTACTTTAATAATTTACTCTAATCCTTTTACAACCCTCAAAACAAAAGGGGTTTAATCACCAAGAGACACTATATTCTCTTTCCGTAAAATTTTTACATCCAAGCTAAAACAATTCTCTTATTAAAACCATTTACTATAATTAAGAAGCTATTAACTATATACCTGTAAACTAAAAGTCCGAGCTTTGAAAATTCCTGCCACAAAAAAGCCTTTCAATTAAAATTGAAAGGCTTTTTATTTATAACTATTTCAACTATTAAAATTGTTGAATCAACTCTTCTAAATTCAATGTTCGCTGTGTACCGTCACTCATGTTTTTGACAGTAAACACATTACCACCCATTTCTTCAGACCCAACTAAAACAACAAACGGAAATTTACGCTTATTAGCATAATTCATTTGTTTCTTCATTTGCTTATTATTAGCAACAGATGAAGGATACATTTCTGCAGCAACCCCATTTGAACGCAATTGTTTTATTGCATTCATACAATACAATGCTTCTTTATCTCCGAAATTTAAAAACAAGATATTCTCTGTTCCCTGTACTGTTTCCGGAAACAAGTTTAATTCTTCTAAAACCAAGTAAATTCTATCCAAACCAAAGGATATCCCTACCCCACTTACATTCTTTAAACCGAATATACCTGTTAAGTCATCATACCTTCCACCACCACCGATAGACCCCATCTTGACACCTTCAGGTGCTGAAACTTCAAATATAGCGCCAGTGTAATAATTTAAACCACGAGCCAATGTAACATCTAAATCTAATACCGCAGTAGACAACCCAAGAGATTCTATTGCATTACCAACAAACAACAACTCTTCTACTCCTTTCATTCCTATTTCAGAAGTAGCTAACAATGATTTCAGCTGTTCTATTTTAGCAACAAAATTTCCTGTAAACCCAAATAAAGGCTGAACTTTTTCGATAGCAGACTCAGAAATTCCTTTTTCAAGCATTTCTTTCTTCACACCATCTTCGCCAATTTTATCCAACTTATCTAAAGCGACAGTAAAATCGATTAATTTATCAGAAGCGCCAATTACCTCAGCAATTCCACTTAAAATTTTACGATTATTAATTTTTATAGTTACACCATTTAACCCTAAAGCCGTAAACACATTATCATACAATTGCACAAACTCCACTTCTTGCCAAAGCGAATCAGAACCTACTACATCAGCATCACATTGAAAAAACTCCCTAAACCTTCCTTTTTGAGGCCTATCAGCTCTCCAAACTGGTTGGATTTGATAGCGCTTAAAAGGAAATTCTATATCGTTTTGATGTTGTACAACATATCTTGCAAAGGGCACCGTTAAATCATAACGCAATGCTTTTTCAGAGATACTAGAGGTGGTTTTCTGACTGTTTTTATCCGCAAGTAAATTTTCATCTACCTTCTTTAAATAATCCCCAGAGTTTAATATTTTAAAAATTAAACGATCTCCCTCTTCACCATATTTCCCCATTAAAGTATCAGAATTCTCAAAACTTGGCGTTTCAATTGGTTGAAATCCAAATTTCTTAAACTGCTCTTTAATTGTATCAAAAATATAATTACGTTTTACAACTTGTTCAGGAGAAAAATCGCGTGTTCCTTTTGGTAAGCTTGGTTTTTGTGCCATGGTATCTACCTGTATTATTTACTTACTAATTTATAAAAATAAGAAAACAAATCGCCTTTTGAAATTATTGCTCCTTGTTGTATCAAGGTAAACTTATCAGCGTTTCTATCTCCCGAATATTCTTTCTTTGCTTGCAAAAACTCCACCTCATCATTCATTAAGTTTTTACGTAGCCAAGCAAACCCTTCTTTTGTAGTTAAATCTACTTCATTTTTTAATTGTACAGCAATAACTTGCATATCATTCTCTGCCATATGAAATAAGTGCATTTGCTGGGGAGACGTATGCTCCAAGTAATCCACCTGAGTTAACACACCTTCCCACACTAAATCAGAAAACACATCCAATTCTTGCTCAGCAACATCAGGAGTTTCTTTTTTAATATCTTCCCATTCAGCAGCTGTAATAGTTTGCGATGCTAAAAAGTTAATGAACTCTTTATGCATTTCATTTAACTGCTCTTTACTTAATCTTTGGTATTTCATGCCTTTAATTTTAAAAACAATAAAAGCCACGATTAAAATCGTGGCTTTTATTTAAAATGATAAAATCATTCTTATTTTTCTCCTACAACTTCAAAAGGTAAATCAATTACAACAGAACGATGTAATCTTA
>Ga0209292_1000071_pt1 | contig 158316 bp, 133 predicted proteins | sample GOMGulsemesocosm_2_FD_184634 | JGI IMG/M metagenome (GOLD analysis project Ga0209292, IMG submission 184634) | Methane-oxidizing microbial communities from mesocosms in the Gulf of Mexico - GOM9C Gulf of Mexico (SPAdes) (version 2) | ecosystem: Environmental > Aquatic > Marine > Cold seeps... | reverse complement strand
GCCGCTTGGTTATTCAAAAAAATTGGTTTAAAGTCTGCCTGTGATACCACAAATAGCAGCGCTAACAACTAGTCGAGTCACTGATGAAATATTTTAATATCGTAAGTTTGTTATATTTATTAATCGCAGGATCGGTAACTGCGGGTGATTTGTCACCACAACACAGTCACCAGCAACACAGTCGCGAACAAAAAACTTGGCTGTTAATCGATGCTGGCGCCTTAATTGTTGATGCTCGAACTGCGCAAGAATACGCAGCGGGACATTTAGAGGGTGCAATTAACATTCCTTTTGATGTTGCGGTTAGTCAATTTAAGCGCTTGGATATTAGCAAGAATCGCGACATTATCTTATATTGTCGCAGTGGCAATAGGTCAGGCATGGCATTTAACAGCTTAACCAATGCCGGTTATAGCAATTTACACAACGGCGGCGGTTTAAACGCAATTCTGGCTGAAAAACCTGATGACTTTAGCCAATAACACGACAATAGCTGTGCCCAGTTTATCCGCATTAGTTACTTAATATTAGTCGGCTGGCTTTAACCCTAAGCCGACTAACTCGCTATACCTTTCCTCATTACTCCCTCATTTCCTGCGCCTCCACGACATTGTTGAATGTTCAGTACTAACCCTCCTCTATTTCAATAATTAACAAAATAGTTAAACTAATCAGAATCTTGGCCGATAACATAACAACTACAAGGATGTCAGTAATAATAAAACTGAATAGAAGGGGGTAAATTGAACTATTTTAAATGCACCATAATCTGCCTTAGCTGGTTAGTTAACCTTGGCTTGGTGGGTAATCAACAGGCACTTGCTAGTCAACATTCGGTTAATCAGCCTGAAATTTTTATTTTAAATTCCGCCGTGCCGCCCTCAAAAAACAATCAATCAGCACATAGCTTAGATCTGTTTATCGAGCAGGTTTTTTCTGAGTTAAATATTAAGCTAGAATATCGAAACACCCCATCCATACGCACATTTAGAGAAACTAATTCAGGCTTTGTTGACGGTTCTTACCCTCATATATCGAGCGCAAGTTTACATTATAAAAATTTAATCAAGGTGCCACAATCACTTGGCCTTCACGAGCTAGTCGCTGTCACAACCAACCCGAACATTAACTTAAGCCAAGGTTTAGCAGGACTTAATCATTACAAAATTGGTTACATAGCCGGCTGGATATTGATTGAGCCATTGATTAACGACTTTAAAAATACCTACGCTATTGCTAATAAAAAACTTTTATTTAACATGCTGCAAGCAAAACGTCTCGATATTATTTTATATGGCCGCGGCATCTCCCAAGAGCATGTAAATGTTGATTTAACGGGTACACTACGTATTTTAGAACCAACGGTGCGGGCCGATCCGCTGTATATATTCCTTCACAAAAAACATCGTGCGATACTGCCATTGGTGTCAGAAAAAATACGAAAGCTCAGAAATGGCCGCCGAGTTAAATATTGATAATCGCTGGTTATAATTAATATTTTAGCCTTTTTAGGCCTGGCTACTATACTTGCCCCGACAAATTCACATTGGTAAAAGAACATAACCGTACCTATTTGACCGAACGTGGGGTGTTTTTTGAGTGATATAAAAAATATCAACCTAAGTAGTGCTTGCACCATTTATCTAATATTCCACCTATTGTGTTTTAATCAACAGGCATTCGCCAGCCAACACATGGCAGCGCAAGAGCCTTTAAGTGCAAAGAACAATAATCAACAAACAATTTTTATTTTAAATTCTGGCATAACAGACACTAAACCACACCCTGTCGATCTATTTATTCAACAGGTTTTTACCCAATTAAATATCAAGATAACCTATCGCAATACCCCATCACGACGTACTTATAAAGAAGCTAGCTTCGGCCTAATTGACGGCACTTATCCTCATATTGCCAGTATCACTGCCAGCCATAAAAATTTAGTCATGGTGCCTGAGCCAATTGGCATGCATCAGTTAGTCGCTGTAACAACTAATCCTGATATTAACCTAAGCCATGGTTTAACCGGATTAAGTAAATACAAAGTGGCTTATGTTGCTGGCTGGGTGTTGATAGAACCACTGATAAAAGGCTTGCATAATACCTTTACTGTTACCGATCAAAACACGTTGTTTAGTATGCTAAAAGCCAAACGTTTCGATGTTATTTTGTGTAGTCGTTCAATAGTCGCGGCTTATATTAAAAAAAGTGGCTCACAACAGATGAGAATTTTAGACCCCGTGCTTAGAACCGATCCTATGTACCTATTCATCCACCAAAAACATCAAAAGTTAGTACCATTAATTGAAGAGAAAATGCGCCAACTAAAAAAATCACTATCGCGTTTTTAATTGATTGCGGTTGATTGAGATAGTTTCCGCACTAACTTCCAGCTACAATCAGCGCCAACTTGCACCATCGATACTTATAATGAAAAATGTCTTAATAATTGGCTATGTATGGCCTGAACCAAATTCCTCAGCCGCTGGCACCCGCATGATGGAACTAATATCCCTATTTCGCAGTCAAGATTGGGCGGTCACCTTTGCCAGCCCAGCAGCGCTGTCTGATCATATGGCAGATCTGGCGGCGATTAACGTGCCCACAGTCAATATTGAACTGAACAATGAAAGTTTCGATCACTACATTAGCCAATTACAGCCCGATATTGTCATGTTCGACCGTTTTATGATGGAAGAACAATTTGGCTGGCGAGTGGAGCAGCAATGCCCTAATGCACTGCGTATTCTAGACACCGAAGATCTTCATTCATTACGCGATGCCAGACACCGTGCTTACAAGCAGCAGCGTGCTGTCACCAAGCAAGATTTGAGCTCTGATATTGCAATGCGCGAAATCGCCGCGATATTACGCTGCGATATGTCATTAATTATATCGACTTATGAAATGAGCTTATTAAGCGATCATTATCGCGTTGATCCCGCTTTGTTGCACCACCTGCCCTTTATGCTCGAACCACAGCAATTGTCACAGCCGCGCCCCGACTTTGATCAACGCGCTGATTTTGTCTCAATCGGCAATTTTCGCCATGCCCCAAACTGGGATGCTGTGCGTTATTTAAAAGAAACTATCTGGCCGCTTATTCGCCAGCAACTGCCTAAAGCCAAACTCAATGTCTATGGCGCTTATCCCCCAGCCAAAGCCATGGCCTTTGACAACCCGAAACAAGGCTTTCATGTTAAAGGCTGGGCTAAAGATGCTCACCAAGTGATGCGAGATGCACGAGTTTGCCTGGCGCCAATTCGCTTTGGCGCTGGCATCAAGGGCAAGTTAGCCGACGCAATGCTTAATGGCACACCTAATATCACCACCAGCATTGGCAGCGAAGCGATGCATGGTCAATTGCCGTGGTCTGGCATGGTCACCGACGACGCCCAAACCTTTGCCGATCAAGCCGTGGCACTTTATAACGACCAACAAAGTTGGCAGCAAGCGGTTAACCATGGTGACCAAATTATTAAAACGTTTTATGACAAACACCATTTAGGTAAGCTATTGTTGCAGAAAATTAATCAGCGGCTTGATAGTTTACCGCAGCACCGCCTAGCTAACTTTTCGGGCGCGATGTTACGCCATCATCATCACAAAAGTACCAAATACATGGCACAATGGATTGAAGCAAAAAACAAATTATCGGTCCAAGATTAAATCCTAATGGCATATACCTTACGTCCTTATCAACAACAAGCGGTTAGCGCTACCTTGGCACACTTTCGTCAAACAGACGACGCCGCGGTTATCGTGTTGCCAACTGGCAGTGGAAAAAGCTTGGTCATTAGCGAACTGGCCAGCTTAGCCCGACATAAAATATTGGTGCTGGCGCATGTTAAAGAGCTGGTCGAACAAAATCATGAAAAATATCAAAGTTATGGTTTAACCGCGGGTATTTATTCCGCTGGGCTTGGCCGCAAGCAATTGGATCATCAAGTGACTTTTGCCAGTATTCAGTCGGCGGCGCCGAACTTAACCGATTTTAGCGACTATTATTCGTTACTCATTATCGATGAATGTCACCGCATTGGCTTAACCCGTGAAGACGACGAGGCACAAAACCAATATCAGCAGTTGATTAGCAAGTTAAAAATCGCTAATCCAAAACTCAAGGTATTAGGATTAACTGCCACGCCATTTCGGTTAGGCATCGGCTGGATTTATCAACATCATTACCACGGTTTTACCCGGACCGATGAACCCAGACCTTTTGTCGACTGTATCTATGAAATGCCGCTGGCATTAATGATTAAGCAGGGTTTTTTAACCCCACCTAATTTGATTGACGCAACCATTGCGCATTATGACTTCTCAAGCATTAATGCCAACCAATTAGGCAATTACCCGGCGCAAGAAGTAAACTCTTTGCTGACCACGCACGCCCGGGTAACCCAAGCAATTATCGAGCAAGTAATTGAGCTGAGTATAAACCGCCGTGGGGTAATGATTTTTGCGGCGACCACAGATCACGCCAAAGAAATTATGGGCTATCTTAAGGATCACAATGCAGCGATGATTTTAGGCGATACACCTAATCAACAACGCGACCAAATAATTAATGACTTTAAACAGCAACAGCTTAAATATTTAGTCAATGTCGCGGTATTAACCACCGGCTTTGACGCGCCTCATGTCGATTTTATTGCCTTGTTACGCCCTACTCAATCACTAAGCTTGTTTCAGCAAATTGTTGGCCGCGGTTTACGCCTGGCTCCAGACAAAAAAGACTGCCTAATTATCGACTACGCAGGCAGTGGTTTTGATATTTATAGCCCAGAAGTTGGCAGTGCCAAACCAAGCAGCGACAGTGTACCCGTACTGGTCAACTGCCCTATTTGCCAATTCGGTAATACCTTTTGGGGCAAAGTGAGTGAAGACAACCAAATTATCGAGCATTATGGCCGCCGCTGCTGGGGTTATGAGTTAGATGAGCAACAACGAAAAGTACGCTGTGATTATCGCTTTCGGTTTAAAGAATGTAGCCAGTGTGGCGCCGAAAATGACATTGCAGCCCGGCGCTGTTTGCAATGCCAACATGCGATTATCGATCCCGACCAATTACTGAAAAATGCACTAAAACTCAAAGATGCCATGGTATTACGTTGCAGCGGCATGTTAATTGAGCCAGCTGTCAAAGCTGATAATCGGATTAAAATCTCGTATTTTGATGAAGATGGCGCCACCGTTAGTGAACAGTTTAATTTCAATCATAAAACGTCGCGCGCACTCTTCAACCAACAATTTGGACGTCGCTTTGAACAAGGCTCACGCCCTGAGCAATTTAAAGATGCCGCTACCGTATTAGCTGTCGCAACAGCCTTTATTGCGCCTGACTTTGTGATTGCTCGTAAACAAAATCATTACTGGCAAATCAAAGAGAAGGTTTTTGACTATCAAGGCAACTACCGTAAAGCCAATCAGTTAGGTTAAGCCTTACCACGGATTTATTACTTGAATAAAAAAAGGGATGCCTTCTAGTAAGCATCCCTTTTTTATCCGTCGACTAACTTTAAGTTAGTCTCCTGTTTTAAAGTGCCCGACCAAATCACGTAATTTAACCGCCATTTGTTGTAGTTCCTGGGTAGCGTTGGCTGCTTGCTCGGTACCACTAAGGGTCATTTCAGACAGTCCGTCGATTTCAATAACATTTTGTTCTATTTCTCTGATCGCGCTTTGCTGCTCGGTAACGGCTGATGCAATGTGTGAATGCATCGACTCTACTTCATTGACCAAGCTCAATATCAATTCAAGCTCACTCGCCGTTTGGTTGACCAAAGCAATGCCGTGTTTGGCATTATCAAGCGAGCTATTCGCTCGGCTCACCGACTCGTCAGCTGCGCTTCTTAGTTGGACCATCTTCTCTTTAATATCGACCGTGGCTGACTGAGTCCGTGATGACAGCGTTCTGACTTCGTCGGCAACCACCGCAAAACCTCGGCCTTGCTCACCCGCCCGTGCCGCTTCAATCGCTGCATTTAATGCCAGCAGGCTCGTCTGTTCGGCAATGGCGTTAATGACATCAAGCACCCCGCTTATTTGGTCGATTTCTGTCGACAGCCTTGCGATCGATCGAGTTGAAGCACTAGTGCCCTGGGCTAATTGATCAATTTCAACAACAGACTTTTGGGCGCTGCCAGCGCCTTTCACTGTCGCTTGACCCGCGTTATTCATTGTTGCTAGGGTATCGTTACTGCCTCTGGCCACCTCATCAATCGATGCCGAAAACTCGGTCATCGCGCTAGCAATCGTATTGGTCATCAGGCGTTGTTTTCCCATGCTTGACGATGTATTGTCGACACTTTGCTGCAAGTTAGTAGCCACCTGCGTCAACTCCGTCGCCGTGGTGACCACTTGTGACACGACATCTCTAATGCTTGCAATAAATGTGTTAAAGGCCCGGGAAAGCTCGCCTATTTCATCTTTGCGGTCAGCACTAGCAAGCACAATGCTAAGGTCGCCATCGCCTTGCGCTATTTCCTCAAACGAACTGACCAATTGCTGAATTGGATTAACCAACAATCTTGAAATCAAGATCCCAAATAACGTCGCGACCACTAACGCAACGACAATAACTATTGCGCTATCGGTCGCCAGGTTCTTAAGTATTTGCTGTTTATCGGCAAAAGCCTCTTGCTCACTAATCTCTGAGATTAATGCCCAATGCTGATCTTTGATGTTTAAAGGCGTATATGCCGATAATACTTGCTCACCATAATAACCATCGGTTAGCACCACTCCTGCTTCTCCAGCCAATGCTTTTGTCACACTGCTTGCCGCTGATTTTTGCAAAGTTACGCCAGTATTTCTATTTTTTATCGTGGCAATATTATCTTGCCAGCCTGTCGTTGCAATTTTCTCGAGATATAGACTGATATCCTCAATCAGTAAACGTGCTTCGGAACGTAATCGCTGGTCGGCACCAACCAAATAAACTTCTCCGGTTTGTCCAAGGCCAACATCAGACCATTTACTCGAACTGGTCATAATGCGCGTCACACGTGCCAGCGGTAACTGAACCACCAAAGCACCTATCATTTTCCCCTGTTCATAAACGGGCGCTGACATAAAGCCAGCAGGCGCGCCATATGATGGCAGGTAGCTCGCCAAATCTGTGAGAAAAACTTCTCCTTGAGCGCCATTAATTGCCTTGCGCCATGCTTTAGCCAATCCCGTATCTGCTAATGCACCCTGCTCTAACGACGTCCCGTAATCAATATGTTTAACCACTGAGTATACGACTCGACCCGCGGCATTCACTAATAACACATCGGGGAAACCAAACTCTTGTTGGATTTTAGTTAATTCAGGATGATACTCGCTGTGATAAATATCGTAACGGGCATTAAACCGACCCTTTTTCTTCGCTTGAATAAGCGCATGTTTTGAGTCCAGCGGGTTTTCGTTTTGACTGATATAACGCGCTTGATAAAAACTAGCAGCTGGATCTAAAGCTGCCAGCACCGACGTTACCTGCGCCGACTTAAGAGAAGGGTCGAGCGCTTGGGCGCGCTCTAAATATGCTTGATTATAAAACTCACTCAGGCTTTGTTGTTCCACTTCGTCAGCTTGAATCTCAAGATTAAAAGATTTTGACAAATAACCGGTTGCTTTCACGGTCAGATCTTCACTGGAAATACTGGCGACTAGGATTTCTAGATCATGAAAGTAATTAACGAGTTGGGATTTTTTCATTTCTCTTACGGCGACCAATTTTGCTGAAACCGTGCCGTTAAGTGTGGTACTAATCTGGTTTGATATTGAGTAACCAATGATTAAACTTGCACCAAGCAGTGGCAAGATCCCAATAGATATTATCGCAAGAAGAATTCGTGTTTTAATTGTCATAGTAATGCCCCTTACAAATAGTTTAGGAGACAATTCTACTTTTTACATCGATTAATTAGCGGTTGTTAGCGAATAGCTTAGCTTATTTCAAATCAGCTAGCTCAGTACTCGATAAATCGCGCCATTGCCCTAGCGCCAAGGTGCCCAGCTCAAGATTAACCAGGGTTAAGCGTTGTAAGTCGACCACCCGATAACCACTTACTTGTGCCATTTTTCGAATTTGGCGGTTAAGCCCTTGGGTTAGGGTAATTTTAAATTGATTAAGCCCGACTAATTCAACGATACATGCTTTAGTTATCGCTTGTTTTAGGGTAATTGGCTGGCTCATTTTAAGCGCAAACTCATCATTAATATTGCCCATGCCATAGTGAGGTTCAACCGTCACTAGGTAGGTTTTAGGGTGGTTATATTGCGGTGCTAATAAACGGTGGCACAAATCGCCATCATTAGTGAGCAGTAATAAACCATGCGAGTCTTTATCAAGTCGCCCAACTGGAAACAGCCGTGGGCTAAAGGCAAGCTGATTAATAATGCTGTCGGGATCGCCCTCATTACAATTACAATCAATGCCTACCGGCTTATTGTAAATAACGTAGCGAAATTGAGTGACTAAACTCACCACGGTTCCGGCAATGGCAACTTCTTCGGTGCCATCGACAAAACTCAAATGCCCGGCCAATTTACCCGCAACTGTCACCACCCCACTATCAATTAAACGACTCGCAGCGCGGCGTGAACAAAAGCCGCTGCGACTAATGAACTGTGCTAATCGCATTAGCTAGCTAAAATTTTCATCGGTAACGCTAACGCGTCATTGCCCGACTGGCCAACAAAATAAATAATCGCGCACAACCCGCCTAACGTTAATACATACCACAAACTCGACACCACCTGCGCATAACGGTTAAGCGGTAACAGTTGGCTGTGATGACGACCGCGCCACTCAAACAATATTTCAACGCTGCCAATCAATAGCAGAAAGCCCAATAAAGCCAAGCCGAAATAATAACTGGCATAAACACCTAACGCAGCGCCAGCTACACAAGCGACTAAACCTAGTTTTGAGTTAATTGAAAAGGCAATGCTTTTTAAAATATGACCGCCATCTAGCGGTAATACTGGCAGCAGGTTAAACAAATTGAGTAAGGCGTTAAAAACTGCCAGACCAGCCAATATTTCAAGATCGGTGATCCAATAGCCAACCAAACAAGCCAAGGACAACATTAAACCAAAAAATGGTCCCATAATAGAAATGACAACATCTTGCCAGCGGGTATTAATTTTATCATCGGACATCGCCAAACCACCAACAAAGGGGATTAGGTAAATGCCTTTGGTTTTCAAACCAAAATATTTCATCGCCCGAATATGACCGTATTCATGGAAAACCAGACATAAGATCAACGCAATCGCAAATTGAATTGAGAATAACCACGCGTAAGCGGCCAAACTACCCGCGGCAAATAATACTTTAATTACCTTGGCACTTTTAAATAACTTAAGCGCTAACGATCCCAAACCGACTAAGCTAAATTTAGTCGGCGTTTTTTCACGTTCGGCTACTGAACGGCGCTCAATGTCGTGTTCGTTCAATTGTTGCTGACTTATTTCATCGTCATTAACCAGCAACTGGTAGCTTAAATCAAAGGGCTGCCACGTTAATTCGACCTTAAGTTGACAACTAATGGTTTGTTCACCGGCCTGCAAGGAAAACTCATGGCATTGCTGCTCGTTTGGCTCGGCACTCGCCTCGCGCTGAGAAACCAACTGATTGTCCCAATACAGGGCTTGCCACCCGGCCATTGAACCATCTAATCGTAATTCACGACCTAAACATTCTATCTTTAACAGTTGCACTAACATCACCAGCTCAAATTAATATCGCAAGAATTATCGCCATTTTTACCGCCGAGGCAAGCATTAGTTTAAGGATTAGTTTGCCGATGTGGCTTAGGTGGTGAAAATAGCACACCAAGCGGTATATAATGAGCCCAGTTTCTACTTAATAAAGCTAATAATGTCTGTATTCAAACTTCAGCAATTTTCTGTAACACAAGCTGCCAGTGCCATGAAGGTTTGCACCGACAGTTTAATTTTTGGTGCGATGATCCCGCTAACAGCGGCTGATAAAGTATTAGATATTGGCGCCGGTACTGGTCTATTATCGTTAATGGCAATGCAGCTCGGTGCAGCCGACGTGACGGCCGTTGAACTTACCCCACAGGCCGCTCAAGAAGCCCAGCTTAATGTCTGTAATAGTCAATGGCAACAACAAATAACCGTGATAGAGCAAGACATTACTGCTTACGCGGCCCAGCAGCATAACCAGCCTAGTTTTGACCTGATTATCTCCAACCCACCGTTTTTCGATAATCATTTAAAAAATAAAGAAATGTTAAGAAATACCGCCCGCCATACCGATACCTTATCGTTTAAGGATTTATTAGCGGTATGCGGGCAATTATTACGCAGCAATGGTCGCTGTTATTTATTAGTGCCTTTAAATCAGGTCGATACCATCATCGATTTGGCTCAGAATCAACAACTGCAACTGACTCACCAACGTTCCTTAATCACGCAAATTAACGGCAAGGCCAAACTGGCGGCGCTAACTTTTGAAAAATCAACCACGGCAATGATCCCAGTGCAAGATCAATTAACCATTTACGCCGGGCACCAACAGTACACGGCACAAAGTGCCGCTTATCTTAGTGACTTTTTATTACGCTTTGCGCGTTAAGCACACAAAGCTTGAGTGACTGCCTCGGCGAGTTCATTTTCGACAAACTTGGTCAATAATCTATTGGCCCCCGACTGGTCGCTCATATTTTGGCACGCATTACCACTTAGCGAACTGTGCAATAAAATATAACAGTCTTTGCTCTGTGAGTTTTTCCGCAGCTCGCGGCTTAACGCGTAACCATCCATATGTGGCATTTCAATATCTGAAATGACCATATCAATATTAACGCCGTCTTCGCCCATTATATCGAGCGCATCCTGACCTGAACTCGCCATAATGTAATCAACACCCATTTGCTCTAAGGTATTAGCGATTAATTTTCTAGCCATTCTAGAATCATCGACTGCTAGAACTTTTTTGTCGATTATTTTAGTGGTGTCGAATTTAGGTAAGGCAACTTTGGTTGGCTGCGGGGTTAATTCATAAAGAATTTTTTCAACATCAATTAAGCCAACCAAGTCATTGTCTACTTTCAGCACGCCAGACAAATAATGACTGTTACCCGTCGCACGCGGTAACGCACTAACGGTTTGCCAATCAATACTAATAATTTTATCGACTTTCTTAACGAGCAACCCCTGCATGGTCCGGTTAAACTCGGTCACAATAATGGATGTATCGCTAGTATCATCGCCCGCTAAGCTCGGTTGGCCTATGATATGAGATAAGTCAATAACTTGAATATTTTGACCACGCAATTCAATTAAACCAGCAATGCCCGGTTTTGAGCTAGGTAGTCGATTAAGTTTTTTATAAGGTACTATTTCTCTAATTTTTAAGACATTAATACCGTAACTGCCACGACCACTAAGACTAAAACGTAGGATATTTTGCTGATCTGTCATTTGATTTTTCATTGCTTATTTATTTATTGCCATCGGCTGGAAAGATGTTGATTGGTCATTTGGTGGCGATTATAACGTCAAAGCTCTAAAAAGACTATTGCCATAAACCTCAAAGCCAATAAAAGCGCTTTGTCTTAACCCGATATTTACATATACTTGAGCTAATATTTTTATTTAGCTACATGCGCTGGAGCATATGTTGGAACAACGAGATACCCGCTTAGTTAACTGGTTTCGCCAGTCGGCACCTTATGTAAACGCTCACCGTCACAAAACTTTTGTCATCATGATTGGCGGTGAATGTATTGCCCACCAAAACTTCCCAAATATTGTCAATGACATTGCCTTGCTTAATACGCTAGGCATCAAGATTGTATTGGTCTACGGTGCCCGCCCGCAAATAGAAAAAAGCTTGCAACACAATGGGGTGGAAAGTGTTTTTCATCAGCAACAGCGCGTCACCACCGAAGAAGCCTTTGGCTACATTAAACAAGTGGTTGGCCAATTACAGTTAGAAATTAACGCTCAGCTATCGAAAGGCCTGATTAATACCCCAATGCAAGGCGCTAGCATTAACGTTATTAGCGGTAACTTTATTACCGCCCAGCCGGTTGGTATCGCCGATGGCGTCGATTTATGTTACACCGGAAAAATACGCAGGGTTGATGTTGAAGGCATAAAACGCCAGTTGGCTGACAACTCTATTGTCGTGATTAGTGGCATTGGTTATTCATTAACAGGTGAAAGCTTTAACCTCAGTGCTGAAGATGTTGCCACGCAGGTCGCTATTCGCTTAAAAGCCGACAAAATGATCGGGTTCTGCTCTGAAAATGGCGTGTTAGACGCTAATCATCAAGTTATCCCTGAAATGTTCCCACGCGACGCCAAGCAGCGTTTAGCAGAGCTAGAGAGTTCTGGGGCTATTTTAACCGGCACCGCAATCTATTTACGCGCCGCGATTGCCTCTTGCGCCGCGGGTGTACCGCGCAGTCATTTGGTAAGCTACCGCGAAGATGGCTCATTGCTGCAAGAGCTTTTTTCACGCGATGGCATCGGTACTCAAATTGTCATGGCCAGTTCTGAGCAGTTACGCCCCGCTAACATTGCTGATATTGCCGGTATCGTTGATCTTATCCAGCCACTGGAAGAGCAGCGACTGTTGGTTCGACGCTCACGCGAGCAACTTGAGGTTGAGATAGATCGTTTTACCGTGGTTGAACGTGACGGCTTAATTATTGGCTGTGCTGCGCTGTATCCGGCCAAAGATGGTGTGGCCGGAGAGTTAGCCTGTGTTGCAACTCATCCTGAATATCGTAACGCCTCGCGTGGCGATGCCTTAATTGCCCAAATAAGCCAAAAAGCAAAGTCACTTGGTTTAACGCAATTATTTGTCTTAACAACCAGCTCTATTCATTGGTTTCGCGAACGAGGGTTTGAACCCGTTGGTTTAGATCAGCTGCCGATCGAAAAGCAAGCCTTGTATAATTTTCAACGTAATTCGAAAATTATGATCAAGAATATTAAGTAATATTGAGCAGATGAAATTCTTAAACAAATTTAGCAAAGCCCCAATAAGAGTGCTCAAGCTAAACCGGAAACGCGCTAAACTGCGTTTCCGGTGGAGCATGATCAGTCTCAAACAAGCTCTGGCGCAAGAAAAGCAAGAAACCAAAGAAATGCTGAGTATTTATGCCAAGTTAACTAAGGGCCATGCTAGCAAAGCTGAGATCACGAGTGCCAATAAGCAATTTTTGGATATATTGAAGGGGCTCGGCTTAGGCGTGTTTGCGCTATTACCTTTTGCGCCAATCACCATTCCACTGCTCGTTAAGCTCGCAAAAATGGTTGGAGTAGACCTGTTGCCGAGCTCGTTTTACCAAGACGATAAAGACTAAGCCGATCGTGGATTGGCTTACATTTGATGACGCTTTAACTCGCCTTAAGACTCTATAAAACTCTTTTTAAACTCAGCTTAACGCTATAAAGTGCGGCGTGGCTGCACCACCAAGTTTGAAAAAATCAAGCCAGCAATTAACGACATAAAAATCATTAACGCTTGAGTGCCCATCGGCTCGGTTCCTAGCATGTTCTCGCCAGAAACTATGGTGTTTAAGCCGATGTAAACCTTACTGCCTGGCACCAGAATAACCAAGCCTTGCAAAGACACAATAACAGCCGGAGCTTTTAGCACCCGCGCATAAACATTGGCATAAATACCAACACAAAAAGCGCCAAAGAAAGTGCCCAACGCAATGTCAAAATAGCTAGCAGCTAATAAACTGGTTGAATAAGCTATAAAACCAGACATCACGCCCCAAAAAGCATCTTTGAGCCGCGACTTAAACATCACCACTAAACTGCCAGACAACAGCAGTACCGCAAACCAAGCGGTCCATTGTGGAATGGGCGTCGGCGACACAAACTCAACCTTGCCCCAGCAGGCATAGCCTAATTCCAACCCCAATACCGCACCAAAATACAGCTTAAACAACAGCATAATGGCATCCATAATTCGGGCAGTACCAGAAACCAAGTTACGCGCTGCTAACTCACGTAAACCAAGGGTTAACGCCAAACCAGGAATAAAGATTATGATGCTGGACAATACTACCAATGAGGCATTAATGCTGGGATCTAAATGCATTGCCCCCGTAACAATAAACGCCGAGATAAGTGCGACTAACGGTTCGAGAGTATGAGCAAGCCGCTCTGAAAATGTCGACCAATAAACAAAGCCATACACCAGAAGACCGAGCCAGAACGACCAAAACACATCACTCCAACTGGTGCCCATTAACATCGCAAAAGCGCCGCCTGAAATAGCAAAAGCGACCAACGTTGTCAGTTGTGAATAAGGATTGGGCTTGTCTTCGATTTCATCAAGGCGCTCACGGGCTTGTGCTAACGAGCGTTTACCCGTCGCAAGCTCGTCAACTAATTCATCGGTCCGTGCCAACGAACCCAAATCTATTTCACCAGGATTAACGCGTACCACGTGATGAAACTGCTGACGCTCGCCAAAAGCATCATCGTTTAATTGATCTTTTTCCCACATCACGAAAGTCAATGCGGTCGGCGAGACCAAAAAAGATCCTTCCATGCCTAGAATTGAAGCGACATTACTCAAGTGTTCTTCTAATCGATTGGCGGAGGTGCCCGCTTTATGTAACGATTTACCGAGTTTAATTATAAAACTTCGACGCTGGGCAAATGTTGACGATGTCACGAGTTTTTCCTAAATAAACGATTTTTGAACAAGTTCACTATCAAGCGTAAAGAAAGTAGCTGAACAATAAAAGGCGAGATTTTAGCCTTATTTAACCAAGAGTAAAGCTTTTTTGACTAGAAATTTAAAGAAAACATAACAAAGTAAACAAAACAAGAAGAGGCATTTGTAAGTACTTATTTTTAATCATATTTTTTGTAGTACATCAATAAATATTTTGATTAAAAATAACAAATTTTAACTAGATAATTAAATGTTACAAGCACTTCAATCATTTATGATCTGAAGCGCAAAAAACAACCCGACAACAGCACAATAATTAAACAGCAAGCCATGCTTACACGGCTTGCTGTCTATAAGTTACGCCGCTTGAGCGAACTTAGCTACTGGTTCTTGAACGGTTGGCTCACCTAAAGGTAAAACAACCCGGCCAAATTGTTCATTAATCACTTGCGCCATTGCTGCATAAATTGCGCTTGCGCCACAAATAATGCCTTCATAACCAGCAATCACTCCTAATACTTCTGAACCGGTAAAATCTTTAACGGCTAGTAGGAAAAATAGCACGGTTAAACTAGCAAAGATAAATTGAGTAGCGCGATTTAGTTTCAAGGTAGCAATAAACATGAATGCAGTAAAGATGCCCCACATTAATAAGTACATGCCCATAAACTGTGGTTCTGTTGGCTCAGCCCAGCCTAATTTTGGAAACACTAATAAAGCGACTAAACTGATCCAGAAAAATCCGTAAGAGGTAAAAGCAGTTAAGCCAAACGTGTTGTTTTTCTTAAATTCTAAAATACCGGCGATAACTTGCGCAAAGCCGCCGTAACATAATCCCATTGCTAGGATCATCGCACTAAGCGGGAAAAAACCTGCGTTGTGAATATTGAGTAAAATAGTTGTCATGCCAAAGCCCATTAGGCCCAGCGGTGCAGGGTTTGCGTAATTAGTCGACATTGTCGGCTCCAAAATAAAAAAGAGCGCTAAGGTAGCAATATAATGCGGCCATAGGTAGCTAAATCGTGCGATATTTTAAACTTTGTTAGCCAGCTCAAATCTTTGTTCAAAACTCGTACAGCAACGACTTAAAACGCCCTATTGTCGTCACAAAATCAAAACATTTGACTAACAAGTTGAGTGAATTATTTGTTATTCGACTAACAAATAACCGTAGTAAATAACGTGTACGAAGAGATATTACTTAGTAGGTTAAATATTATTTATTGGCTTAATTGCGGTAAAGGTTAACGCACAAGTTGAAGTGTGTTTTGCAGAGAAGTTTGATTTAGTACAGGCTGAACTCGTTAAAGTAACGAAGTCAGCCAATACCATGGTGGGCTCGAAAATGGTCGTATTATCAAAGCTATCATATCGCTTTGGCTGCTGATCCCCAAGGCCACAAACAACAGGAGAAAACGGCATAGCAAGCTGTTATTGCGTGACCGGAAACCCCATCATTTCAACCATTTTCACCCAAGGCTTGCGCCAGCCACCTTTGTGTTCAACAGTGTCAATTGCATACATGGTGAGTTTAGCGCCGATCCAACGCAATGGTTCTGGGGGAATATAGCCCGGCAATGAGGTAGCAAAGCTTAATTTGGTTTCACTAATGTCATTGTTATCTAAAATAGCCAAACCAACTCGCGCGCCAAAACGGGTCGCTGTTACACCAAAACCAGAATAGCCACCCGCATAAATCATATCGCCATTATAGTAATGCTGATAATGCACGGCCATTCGAGTAGTAAGGGCAATGGGTCCACTCCAAGCATGCGAAAATTTAATGGCTTTTAGGTTAGGGAAAGTACGATAAAATTGCTCAACTAACGGTAAAAAGTTCTCTGCCGATTTATCCGCTTTAGGATCGGTATCATTATTAAAAAAGTAACCGAGCCGGCCACCAAATAAAATTCTATTATCGGCAGTAAGTCGCATGTAATTGAGCTGAATTCTGGTGTCATAAATCCCTTGGCGGTTTTTCCAGCCAAGCTCAGCCATTTGCTCATCCGTTAATGGCTCGGTAACCACTATCCTGTCACGAATAGCCGATACCCGCTTTTTAATTTTGTCACTGCCAGCTGCGAAAGCATTGGTCGCAAGCATTACCTTATTCGCTTTTATCGAGCCGTTAGGGGTAGCTACTACCACGCCAGGATTAAGATGAGTCGAGCTAACCAAAGGGGTGTATTCATATATTTTAACCCCTAAACTTAGCGCTGCTCGTTTTAAGCCCCAAGCCAGCTTAGCTGGGTGCACCGTACCACTGCGTTTTTTAGACCACAAACCACCATGAAACAAAGGCGAGTTTATTTCTTGTTGAACCTGCTCTTTATTAAATAAGTGGGCGTCATGACCGTACTTTTTATACAGCTCAAATTCAGTTGAAATATCCTCTAAACCTTCATCGCCAATAGAAACGGTCAGCTCACCGCCCCACTCAATATCGCAATCGATATTGTAACGCGCTATCGTTGCTTTAAATCCGTCCATGTTTTCTTTGCCGAGCCGTTCAAGCTCAACCATTTCATTAGGAAATAACCGTTCTGAGTTAACCAGCCCATGCATTACCGACGTTGACAAAATAGCGGCAGGACGACCTGAAGCACCAATAGCTGCGCATTGCGCTTCAATAATAACGACATCGCGACTCGGATCAGCCTCTTTGGCATGAATAGCTGTCCATAAGCCGGTAAATCCACAACCAACAATCAACAAGTCACAATCAATATCTTGCTGCAAACTCGGCTCTGGTTGTGGCGCGGCTTTGTTGTCTAACCAATAAGGAAAAAACTTCGTTTTAAGTAGGGCCTGTTCGGCGGTTGATTTGGTGACCATTGGTTATGCCCTTTTTTTTACTTTTATTGTTGGGATCAGATTAACTGTAGGCGATTACAGTGCCTGCCTTAGCCATAACTCGCAATCCCACGATCAGGGGGGAATAACACCACCATCACTGCCATTGCACAGCAACATCGGGAGCCATACCGAATAACTACTGGTATTTAAGGGATTAAGTGGCATAACATACCTGTCTTATTCAAGGTGTAGCAAAAAACCTTACCCAGAACTTAAGTTATGTACCTAAATAGCGGACGATATTAAATGAAGTATAAATGGATCTTGTTTGACGCCGATGAAACCCTCTTTCACTTTGACGCTTATCAAGGGTTACACTTAATGTTTTCCCGGTTTGGCATTACATTTACCAAGCAAGATTTTGCGCAATACCAAAAAGTAAATAAACCGCTATGGGACGACTACCAAAATGGGGTGATCAGTGCGACGCAGCTACAAAACATTCGTTTTCAGCCGTGGGCTGAGCCGTTAAACCTAACAACTCAAGCCATCAACAGTGCTTTTCTCAGTGCGATGGCCGACATTTGTGCCCTATTACCCGGCGCACAAGCACTATTAGATAACTTACAAGGCCGTGCGCAACTTGGCATCATTACCAATGGCTTCACCGAGCTACAACAAGTACGGTTAGAGAAAACGGGAATACAAGATCGTTTTTCAGTGCTGATTATTTCTGAGCAGGTCGGCGTAGCTAAACCCGACCCCGCTATTTTCGACGCCGCATTCTCGCAAATGAACCATCCAAACAAAGACCAAGTTTTAATGGTGGGTGACAATCCCCATTCCGATATTCTCGGCGGCAATAATGCTGGCATTGATACTTGTTGGCTTAATGTTCAAGGGCTGCCTGTTCCCGAGGGAGTCAAACCGAGCTACCAAGTGGCAACGCTAGCTGAACTAAATCAGCTATTAAAAATCTGAACTAAAATCCATCAATAGAATTACGAAGATTAACAATTCAAATAATATCGCTTGTCGTTGCGACAATTAAAGCCGAACAAATATTCGCCACAAAGATTGTGCTGTGACTTGCAATGCGCAATCAAATAAACAGGAAGATCTCAACTTCAAGGTAACTCAGCGCAACGTTAACTTCTCAGTGATTATCACCGTTTTTTTAACCGCTCAAACGAAAAGTCATAACGAGTATTATTTGGATTAAATGTCCTTGAGTATTTGCTAAAATCAACAGTCGACCAGTCCTTATTTGTTAGTAAGTTGAAATATTTATCAACATTGTCTCGGTGTATAATTCCGCCCGGTGTTTCGATAATTAGTGGGCTGATATCGCCAAAGTCATTGCCGTGCAGATAATCGAACAACAAAACTAAGCCATAACCCGCCGTCATGAAATGACCACCAGCAGATGCTGCTAATTTTCCTTGTTTGATCGAGTGGATCGCCGCAGTAGTCCAGTCAATACCTCCGGTTACAATATGCTTACCTTGCTCATTAATAGCTTTAAGGCTCGATAATGCCATAAGGTCGCTGGCACACCAGATAACCTTTAGCTGTTCGTGACGTTTAATCAGTAAATTAGCTTTGCGATATGCAGCCTGACTACTCCAGTTAGTATTGACTATTTGTAAAATTTTCGCGTTAGCATGAGTCGCCGCAGCGGCAATAAGTCCTAGGTTACGCATTTTCGCTTCAGGACTATCCCAATTACCACTAATACCAACGATATCAATTTGCGATGTTGACGATTGTGCAACTTGGCTAATAAGGTAATTTGCTAGCAAAAAACTTAAACCTAAATCATCAGGCTTAATTTGACCAATAAAATATTTATATTTACTGCGAGGCTGCCCGATTTCAGCGATATACTCGCTGGGCAGATCATTATTAAACATAATTAACGGCACTTGGTATTGTTCGGCTAATTTGATAACCGTTAACGCTTCTTTACGAAATGATGCAGCAAGTAAAGCGTCAGGTTTATTGGGGCTGTTAAGTAGGGACTTGATAGAGTTCGCATAACTTTGTCTGCTCCCTCCCGTATTGTAGAAAACTTGTAAATGCATGCCAAGACCATCGGCACTTGCGCGGGCAAAATTCACCACATCCCACCAGTAGGAACCTTGTGGTGGCTCTGAGCTTAAAGTAAATAACGCAATATTCAACGGCTTAGGTTGCGCAAAAGCGACAGGACAAATCAAGAAAAGTATTAAACAGCCAATTTTAAAACAACGCATCGTTAACCAACCAGATCAGATAATTAATCAGTGTAAAGTTTATCAGGGAATTTAAATTCTGCTTGAGATGCTTTTGGCTTAGGTTCGCAAATAACATCTATTTGATGAGTGTGCTTCTAAATTGCAGTGGAGCCAGATACTCAGTGGAGCGGATTTAAACCCTGACTTGGCAGTGCTGCTATAAACCTGAAGTTTGGAAAAACTCCTGAAAAGCAAAAAGCCCGCTGGTAAATTAATACCAACGGGCTTTTCTAAATGTGGCGGAGAGATAGGGATTTGAACCCTAGATGGGCTATAAACCCATGCCGGTTTTCAAGACCGGTGCATTCGACCACTCTGCCATCTCTCCACTGAAGTCGAAGCGAATAATAGGGACTTATGCCGCGCTTGTAAAGCCCTGTTTGATAAAAAATTACTGCTCGAATATTTTTTGTTCAATCAAGTTCAAAAAACAGTCTAAAATGCCCTATTACTATAACCAGCGCCGTACTTTGTCGCAGTATTGCAGATATTCTTGGCCAAACAACTGCTGTAATTTAACTTCTTCTGGTTTTATTTGTAATTGATTAATAACCAGCACAAACAAGGGCACAATTAATAACGCCGACAAAGCGCCTAAATAACAAGCCCAGCCGCTTAAGATAAATAACATGCCTAAATACATTGGATTACGACTGTATTGGTATAACCCATTGGTAATTAAGGTCGAGGCACCTAGGCTTAAAGGATTAATTGTGGTTTTAGCTTTAAAAAATCCACCAACCGCATAGAGATCGATGCTCATGCCCACCCCTGCCAAAATGATAAAACTGATGGTAGCCAATTGAGTTGACCAACTGATTAACGGCAACCAGTGGGCGACTAAGTACATCATGCCAGCAAAAAATAAGCCCCAAACCGGCGGCGGTATTTTATGCTGTAATTTATCTAACATCAGTGTCATCCTCTTGTTAGTGGATCAATGGCAGCTAGTTAAGGCGCCAATAATTCACGTTGCCAGCCCGTTGAGCTGGCGTTAAAGCTATAACGATCATGCAAACGATCAGAACGTCCTTGCCACAATTCAATGTGGCTAGGTTTAACTCGAAAACCACCCCAAAAAGGCGGTAGTGGAATTTCTTGTCCGGCATACTTTTGTTCTAACTGCTTAACCGTTGCCGCTAACGTTTCACGGTTCTCAATGACCTGACTTTGATGTGATGCCCACGCACCAATTTGACTGCCGCGCGGACGCGAATGAAAATAAGCCAAAGATTCTTGCTCGCTTACCTTTTCAATTGCCCCTTCAATGCGTACTTGGCGTTGTAATATATTCCAATGAAAAACGATTGCTGCATGAGGGTTCTGGGCCAGTTCGCCCCCTTTGCGGCTATTGTAGTTAGTAAAAAAGACAAAGCCGTCTTGATCAAATGATTTTAGTAAGACGACGCGCGCCGACGGCCGGCCATCGGCGGTGGCGGTCGCTACGGTCATCGATTCTGGTAAAATAATGCCGCTGTCTTTTGCTTGCTCAAACCATTTCGCAAACATCTTAATTGGGTTATCTAGGACCTCGACACTCACATTTGAGCCGGTGACACCTTGCCCTGCGGTAAATAGGCATCTTAATTTGGTTAAAAATGACATTCTTTTCTCACTACACTATTGTATTAAATACAATACAATTCAAGTTAATACAATTCAAAATATTGGCTTCGAGTATAACAACACTCACAGCGCGGTTAAACCGTTTTTAGAAGTGTCGCTAACCCACTGCTACGCTCGGTAAAACTGACCGTCGACTTCTTAAGCACCGCAATCGGTGAAAACAAGTCAAACGTTGATTTAGCACGAGTGATCCCGGTGTAAACGAGCTCTTTGGTTAATAATGGCGACCACGTTGCTGGCAACACCATCACCACATGGTCAAATTCCGATCCCTGTGATTTATGGATTGTCATTGCATACACGGTATCAACTTTTGGTAATCGGCTCGGTAAAAATGATTTTATTTGGCCATCGGCCATTTTAAAATACACCCGTAGTTGACTACTTTGTGGGTTATCAATATCGGGCAACACAATGCCAACATCGCCATTAAACAGCTGCTGCTGATAATCATTTTGTTGAACCATCACTGGCCGCCCGACATACCAGCTGCCTTGACTCAGTTCAATAAATCGATGTTGTGATAATTTGGCTTCAATTTTCTCATTAAGGGCATCAATGCCAACGTTGCCTTGGCGTAACGGTGATAACAGTTGAAATTTATTAAAGAGGTTGAGCACTTGCACCACATCGGCCAAGCTTTCAACCTGTGCTGACGCTTGTAAATAGGCCTGATAGCCATTGACCACCAATTGCGTGAGTTCGCCTAGGCTTTTGTCACCACCCGTGTATAAGCAAATGTCGGTGTAACCGTGTTGCCACACTTGTTTAAGCTGATTTAAGTCGCCGTGATTAACCGCTTTCGCTAATTGACCAATGCCAGAGTGCTGACCAAAACGATAACTTTTTTGCAGTAAACATAAGCTGTCACTAATTACGCTGCGCTCTTTGACTAAGGGCGTTGCTAATTGCGCGACATTATAACCAAACAGCTGGGTTAACCATTGGTTAAACGCGGTGCTGTAACTCGGCCCTTGCGCCAGTCCCTGACAGATATCAGCAAACACCGCGCCAGCTTCAACCGAGGCCAGTTGGTCTTTGTCGCCAAGCAAGATCAATTTTGCGTGTGCAGGCACTGCGCTCAGTAATTTGGCCATTAAACTAATATCGACCATTGAGGCTTCATCAACAATGAGCACATCAAGATGCAACGGATTGTCGCGGTTATGTTTAAACTCTTGCCGCTTGGGAATTACCCCTAATAAGCGATGAATGGTACTGGCCTGACTCGGGATTTGCGCTTTAATGTGCGGCGCAACCGCTAGCGTGGTTAGCGCATTGGTGATCGATTCCGTTAAACGTGCTGCCGCTTTACCGGTTGGTGCCACCAGCTCTATTTTTAACTGAGTGACAGGGGCATTTGGCTGTGCCTGTTTATCTGGGTGCTGGCTGTCACTAACTGGTTCACAGGAAAATTGACTTGCATGCTGCTCAACCAATAACGCCAATAATTTAGTAACCGTGGTGGTTTTACCCGTGCCGGGCCCGCCAGAAATAACAGAGAAAGACTGGCGACTGGCGATAGCTACCGCGATTTGTTGCCAGTTAATGCAATGCTCGGGCGCAATTAACTGATGCGCCTGCTTGATATGCTCAGTGCCTGTCGCACTAATAAGGATTCGCTCAATGGCGCTGGTATCTAGGGTTACATCGGGGCGTAAATTAAAAAAATCATCACAAAAAGTTCGCAACTGCGCTGGCGACAATTGAGTCTCGTTTGATTTTTCGCGTAACGCCGTTAATTTTGACCAAATAAAGCCATAATCGGGCTGAAATAAATGACCGATGATTTGGTCGATGTCGGCAATGTCACCGCTGGCACTGCGCGCATGTAAAAAGGCGCTAATTTGTTGCTCATAAACCCAAAAACGCTGGAGATACAATCGGCCATTGTCCAAGACTAATGGCGCATTGGTGCCCTGCACTTTGCTTTGCTTGAGCTGCGTGGTTAATAACGCCAAATGTGCTTTATTAAGTTGCACGTCGGGCAAGTACTGCCCTTGCTCATAATGGCTTAAACCAAACAAGGGTGACTGGCCTAGGCGGTTTAACCACAAGCAAACATCGCCTTGGCCGGAATGATAACTGGCCAGCGCTGCGGCCAGCACGACTAAGGGCTCGGGCTCAAACCCGCTGATAAACCGCGCAAATTGATAATCGAGCGGTCGTATTTTTCGATCATTACTTAACTGCGCTAACCCGGTTAAGACTGTCGACAATGAAAAGTTGTCCATCAGGTTGCTCCGTCACAAAAGAGAGTGTCTAGTTGCGTGATAAAGTCTTGGCTGGGGCGGTTATGGAAAATGCCAAAGTTTGAATCACTGTTATCTGTACTGGCATTAGTAGCGGAATCAGCACTTGCACTAGTACTTGTATCAGCATTGGCATCAATCCCCCGTAAAAACAAATAATAAACGCCGCCAAAATGCTGCTCAAAATCATAATCTGGTATTCTGGTGGCGAGCAATCGGTGCAAAGCTAGGCTGTAAAGCTGATATTGAAAGTCGTAGCGGTGATCGATCATCATTTGCGCCAGTTGCGGTTGATCATAATCACTGAGCTGGTCGCCCATATGATTCGACTTATAATCGACCACGTAGTAGCGCCCTTGATCAACAAACACTAAATCGATAAAGCCTTTTAACATGCCCTGCACTTGACCAAACCCTAACGGCGGCGCAAGTTTAGACAGCGGATCATGTTTCGCCAATAATCGATTAAGATCTTGGCTATTAAAAGCCGCCAGTGGAATAAAAAATTCCATTTCAACCAATTTATTGCGATTAGTTAACCCACGCAGCGATAAGTTATCCGCTAAATTGGCATCGAGCACATCGTTAACCAGTTTGCACAATACGTCGCACCAAGACTCGTCGTATACAGAATCTTCTAGCAACTTGCTGACTTGCTGTTGCAGGCTTGCTGGGTCAAGGCTTGAAAAATCGATTTCTTCAAACAAGGTATGTAAAAACGTGCCGGGATCGGCACCGCGCGGAAAGTTAAATATGCTTGGCGCTGTATTTTCAGCTTGCTCAGCCGCGGCAATCGATTGATTGAGCGCGTCTTCACTCGCTTCCCAGTCGATATTAAATTGTTCGACTGTGGCATCGACACTCACCCGCTGCTTGCTGTGGTTTGATCTTGATAGCGCTGAATAACTGGTGATCCAATAGTTGTTTTCGATTGCCCCATTAAACGTGCGAGCCGGTAATATTGTTTGGTCGGTGTCGGTCACCACCAAAGGCGGCAGTGCTTCGCTAGGCGGCGCAATCGTATTAATCATTGAGAAATCACGATCTAGTTGCTGCAGCTGCTCAGTGAGCTCGGCCGACGTTGCCACCTCGCCGCCAAACAGCAAGTGGCCAATTGCGCTAAAGTGTAAATCTGTTTTTGCCTCTTTGGTCGCACGGCCTGACTTTAACGGGGCCATGCCTAACCAGCAGTGGCTTACTGCTCGGGTCATTGCTACATACAATAAGCGTAAATCTTCGGCTAAACGTTCGTGATCGGCTTTTTCTAACGAGTCTTTCGCCATGCTTAAATCAACAATCGTTTGGTTGTCTTGATGATATACCGCTTGGGTTTCTTTGCGGAAATTACAAATAAAAGGCAAAAATACTAACGGATATTCTAAGCCTTTGGATTTATGAATCGTGACAATTTGTACCAAGTCGCGATCAGATTCCAAGCGCAGTTGCTGTTCTTGATCTTCTTGCGACGGGTTATTCACTTTGTCGCTTAACCAGTGAGTTAGTGCGTGCTCACCTTCCATTTCAAGGCTTTGCTGCTGCAATACCTCACTAAGATGCAAAATATCGGTTAACTGCCGCTCACCGCCAGGTTGTGCCAACAGCCGCGCTGGCACGTTATAATGATGAATTAATTCACGTAACATCGCCAACACGCCAACGTCTTGCCAGCGCTGGGCAAAACGACAAAAATCGTCAACCGCTTGCTGCCACAGTTGCTCGTCGTTATTAAAGGCGTCTAGCTGCTTGGCATTATGATCAAGCATTGATGACGCTAGCGCGCTGCGTAAACGCTCGGCGTTAGTTGGCTCGAGACACGCCATTAACATCCGCCAAATATCTTGGCCAACACGGGCATTAAATACGCTGTCTCGATTAGACAGATACACACTGCTAATGCCCTGCAACTCAAGCTGCTCTTTAACCAATCGCGCCTCGGCACCTGTACGCACTAAAATTGCAATGTCTTTGGCTTGCACCGCTTCGCAATTGATTAACGCCTGATCTTGCTGGCCTTTAGTTAATAAGTGATTAATTTCGGTCGCACAGGCGTATGCCATGGTTTGCAGGTAATCGGCCTTGCTTACGGTGCTGTCGCTTGGCATTAACCAGTTAGTGATCGCGCCACAAGGCTGGCCGTCGATGGTCAGGTCAATGGTTTTACCGCAATCTTTAACCGGATAAAAGCCAATGTCGTCACGATAAATAAACGGCGCATCGTGACGAGTAAAAATGGTATTAACCCCAGCAACCATCTCAATTGACGAGCGATAGTTGGTGTCGAGGGTGTAATGAGCGGCCACCGCACGGCGCGCGCTAATGTAGGTAAAGATGTCGGCACCGCGAAAGCCATAAATTGCTTGTTTGGGGTCGCCAATCATTAATAGCCCGCTAGTGGCTTGGCCGCCATAAATGGTATTAAAGATTTGGTACTGCATTAAATCCGTGTCTTGAAATTCATCAATCATCGCCAGCGGATACTGAGCGCGAATGCGCTGCGCCAAGACACTGCTTGGCTGATTGTCGAGCGCCAGTGACAAACCAGACAGTAAGTCATCAAAAGACAGTAACGATTGCTGCTGCTTTTCACGCGTAATGTGCTGGCGCACATAAATAATCGCTTTGGCTAAAATTGCGTCTTTAATGGTCAGAGACTGACTAAGAAACTGTTCAATGGTGGTAAATATTTCAAGTGATGGCACCGGGCCGTCTTTGGTTTTATCGCTTAGGCTGGTTTGACTAAAGCGAACTAATTTTTCAGACACCACTAAATCATCTGACGGCGTTTGCGCCCATTGGGTAACTTCATTAAGCCAAGCCGGTAAATTTTTGCTGCTGTAACTGCGCTTATCTATTTTTTTACTTAATATTTCAGGTTCAACTTGATCGACAACTGCTAGCCACGCTTGCTTTAATTGATCAATTTCGTCAATGATATTTTCGGTGTGTTGCTGCAAGCTAATATCTTGGCCTTGCGCTTGGATCACCAAATAAGGATTAGTCAGGTAACCGCCAATCTCCCTTAATAAATCACTCGGCTGCTGCCAGTAAGTCTTCACTAACTTGGCGAGCGTTAAATCAAGATGACTGTCCATCGCATAAAAATGTTCACGCCAAAAGTCTTCAATTGCCAGTAGTCGTAAGTTCGATTGGTCGGTCACAAACTCGGTTTCAAAATAACTGCCTGACTCAAAGGCGTGCTGTTTTAGCATTCGTTGACAAAAACCGTGGATGGTGAAAATTGCCGCTTCATCCATTTGTCGCAATGCTTGCAGCAAAATTCGTGCGCAGGCGCTGTGATCGCTGTGTTGCTCAACTAAAGGCCCAACAATTGGGTCTTTACTGTGGCCAGTTAAAAAGGCGTGGCGCGCTTCGACAATGCGGCGTCTAATGCGCTCGCGTAGTTCACCAGTGGCGGCATCGGTAAAGGTCACCACCAATATTTGGTCAACCCGTAACGGGTTTGCATGAGCGGTGCCGTTTTCACCGTGGCCAAGTAGCAAACGTAAATAGAGCCCTGCAATAGTAAATGTTTTACCAGTACCGGCTGAGGCTTCAATGAGTCGCTCGCCATGCAGTGGCAAGGTCATAACATTAAGCGGCTGAACAGCGGCCGCTGCTAAGTTTTGGCTGTCAGAGTTAGTCATCACCAAGCTCCTCTAATAATTGACGAAGTGGCAATAAAATTTCTAAGGTTAAGCCAATCACTTGCTGTTGCAGCTCTGGCGTCATGGCGCCAAAACATCGCTCAATGTAATGATCACTGCCCTCACCGCTAAAGATGTAACTGCCATTAAAGGCTTGTTCAAATTTTTTCAATGCGCTGTTGATAGATTTTTCGTCATTAGCCAGTTGACCGGTTTTAGGCTCAAACAATGCCGACAAATACGCCCAGCCACTGTTAATAAAAAAGGCTAACGGCTGGGTTTGGCCCAAGCGATAATAGTCCACCAGCACCGCTAGGCGCTCGCGCGCTGCTGACACCGACATTGGACCAAATTGCCATTGGCCGTCTTGGGCGCATAGGATCATCGCTTTAGCTGCGGGCTCATCGCTTAGCGAGTTTGGCGAACTTGCGCAATAACACAGATGCTCGATATAACAATGAATGAAAAACTTAATGTTAGCCTTGCCCGATTTATAGCGGATTAACCCGGCGCCAACATGCTGCTTTAACCAGCCTTGAATCGTGAGATTACTAATGGTTAAGTCAATTTCAATGTCGGGCTCGGGGCTTGTTAAGTAGGGCTTTACCACGTCGGCCAATGCGGCCATGACTTCGGTTTGTTGGCCTAAGTACAGCTGAGAAAAATGACCGTGTGGCAATACCCCTTGCGCTCTAATGCGCTCGCTAGCGGCGTCGGCACTGTTATTCAGATAGTTATCGAGCAGGGTCGTTTTTATTTGATAACCTTCAAGCCCATCGGGATGGAAAGGTTCATTGGTCACCAAGTCGCTGGTGCTGTCATTAAAATAAACCCCGAGTCGTTGATTCAAAAAATATTGACTGGGTTGTTTATAAAATCGGATTAGCTGATGCAATTCAAGGATTGCCAAGCTGTCATCTTGATCTAAAGGTTCACTGAAAAAGCGCTGCGGATCATCGTTAAAGTCTAACGCCAAGCGCCAATCGTGCTGGTAAGAAAACAACCTTGGATCTGTGCCAAAATATTCGCGGCTAAACGGCGTTAACGGCTGCTGATAAACCAAGTGATTAAGCAAGTTTTCGCCACTTTGCGCTAATGGTTGCTCAGTGTCACAGTCGAGCACGTAACCTTGTTCGATATAATCGAGTAATTCGGTCACTAACACGCTGGGATTACGCGGGCTGTTATCTTTAATGCTGCGGCCACAATAACTGATGTATAACCGCTGCTGCGCACTTAACATTGCTTCTAAGAATAAATATCTGTCGTCGTCACGACGGCTACGATCGCCTTTTTGATGATCGTCGGCCATTAAGTCAAAACCAACTGGGGCAATGGTGCGGGGATAACTGCCATCGTTCATGCCCAGCAAACACACCACCTTAAAGGGAATTGAGCGCATTGGCATTAAGGTACAAAAGTTTAGTTTACCCGCTAAAAAGCGCTGACTCGATTGTGCTTGGTTAAGGTGGCTGCGCAAGTGTTCATAAAGCACCTCGGCGCTGATGTCACTGTTAAACTGAGCCAAACTCAATTCGTCGGCAAGCTTAGTTAAGCTGTCTTTAATCAGCTGAATTTCTTGGGCGACCTGTAATTCGTCGGCATAAAAGTCTGCCAGTAGTGACTCAATGGCTTGCTGCCATTGCTCAAAAGGACGCGGCGCGGCCAGCTGTTGACTAATTTGCTCGATTTTTTCAATAAAACTGGCTAACTGCCCCAGTAATTCAGCGCCTAAACCGACCGATTGTGAATAAGCAAAAATGTCTTGCCACAGTTCAACGCCGGTTGTGGTAATGTCAGGTTCAACTTGGCTATAACCTTTGAACATCCGGTTAAGGCCAAATTGCCAGCTATTGCTTAGGCTGGTGTCTTGTTCGAAACCATGGCGGATCCCCGACTCTTCAATCCACATTTTTAAGGTGTCGATCGACTCTGCCGTTAGCTCGAACTTGGCCATGATTGCTGGCACTTCCAGCAAAGCAAAGAGTTCGGCGCTGGTATGGCGCAGTAACGGCGCTTTAAGCAGGGTTAAAAAGCTAAATAAAATGGGATTTTCTTGTTCGGCACTACGATCTGAAATTGAAAAATCAATGCGACGTTTACCACTGGCCATGCCAAAGACGGCCTGAATGTACGGACTGTAAGCATTAACGTCGGGCATCATCACCACAATGTCTTTCGGGGTAAGCTTATTATCAAATTCAGGCTGCGACTCGAACATATCGAGCAGCTGTTCGTACAACACCTCAACTTCGCGCATCGGACTGTGGCATGAATGCACAACCAAAGAGTTGTCTGTGGCACTAATGGGTGTTTTGTGGCGCGAATGGCTTAAGTCTTCGCTCGTTTTGGCGATAAAACACGGATCGTTAAGGTCGAGAATATCATTGGTGATATGCCCTAACAAATTGGCTGAGGTCGCTTCTACAAAGGCTTCAATTTCAACGCAGGGCAGCTCGCCCAACAAATGTTGGTTATCACGACCAAGTTTGCCCATTGACGCTAATAAAGGGTTACCAACAATCAATTCACCGTTAAGATCAAATAATTGCTCCGTTTGCTCGCTCGCTAGCAGCGCTTGCGCTGCACCTGCATCGGCAAAGGTTTTAGGGTTAACTTGCTGACGGCTTGGTTGGTTGAGCTTAGCCAGCCATTTGGCATCAACAATATCGCCCCAGTAAGTTCGGCACGGGTTGTTGATAAAAAAGTGAACCTCACAATGTTGTGAAATGCTATGCAGTGCCTGTAAATATCGCGGCGGTAAAGCGGAGATCCCAAACACAAAAATTCGTTTGGGCAAGGTTTGGCAATTGGGTCCACCAGCGTCAAGTTGCTCGATTAAATACTGATATAAATTGGCGCGATGATAATGCGATTGGCCACCTTCAACTAGGGTGTCGACTAAGTCTTTCCACAACAAGCCCTGCCAAGGTTGATCGGGACAAAACTCTTTACTGCCCTGCTCCCAAGCGGCTATCCACTGCGGGCGATAAACCAAATATTGATCGTAAATGTCAGCAATTTTATAGGCTAATTGATATATTTTTAGTTGATCATCGTCGGCTAAATATTGTGCCAATTCACTAAATTCGTCACGCGCTAAGTGTAACGGTAAACGCTGCATGATATTCCATGCCATGGCATCTTTGTTAAACGCGCTGCGTTTAGGCACATCGTCGAGTAAATCGACAAAAACTTGCCAAATGAAACTGGCCGGCAACGGAAACTCAATGTTGGCACAAATCGATAACTCTTTGGCTAATTCAATTTTAAGCCATTGCGCCATACCCGGGCTTTGCACCAAGACTTGCTCTTTTATAAAAGGGTCTGAATTTGGCTGAGTTTTAAGTACGTAGGCTAATATGCCTTTTAAAACGTCGAGCTGATTTGAATGATAAAGACGAAACACAGCATTCCCACTGTCACAAACTTATATAAAGGGAATTATGTTAAAAACTCTTTTAAAACACAATAACTAACCGCAGTAGATGACACGAATATCACCAATAAAAAACTTTTAGGTGCTGAGGTTACACTGCTAAGAAATTGTGTTATGTTGAAATTTAGTAGCTATAAAATACTACCAAGCTCGATCGACCTAGTAACAAATGGTGGTAAATGGATATTTACTCTCGTGCAGCGCTTAAAACTTGTGACTATTAAGGGTCATAATTTTAAGTAATAGCGAGACCATCGTAATAATAATCATACTTTTCAAAAGGAAATTGTAGTATGAAACGAATTCAAGATAAATTATTAATTGTCCTGGTTTCAGTCGCTTTGATCCCCCTGTTGGTCACCGAATATCTATCTATTAGTTCAGCAGAGAATTCACAAGCCGCTTATAGCATGGACTCTCTTGATTCGATCTTAAGCCAAAAAATAAACCTCATTGATAAGCAGTTTGATATACAACTGGCCCGCGCCAACCTGCTGAGTAAAACCCCCCAAATTATAGCGTCTTTACCGCTGTTGGTTAATCAGTTTAATCAGCCAAATAAGAGCGCGGACTATCAAGACGCGATCAAAAAACTAACGCCGTTTTTAAGTTATTACCAACAGTCGGGTAAACTTAAAAATGTCCATATTATTGCGGCTAACGGTGATTTGGTTTATTCGGTTACTCGGCGCCAAGATAGCGATACCAACCTGATTAGCGGCCGCTATAACCGGACACAATTGGCCAATGTGGTACAACAAGTATTAAAAAGTCAAAAACTAACGCATTCAAAATTTACTCATTATGCTGGCGATAACAACACTTTTTCAGCCTTTATCGCTGCGCCAATCTATATCGACAATGTCATTAAAGGCGCAATTGCACTGCAACTGACCCCGAAAATATTATATGACATTATGCGAGATTACACCGCCTTGCAGGCGACGGGTGAAACCGTGTTAGCCAAGTTAGATGGTAATAAAGCGGTGTTTATTTCACCGTTACGCTTTAACGCTTCGGCGCCTAATCAAGTCCGCGTTAACATCAACTCAAACAGTGGCATTCCAATTCAAGAGGCTGTGCAAGGGATCAATGGCATGGGGTTGTCGATTGATTACCGCAATGTGCCCATCATTGCCGCGTGGCGCTATTTACCTAAATATAATTTGGGCATGGTGGTGAAAGTAGACAAGGCCGAAGCGTTTAAAGACATTAGCGATCGCCGCATTTATGTTTTATTGATTGCCTTAGCTATTTTTGTGCCGTCGCTCTTGATCGCTTTCTTTATTTCGCGCCGCGTAACACGCCCCATTATTAACATGGTAAAAACCACTAACGCCATTACCGCTGGCGACTTAGAACAGCACCTTGAGATTAGTTCAACCGATGAAATAGGCCAATTAGCGTCGTCGATCAATGATATGTCGAACCATATTCGCCAATCTTTTAAGGAAAAAGAATCGAAGCGGTGGCTGCAAGATGGTATCGAGAGCTTGTCACAAACCATGCGTGGCAATCAGATCAGCACCGATTTAGCCGATAATATCGTGGCATTTTTCTCGAACCATCTTAATGCCAAAGTTGGTTCGTTGTATATTTTCAAAAATCAAGAATTGGAGCTCATTGGTGGTTATGCCTTTGTACCACACTTTGGCAACCAAATTATTGAGCTTGGTGATGGCCTAATTGGTCAGGTTGCACAATCTAAAAAATCGAGTGTGTTAACCGAGCTACCTGAAGATTATGTGTCGATAAGTTCAAGCATGGGGGAAATTCAACCGCGGACTTTGTTAATTTATCCAATCATGAAAGAAGATCAAGTCATTGCAGTACTGGAACTGGGTTGGTTAACAGAGATGCATCCCCAAACTTTTGATTTATTAAATTCGACGTGCGAATCGGTTGCCACGGCATTAGGCATTGCTGAGTCGCACAATAGATTGCAAACACTGCTCGACCAATCACAACAGCAAATGGAAGAGTTGCAAGTTCGCGAAGAAGAACTACGGGCAATTAATGACGAAGTTGAACAACGTTCGAGTCAGTTAGCTCAGTCTCAAAAAGAACTCGAAGAACAGTCTCAAGAAGTCCACAATATTAATTCAGCGTTAGAGCAAAAAACTGAATCGCTTGAAAAACAAAATACGGCGGTTAAAGCCAAGAATATAGTGATTGAAAGTGCGCGCCAGGAACTGCAAGAAAAAGCCGAACAGCTTGAGGCGTCTAGTCGCTATAAATCTGAGTTTTTGGCCAATATGTCGCACGAATTGCGAACGCCGCTTAATTCGATGCTTATTTTGTCGCGCATATTATCTGATAACGATGAAAAGAATTTAGATGCAGATCAAGTTGAGTCGGCCAAGGTAATTCACAACAGTGGTAAAGAGCTGCTGTCACTTATCAATGACATTTTAGATCTGTCAAAGATTGAAGCCGGTAAAATGGAAGTTTGTGTCGAGTCGTTGCAATTGGCTGAAATTACTAATGAGTTGTTAGGCCAATTCAATCCGGTGGCCAATGAAAAGAGCATTGGATTTTCAATCGAACTTGACCAAAATATTCCACCAGCAATTGTGTTAGATATTCAAAAGACTCAGCAAATTCTCAAAAACTTATTATCTAATGCATTGAAGTTTACCGATAGCGGCTCGGTCAAATTACATGCTTACGTGACTGACAATTACGAACTGATTGGCGGGGAACCGGGCACAAAAGTGCTAGCGATTGCGGTAATAGATTCTGGTATTGGCATAAGCAAAGAGAAGCAAGAGTCTATTTTTGAGTCGTTCCAACAAGCCGACGGTTCAACCAATAGAAAATATGGCGGCACCGGATTAGGCTTAACAATTTCGCGGCGCCTAACTGAATTGCTCTGCGGCGAACTGAATATCGAGAGTGAAGAAAACTGTGGTAGTACTTTCACCCTCTTATTACCGTTGGTCGAAGGTGAATTAAACAATGATATTTATCAGCCAACCATTGCGCCCGTCAGTGTTAAAGCGCCACGAGTAAGTTCACCGAGCATAACCAGCGCCCCACAAGCTAGTCAGAGCAATAACGATGGTCTGGCGCAAGTTGCTAGTTTTACCCCAAGTGAAATAGCCATTGGTGATGATGTTATTGTGATTATTGAAGATGATCCGGCATTTTCAGCGATATTAGCGAAACTGGCCACTAAGTCAGGCTTTAAACCGGCGGTTGCTAATAATGGATTGCAAGGTATTGAATTGGTAAACACTTACAACCCTTGCGGGGTAATTCTAGATCTTGGCTTACCCGATATGTCTGGCATTAATATTCTTGATAGTCTTAAAAATAATCCTGACACCCATAACATTCCGGTTCATGTGATTTCAGGACAAGTAAAGTCGCGTGAGATATCAGAAAGAGGCGCCAATAGTTTCCACCAAAAGCCGCTCGAAAAAAATCAGATCGAGCATATATTGTCGGAACTACGCGTTGACCCTCAATTAGCCAGTGATCCGTCTGTAAAATTGCAAATTGCGGTTTATTCAGAGCTCAATCAAGAGTTAGCGGTCGATTTGTCTTTCCTCGATCTCGATGTCGCTGAAATAATAACTGTGGATTCGCTTGATGAGTTGTCACATAGATTAGGCAACAACCCACTGCCAATTAGTGGCATTATTATTAATTTAACCATGATTAAACCCGATACCCAGCAGTGGTTTGATGATTACTATCGATTGAATAGCGAGATCGAAATTCAAATTATTCTCTGCTTAGAGCAGGAACCAAGCAATGAACAACGGGCCTGGTTAGAGCAGTATCAATGCCATGTTATTATCAATGGCGTCAGCTCAGCGGTACGGTTGCAAGATGAAGTGGAGTTATTTTTAACCTCGGTCGATAGCCACTTTTTGTCACATCTTGATTTAGACATGTCTCATTTTAAAAGCGCACAACTTGCCCCAACGCCTGAACCTGATTGGCCAGAGCCGACACAGCAAGCCGATATCAATGCCCAACCAATGGGCAGTACAATCACACCTTCACAGCTGCCCAACGATGTTGAGCTGTCTGATGCGTCACATGAGCAGGCAAGTTATGTTTCAATTGAAGGTTGTAATGTCTTGCTGGTTGACGATGATTTACGCAATACCTTCGCCCTGTCTAAGGTCCTTAAGAAGCAAGGCATGAATGTGACTTTAGCCGATAATGGTCAGATGGCTTTAGAGCAATTAGAAAAAGTCGAAAAGATCGATATTGTGTTAATGGATATTATGATGCCGGTGATGGATGGCCATGAAGCCATGAGGCGTATTAGACAACAACCTCAATATAAAAATTTACCGATTATTGCGCTAACGGCAAAAGCAATGCAGGAAGACCGCCGCAAGTGTGTCGAAGCAGGTGCCAGTGATTACCTCACTAAACCCGTTGATATCGATAAATTAGTCGCGATGATGAGAGTATGGCTCTATCAGGAAATTGCATAAACACTGATGCTAACTAACACAGAAACAATAGAGTTTAATTTATTATTACGGGCAATAAACCAACGTTATGGCCATGATTTTAACAATTATGCCAGTAACTCATTACAACGGCGGGTTAAGTACCATTGTGATAAATTAGGCTATCAGTACTTGTCTCAAATGTTGCCTGATATTTTACATAACGAGCAGCAGTTTGAGAATTTGCTTAATACTATTTCTGTCCCTGTAACTGATATGTTCCGAGATCCGAATTTTTTTTTAACCTTGCGTGAAAAAATAATTCCGGTGTTAAGAACCTATCCAAGCATTAATATTTGGCATGCAGGATGCGCGTCGGGCGAAGAGGTTTATTCACTAGCCATTATATTTAAAGAGGAAGGTTTATATGATAACTGCAAAATATACGCGACGGATTTTAACGACGCCGTTTTAGAACAAGCCAAATCAGGGGTTTTTTCAATGCAAAAAATGCAGCGTTATACCGAATTTTATTATAAGGCTGGGGGTAAATCCTCATTTTCAGATTATTATGTCGCCCATAAAAAAGGCGTAAAGATGATCCCAAGCTTGTCTAAGAATATTGTGTTTGCTAAACATAATTTGGCCGTCGATCAGGTATTTGGCCAATTTAATCTAATTTTATGCCGTAACGTGTTGATCTATTTTGATAACACCTTACAAAACAAAGTGTTTTCACTATTTTATGACAGTTTAATGCCGCTTGGATTTATGTGTTTGGGTTCACATGAATCAATAACACACTCTTTAGTAAGATCTCGCTTTAATACTATTGCTGAGCAAGAACGCATATATCGAAAATGCGATTAGTATCACCACTATACGGATGTAGTAAAATGATAGAACAACAGAGTAGACCTAAAATTTTATTAGTTGATGATCGGCCAGAAAATTTGTTTGCTCTGGAACAAACTTTAAAGCCTCTCAATGCGACTTTGTTTCGTGCAGCCTCTGGTGAAGCCGCTTTATCACAGGTGCTAAGAGAAAAATTTGCGTTAATTCTAATGGATGTTCAAATGCCAGGCATGGATGGGTTTGAAGCCGTTAGCCTGATGCGAGATTATGACAACACTAAAAATGTGCCCGTTATTTTTGTCACTGCCATCTCGAAAGAGCGCCAGTTTGTTGAGCAAGGGTACGAGTCCGGGGCTGTTGATTATCTATTTAAACCTATTGCTCCCGATATTTTAGTCAGTAAAGTTAAAGTGTTTCTTGAATTAGAAAATCAACGATTGAAGCTTGAAAGTGCCATTCTCAGCAATAAAAAAATGGCCGCACAAAACCAAACCGTGCTCGATTGTGTCAGTGAAGGCATCTTGGCCATTAATACCCAGGGCATAATCGAATGGGCCAACCCGACCGCCAGTGATTTATTACACTACAATGTCAATGAACTGATCGGCTCACAGCTACTCAATTATTTTCACTTTGAAGGTGATGAAGGCCTGATGATGTGGGAAGATACCCCAATTTATAACGCGCTAACAAGCCAAGCTAAGTATCGTAATTCAACCAATTTATTTCGTCGTCAAGATGGTTCAATTTTCCCAATAGAATACTCAACAGCCAGTTACAAAGGGCAATTAAATCCAGGCGGGGTCTTTTCGTTCCAAGATATTACTGAACGTAAGTGGACTGAAAATGAGTTAGTCCGTTTAGCCCAAGAAGATTCACTGACTCAGCTACCAAACCGTTCATTATTCCATGAGTTTTTGCGTTGCTCACTGCAAGAACGATTCAGAGATAGTAAAAGTTTAGCGCTAATGTTACTTGATATGGATGACTTTAAACGGGTTAACGATACGTTAGGCCATGATATTGGCGATAAATTATTGCAATCAGTATCAGTACGCTTACAGCAGTGTTTGCGCCAAGGTGATTTGGTGGCGCGCCTTGGTGGTGATGAGTTTGGCGTTATCTTGCCCTTAATTAGAATTTCTGACGATGCCGGTAAAGTTGCTAAAAAAATCCTGCAATCATTTGAAGTGCCGCATCAATTAGATGGCCACTCGATCACTATCGGGGCGAGTATCGGCATCGCAACTTACCCCGAAGGTAGCGATGATATTCAAGAACTTATCAAAGCGGCAGATACCGCGATGTATCATGCCAAAGGGGCTGGTCGAAATTCTTTCCAATTCTTTTCAACTGAAATGCAAGAACGTGTATTAGCGAAAGATTTACTCGAAAAAGAATTAATAAAAGCGCTCAAAGAAAAACAATTTATTTGCCACTACCAACCTAAAATTGATATCCATAATGAGCTGACAGGCTATGAAGCCTTAGCGCGCTGGCAGCACCCTACTCGCGGCTTGCTTTACCCGGGTGAATTTATTGAATTGGTCGAAGATACCGGGCTAGTGATTGAGCTGGGCAAGCAAATGCTCAATATGGCCTGCCACCAAACAAAGTTATGGATTGATCAAGGCATTGTTAGTTCAACGATTAAGGTGGCGGTAAATATTTCTGTCAAACAAATTAGTAATGGCCAGCTGGTACCAACAATAAAGTCAGTGTTAGAGGCAAGCGGTCTTGCTGCGCAGTGTTTAGAGTTAGAAGTCACTGAATACACCATGATGAATGACATCGAAAATGCGATAAAAGTCTTAAATGAATTACAAGCATTAGGGGTAAATATTGCCATTGATGACTTTGGGACTGGTTATAGCTCTTTAACCTATTTGTCGAAGTTGCCCGTCAATAATTTAAAAATAGATCAATACTTTGTCAATGGTATTGGCAAAGATAAAAACGATGAGTCCATTGTCACGGCGACCATCAATCTAGCGCACAGCTTAAACCTGACCGCTACCGCAGAAGGGGTAGAAACGGAACAGCAACGGCAGTATCTGATCACTAGTAATTGTGATTACCTGCAAGGTTACCTCTTTGGCAAGCCTATTAACGCATTAGCTCTAGAAGAGTGGATAGACAAACGAAAAAGCCTAGTGGTTTAATTTCCCCAGACGCGCCCTTTGATGGGCGCTCGCTGCCGTCATTATGTACCCAGCCAATCAGGGCAAGTGCATTCTAATTTAAATATAGATATATATATTACGTAAACTCGCGGTGAACTTCCGTACGGACTCAATTTTTACCCACAAAAAAGACGCTTGACGCCAGTTCCACCGATATATTGACCAGTATCGGCGTGTAATTTAAACGTGATTACCGTGCTCTAACAATAATTTACAACTAATCAGATCAGGCATATCCAATAATTGTTGTATAATAGGTACCATTATGTGAAAAATACAAAATAAAGAGTAACTTTATGATTATCAAACCTAAAATTCGTGGTTTTATTTGTACAACAACTCACCCGACAGGGTGTAGTAATAATATCGCACAGCAAATTTCTTTTACACAAGCGCAACCAAAATTAACCAACGGCCCTAAAAATGTCTTGGTTATCGGCTCATCAAGTGGTTATGGTATGCCTTCTCGCATTAGCGCTGCATTTGGTGCCGGCGCTTCAACCATTGGGGTGTTTTTTGAAAAGGCCCCAACCGAGCGTAAAACAGGAACAGCGGGTTATTATAATGCTGCAGCATTTGATAAAGCTGCCCATGAAGCGGGTCTTTATGCTAAAAGTTTTAATGGCGATGCTTTTTCACATGCCGCTAAAGACAAGGTAATCGAAACAATCAAACAAGACCTTGGTCAAATTGATTTGGTTGTTTACTCTTTGGCCTCGCCAGTGCGAAAATTACCAGATACTGGTGAAGTGATACGTTCATGTTTGAAACCTATCGGCCAAACTTATACCTCAACAGCTATCGATACCAATAAAGATAAAATTATTGAAACCTCAGTAGAGCCAGCAACTGAGCAAGAAATTGCTGATACTACCGTGGTCATGGGTGGACAAGATTGGGAATTATGGATGAATGCCCTTAGCGAAGCGGGTGTTTTAGCTGATGGTTGTAAATCAGTTGCCTATAGCTACATTGGCACCGAGTTAACGTGGCCGATCTATTGGGAAGGCGCATTAGGCAAAGCTAAAGAAGATTTAGACCGCGCAGCAAGTGCGATCAACAATACCTTAGCAACGACTGGCGGCCAGGCGAATGTTGCCGTGCTAAAAAGTGTCGTTACTCAAGCAAGTTCTGCCATTCCTGTGATGCCATTATATATTTCAATGGCCTTTAAGGTTATGAAGGAAAAAGGCATTCATGAAGGCTGTATGGAACAAGTTTATCGTCTGTTTAGCAGTAAACTATTTACCGAACAAACTGACATTGCTACCGATGATAAAAATCGTTTCCGCTTAGATGACTGGGAATTACGTGACGATGTACAGCAAGAATGTCACCAAATTTGGGAAAAGATAACCACTGAAAATCTATTTGAATTAACCGATTACCAGAGTTATAAAAAGGAATTTTTACAACTGTTTGGCTTTGAAGTGACAGGTGTTGATTATGACGCTGAAGTAAATACTTTAGTTGATTTTGATGTGATCGATATTTAATATCGTTAACGATATTTTCTGAGATAAAACCAGCCCTAGGCTGGTTTTTTTATTGCTAATTTTCAACTTTACTCACTTACCACTTACGCCATCCAATCAACGGCTCAACAACTATCGTGTTTCCCCTAATTCAAGATAAAGACCCAATGTTAATTCCTCTACTATAATTATTTAGTGAGCAAGGGATAAGCCGCATCGTATTTGAATCAACGTTAAGCTTAAATTTTACGTTGCCACAAATGACGTTATAGCTTTAGCAACATTCCTTGAAAAATTTAAAGTAATAATAAGTCAGATGGATTATATGGAGATATCCCATGGTGAAATATGTCATTTTAAACCTTATTGTTCTGGTTCTTCTCGTTGGGTGTGGCGGCGGCGGTGAAGCAGATAAAAGTCCAACACGACAAAACTCTCCCCCTTTAGTCAATGCTGGTCAGGACCAAACGATTGATGAAAATAGTTCATTTGATCTTATTGGCAGTGGCATCGATAAAGATGGCATTATCGAGCATTATCAATGGCAACAAATAGCGGGGATTGACGTCTCTATTATTGATAGCAATCAGGCTAACGCCAGCTTTTCATCCCCGTCTATTACAGCGGAAGATGGCCCTCAACGACTTACCTTTGCGTTTTCTGTCACAGACAACACTGGCACAACAAGCATCGACACGGTCAGTATTACGGTAATGCCTGACTTGCTAATGAGTGACATAGTGATTGCAGACCCATACTTGGCCCAATGCATTACAGAAACAGCAACCCAAAACCAATGGCTCGAAGTCGATCAATTTAGTCATCTTAATTGCAATGACCGCGGAATATCAAGCTTAAGTGGGCTCGAAAATTTAACATCGTTAATTGGAGTTGGGTTATTACAAAATGAGATCATTGATTTAAGTCCGCTCGCTAATTTAGAAATGCTAACAGCATTAGTGTTGTCTCAAAATAAAATTAGCAATATCAGTGCACTTTCCAATTTAACCAATTTGAGTATCTTAGTGTTAGACAATAATGAAATTGTCGATATTAGCGCGTTAGCCCAATTATCGAGCTTGAATTTACTGGTGCTAGAACATAACAAAATACAAAATATGGAAGCAATTAGTAATCACAGCGAATTAACATTCTTATCATTAACGGACAATCACATTACTCACCTAACTGATTTATCAAATTTAACCGGCCTAACAAATTTAAACTTATCGATGAATCAACTAGCTGATGTCACGGAACTTAGCGGATTAATATCAATATTAGCTCTGGATTTGTCTAGTAACCAAATTACTGATATTAGCTCAGTAGGTAATCTAACATCATTAACGGATCTTAATCTTGGGGATAATCAACTAGATAATATTAGTGCAGTAGCAAATTTAGTGACGCTCGATAGCCTTAACTTATTTAATAATAAGCTTAGAGATATTAGCCCTCTTTTGGCTTTAACTAATTTATCTGCGCTGGACTTACAACAAAATGAAGCCATTTTATGTACTGATTTAGCGAACTTAACGGCAATTATTGGCGAGCAAATCGTTCAAATTGGAACTTGCAGCAATTAAACCAGATTAATAATTGATGATGACATATTAAGAGGTCACTCACTGCTAAAGTAGATATCGTCATAATAAGCAGTCGCTTGCCCCTTACTGTTATCGGTGTCGGTCATAATGGCTAACCCAGTTATTGAGAACTTATTATTACCTAACCACTGGCCTAATTCGTCGTATACATTACGTTTCTCGACGTACCAAGTAGCAACCTGATCGCGTTTGGTTCTAATCGGGATCATGAAGGCATTATTCGGCGCAAAGGCATTTGGCCAGCTAGCCTGTGGGTTATTCTGACTTGACCACGCATAGTTTAACGCTTTAGTTTGCCAAAAAAAGAACCCGGTCGAAACCACCACATAAATCCGCGCGGCATAATCATCGCCTGATTTTTCCATTTCATTGAGCGTGCCAAGTTTATTTTCAATTCGCCAGCGCCAATTTAAATAAGGTGTCTTGCTTAAGTCAAACCTTAACTCTTTATATAAGCCAGAAGCTGCCGCCACACTGTGAGCTTGCAACACCGAGTTACCATCAAGGCTAATAAGTTGATATTGAGTTTTACCTTTAAATTCTTTGGTTTGCCATAGCGATAAATCTGGCGTTGAAAAATCATCGATCAGCAAGGTTTTAGCATCCGTTGCTAAGGAGCACGTTAAGAGAAGAGATGTAATGTAAATGCGGTAAGTTTGTTGATGCATGTGAGCTGCCCTCTGGGGTTATCCAATGACATAATCCGATAATAAAATGATTATATCAATTAGCTTATCACCAAGTAAGGCAGCTATATTTCGTTGCACTTATAATTAGTGCAACGAATACTAATTAGTCACTCATTTTACTAAATAACAATGAACCATTAGTGCCACCAAAACCAAACGAGTTGCACAGCGCATGCTCAAATGTTTTTGCTCGCGCACCATCACTAACATAATCAAGATCGCAGCCAACATCTGGATTATCAAGATTAATGGTTGGTGGTAGTATTTGATCTTGCAAGGCCAGCACAGTGAATATCGCTTCAACTGAGCCTGCGGCACCGAGTAAATGCCCAGTCATTGACTTAGTTGAGCTGACAGCTAAGTTATATGCATGTGGACCAAATACGGATTTAACCGCGGCTGTTTCTGCACGATCTCCGGCATTTGTTGACGTGCCATGCGCGTTAATGTAACCAATGTCTTCACGCGCAATACCAGCGTCATTAATCGCATTAACCATAGCAGCAGCAGCTCCTGCACCATCACTTGGTGGTGAGGTCATATGATGAGCGTCACCGCTCATGCCAAATCCGGTCAATTCAGCATAAATTTTAGCACCACGCGCTTTAGCATGCTCGTATTCTTCAAGCACCATCACACCAGCCCCCTCACCCATAACAAAACCATCGCGGTCTTTGTCCCAAGGACGAGAAGCTTGTTGTGGGTTATCATTGTTGGTTGATAACGCTTTAGCCGCACTAAAACCACCCAAGCCTAATTGGGTGGTCGCTGCCTCAGCACCGCCAGCAACCATTACATCAGCGTCACCATAGGCTATCATGCGTGCAGCATGGCCGATATTATGAACGCCCGTTGTGCAAGCTGTCGTAATTGCAATATTTGGACCTTGTAGCCCATATTTAATCGACAGGTTACCAGAGATCATATTAATAATTGTGCCGGGCACAAAAAATGGCGATATTTTACGCGAACCTGATTTTTCCATTTCGCTGTGAGTAGATTCTATTAATCCTAATCCGCCCATACCAGAACCAATCGCTACACCAATTCGGCTAGCGTTTGCTTCCGTGACGTCAATCCCACAATCGTCAAACGCTTGAATACCAGCTATTAAACCAAATTGGATAAATTTATCCATTCGACGCGCATCTTTTTTGGCAAGATACAACTGGGTATCAAGGCCTTTAACTTCACCTGCAAAGTGAGTTCCGAATGCGCTGGTATCAAATGCGGTAATGTTAGCAATACCACTTTGACCTAATTTAATACTGTCCCAGCTTTGTTCAACTGTGTTGCCTACTGGTGATAGCATTCCCATACCAGTAACTACGATACGACGTTTAGTCATTATTCACCTTCAATTTCTTGCAATATTTATTGGTGGCACAATACGAATAACAAATTATATACCACACCCGGTAATTTTGTGGTCAGTTTATTTGAGAGGAAAAAAGAATGAAAAAGCATTTGTTTACGTGTTTAGTGAAGCTAAACAGAATATAAATAACGCGGTTATCATTTTTTAACCACTAATAATGATCAACTAGTTATCAGAATTGGTACTTTGGTATTACTTTACCACTATAAACAAAAAAGGCGGCTTGCGCCGCCTTTTCACTAGGATTTGGATTAACCCTGTGCGCTGTTTACGTAATCAATAGCTGCTTGAACAGTAGTGATTTTTTCAGCTTCTTCATCTGGAATTTCAGTATCAAATTCTTCTTCTAGCGCCATTACTAGCTCTACTGTATCTAGCGAATCAGCACCTAGATCGTCAACGAAAGATGCAGTATTTACTACTTCTTCTTCTTTAACACCTAGTTGTTCGATAACAATTTTCTTTACGCGTTCTTCGATGCTCATGATTTTATTTTTCCTGTTTATTACAGCTATCTAAATTAAGGGGTATTTTAGAGGTTTAACCAAACAAATCAACTGCTGAACAGCTGGTCGAACCACAATTATAACGCCTTTTAACCGACGTTACCCTACATTTGTTTACATTTACTACTATTTTTAACTTAGGTCAATAATATAACTAACTTGGATTAACAACAGAAGTTAAACCATATACATTCCACCATTTACATGCAAGGTTTCACCATTGATGTAGGCCGCCATATCGGAGGCCAGAAAAGTAACAGCAGCGGCAATTTCTTCCGGCTTACCTAAACGATTTGCAGGGACTTGAGACAAGATACCCTGTTTTTGTTCATCGTTCAGCTCTTCTGTCATGTCCGTTTGAATAAAGCCAGGCGATACAGTATTAACCGTAATCCCACGTGAAGCAACCTCACGCGCTAGTGATTTAGTTAAACCTAACAGGCCTGATTTAGCCGCAGAATAATTTACTTGGCCAGCATTACCCATAGTACCAACAACAGATCCAATGTTGATAATGCGACCGTTTCGCTTTTTCATCATTGAGCGTAATACTGCTTTTGAGACACGAAATACCGACGTTAAGTTAGTACTGATAATATCGTCCCACTCATCGTCTTTCATGCGCATCATTAGGTTATCACGAGTGATCCCAGCATTATTCACTAAGATATCAACCCCGCCCCAGCCCTCTTTTATATCACTGAAAAGTTGAGCAATTGAATCAGAACTAGTCACGTTAAGTACCAGTCCTTTGCCCTGCTCTCCTAAATATTGGCTAATTTTTTCAGCACCTTGTTCGCTTGTTGCTGTACCAATGACGGTAGCGCCGCCTTCAATAAAAGACTGAGCAATTGCGCGGCCAATGCCACGACTAGCACCAGTAACTAAGACAACTTTACCTGTAAAATCAAAACTCATTATACTCTCCTTCTGCCCGAGACGCGGGCAGCTATTATGCTAGCGCTTTCTCAAGCCCAGCTAAATCATTGGTTGCGACGCCCGTAAGTGTTTTATCAATACGACGGGTTAAACCACTTAATACTTTACCAGGTCCTAACTCAACTAAGGTATCGACCTCAGTTTCGGCAATAAATTCAATAATTTCTGTCCATCTTACCGGACTAAACAATTGACGCTTTAACGCTTCGCGAATAGCGTCAGGATCAGTCTGAGCTATCACATCAACATTATTAATCACAGGGATCTGTGGCGTGTTAATTGTGATAGTAGCTAGCTGTTGTGCCAATTTTTCAGCAGCAGGCAGCATCAATGAGCAGTGCGAAGGAACAGAAACAGCCAATGCTAATGCCCGTTTTGCACCCGCGGCTTTACATAACACTGATGCACGTTCAACCGCTTCTTTATGGCCTGCGATCACAACTTGACCCGGCGAATTAAAATTCACTGGCGATACAACTTGCTCTTGAGCGGCTTGCTCACAAGCTGTGGCAATTAAATCATCGGCCAAGCCGATAATGGCTGCCATTGAGCCGGTGCCTGTTGGCACAGCTTCCAGCATATATTGACCGCGCAATTGCACGAGTTTAATTGCCGCTTGAAAATCAATCGCACCGCTGCAAACCAAGGCTGAGTATTCACCCAAACTATGACCGGCTAAATACGCGGGTGTTTGACCATTATTGTCTTGCCAAACACGCCATAATGCCACGCTAGCGGCCAATAATGCCGGCTGGGTGACATCGGTACTATTGAGCTGCTCAACATCGCCATGCTGAACCAATTGCCATAGATCATAACCAAGCGTTTGCGACGCTTGCGAAAAAGTTTGTTCAATTTGAGGATATTGCTCACTAATATCACTGAGCATTCCCAACGCCTGAGAGCCCTGCCCAGGGAAAACAATCGCGAGTTGCGACATACAATAGATTCCTTATTTTTAACCGTATTATCAAATCATAGCAATACTAACAAATCGCTAATGTACAACTTATGAGCATTGATATAACAAAGTAATTTTCGGCTTTAGACCTATTAATCGTTATTTATAGCTGACTGACCGCTTGTGCTATAAATGGTGAACGCACTCAATTTTAGCAGATTTTCTCAAGTAGCACCGACTCTAAACGGCTTTGGATCCGTTGGGGCACTTGCTGTTCAACTTCGATGACTGCCTGTTTTATTGCATTAAGAAAAGCCTTTTCGTCAGCATTACCATGGCTTTTGACCACGATGGCGCGCAATCCTAACAGACTTGCACCGTTATACTGGTCGGGTTTCATCTTACAAAAGGCATTTTTGAGAAATGGCTTAACGAGCAAACCAATAATGCGGGTAAAAACGTTCTTATTGGTCAACTGCTTAATGTGCTCAAGCATGAGATTGGCAACGCCTTCGGTGGTTTTTAAACTGATATTACCAACAAAACCATCACAAACGATCACATCAGTATTACCATCGAATATTTGATGGCCTTCGATAAAACCTTGGTAATTGATGACTGAAGAGTTTTTAAGTAAATCGGCGGTTTGCCGTACGACATCGTTACCTTTGATGTCTTCTTCACCAATATTTAGTAATGAAATTCGGGGAGATTTAATGCCGTTAACGGTGTTCGCCAGTACAGAACCCATCACTGCAAATTGAAACAAGGCTTCTGAATCACAGCTAACATTAGCGCCTAAATCAAGCATATAAACAGGTTTATTATTAACACTGGGTAGTAAGGCCACTAACGCGGGTCGGTCAATGCCAGGCAAGGTTTTTAGAATAAGCTTAGCCATGGCCATTAATACCCCCGTATTACCGGCACTAACGCAGGCATCAGCTTGACCTTGCTGCACCATATCAATGGCTTTACGCATTGAAGAATCACGGCGTTTTCGGATAGCTATTAGGGGTTTATCACTCATCGTCACTACCTGCTCACAATGCACTAATTTCAGGCGAGGATGTGGGCTAAATTCTGGAGTGAGATAACGTTGAATTTGTTGCTTATCACCAAAGAGGGTGATTTTTAACTGCGGGTAACGCAACAGTGCCTGCATAGATGCAGGCACTGTTATCTGGGGACCGAAATCGCCCCCCATCGCATCTAACGCTAAGGTTAGATTAGACAAAGTAATCGCCTATTATAGCTCGATTACTTTCTTACCACGGTAAAAACCGTCGTCAGTGATGTGATGACGACGATGAGTTTCACCAGTCGTTGCATCAACGCTTAACTGAGCACCAGTTAATGCATCGTGAGAACGACGCATGCCACGTCTAGAACGAGATTTCTTACTTTTTTGTACGGCCATGGGCTGTCTCCTTGATAAACTTTATTTGTTTAAATTTTTTAACACCGCAAACGGGTTTGGACGTTCATCAACTAAGTCTTCAATTTTGCCTACTACCGTATCATGTTCTGAAACAGAACAATCTTCAATAGCATGCATTGGAATAAATGGTATCGATACTAGCAGCTCATCTTCGATGAGTTCACCAATATTGAAAAAACCATGTTCATCCACATCAACTGGTTCATAAACTTCCGGAAGCTCTTCTACCTGCGTCTTTGCAGTCACAGGTGTAAAACTAAATTCAACTGCCAAAGGCAAGTTAAACTCACTCATACAACGCTGACAAGTCAGGGTGAGCTCACCTTTTGCATGACCGATTAAAGTCACTAAGCCCTGTTTGTCAGTGTCACAAGAAAACTGTACCTGTATGTCGCTACAGAATCCGGCGGACGTCTCCATTAATCGTGGCAATCTGCTGTTATCTAAAATACCGGAGTATTCAGAATGCATCTTAGCCGCTCTTTTTGGATCTATCGTCAAAGGTATCTTTACATGTTGCATAGGACGCGCATCTTATAGATCATGGGTGTAGTAGTCAAAGGGTAATCGCTAAAACTAGCGGTTTTTTTCAATGACGTGATACACTTCATTCATATTTTAAAATTCACCTTAACAAGCATCCTACTATGACATTATTGCTAGTATCATGAATAAATCACTTATTTTGGCGTCAACCTCGCCTTTTCGCCAACAACTGTTGGAAAAAATTAATCTGCCATTTCGTTGTGTTGCACCGCAAGTCGATGAAACACCATTTGAGGCAGAAAGTGCCCAACAGCTAGTTCAACGACTAGCCATTGCTAAAGCTAAAGCTGCAACCGATATTTGCGCCAACGCATTAATCATTGGCGGTGACCAAGTTGCCGTCATCGATGGGAAAATTATTGGTAAACCACATAACTTCGACAACGCTTTTGCTCAACTGTCAGCAGCGAGTAATAAAATTGTAACCTTTTATACCGGCCTTTGCCTATTTAACAATGAGAAAAAAAGCCACCAAGTGATCGTTGAGCCATTTAAAGTACACTTTCGTGAACTATCTGACACCATGATCACCAACTACCTTAATCATGAACAACCTTTTAATTGCGCTGGTAGTTTCAAGAGTGAAGGCTTAGGTATTGCACTATTTTCTCGTCTCGAAGGCAAGGATCCCAATACGTTAGTTGGTCTGCCTCTTATTAGCCTGATCGAGATGTTAGCCAACGAAGGCGTTAATGTGCTAGATCACCAAATGCGAGATTAACTCTTCAGGTTGGTCAACAATAGCAACAGGCTGGTGCTGGGCTAGAACTTGTCGAGTATGAGCACCATAGGTTACGCCAATAGCATCGACCCCAGCATGTTGTGCCATGGCCATGTCGAGACTTGAGTCGCCAATCATTACGGCTTGATCGTGCTCGATCCCTAATCTGGCTAATAATAATTCAATCATCTGCGGGTCAGGCTTAGAGTTGGCCTCTGTCGCACAAACTGTATCGCAAAAATAATGACCAAAACCACTTTGAACTATTACCCTGTCTAAACCACTGCGCCCTTTGCCTGTCGCTATGGCAATCAAGGTACCTTGTTGACGTAAGGCCATGAGTAAAGACTCAAACGCGGTAAATATTGGCGTCGGTGTTAGATCATTTTCGACATACTCAACCCGGTAGGCTTCAACCATTGTCGCCAGTTGTTGCGAATTTAGATTTGGCGTTAAGGTTAATAATGCCTTATCTAAGCTCAAGCCAATAATGTCTTTAATGGCTTGTTCCGATGATAATTCTAGTCCGGACGCTTGTTGCACAGTTTTGACACATGAGACAATTCGCCCCACAGAATCCATAATTGTGCCATCCCAATCGAAAATAACTAACTTATATTTCATGATGCATCCGTCAATTAAGTGATACTCACCCCACGATATGCAGGGTGAAATAGATTTAGGTTTTACGCAATGCTGCAAGGGTTCGTTTAAGCGAGTCATCCATCGGCGCTTCAAAGCGCATTTCTATCTCAGTGTTTGGATGAGTAAAACGCAATACTGAAGAATGTAAAAATAGTCTATTTAGCCCTATTTTTTGCATCGCTTTATCAAATACTTGATCGCCATACTTATCATCACATGCAATTGGGTGCCCTGCATAAAGGGTATGGACTCGAATTTGATGAGTTCGTCCTGTTACCGGGCTCGCTTGAACTAAAGTGCAGTCTTCAAAGCGCTGCATGATTTTAAATTTAGTATGGCTTTCTTTGCCCTCTTCATCGACTCGAACAAGACGTTCGCCAGACTTTAAGGTGTTTTTAAGCAGCGGTGCATGAACTGCTTTATCGGTTTTTTCCCATTGACCCAGTACTAAAGCCAAGTAATTCTTTTCGACCGTTTTTTCCCGCAGTTGTTGATGTAGCGCGCGTAAAGTACTGCGCTTTTTTGCCACCATGATGCAACCTGAGGTATCACGATCAAGACGGTGAACCAGTTCCAAAAATCGAGCGTCAGGGCGTAATGCTCGCAATCCTTCGATTAGGCCAAATTTGAGACCGCTACCACCATGCACTGCAATGCCTGACGGTTTATTCATAATAAGTAAATAATCATCTTCGAAGATTATGTGTGATTCTAATTCCGCTATTTTTGCGAGTTTTGGGTTAGGCAGTGGTTTTTCTTCGTCAATTTTGATTGGTGGTATCCGTACCACATCATCAATTTGTAATTTATAAACAGGCTTTATCCGTTTTTTGTTTACCCGTACTTCGCCTTTACGCAAAATACGGTATACCCGGCTTTTTGGAACCCCTTTTAACAGGGTTACTAAGAAATTGTCGATGCGCTGACCGGCATGATTGTCATCAATTGTGACAAATTGCACTTTAGTCGCGACTTGTTCTGGTGTAGTTGTCATAACCTTAATTGTACCTTATCCAACGCCAAGCGGGCAAAGATAATACGACTAAATAATGTGATTGCATCGAAATATTTAGTAGCAGTTTCACGAGTTTAATGTGATAATCTTGACTCTTGTTGTAAGACCTATTTTAAATCAGTAAAAAGTAGTTAAATGCCTTGTTCCAATACGGAATGAATTATATTTCATAAGGTAAGATGGAACACCATCACGTTGGAAAGTCCACTATGGTTAATAAGTTCCCACTATGGCAACTGGTTTTATTATTTGCATTCAATTGCCCTTAGGTAGAATGTTATAAAGACAGCGTTAGCAATAAACAAATAAAACTCCATTCATCAAGAGAAATGGAAAGAATGCTCGCCTTTATATTCAGTTATTTATCACAACAAGACAACAAACACGAATTACACTGACCCGTTGCATAGAAGATCTTTAGAATTGTGCCCGGTATAACGATTTGGCCCGTCGAGATGATGAGGCAATATTCAATCGAACAGATTACAGTGATGAACGATGTTCGTCCGATAAAAGTCAGACCCCATAAGCAATACGAAGTCGACTTTTAATAATTAGCAAAGCATTACTTGTTCAACAGCATCACGGCGAGCGCCGGTAACTAGCTGTTGTTAATGGATATTTAATAAGTAAAGTCAAACGCCTCGCGCGCCGACAGATTATTTATTAATACAATTACAACTCGTTTTTTGGCACAATTTAGTCTGTTACTAGCCAATACCCGTCGAGAGACGGCCTGCAATGGCACCGGAGCGTTATTACTAGATCTTTTGGCAACTCACAATTATAAGAGTTTCCAAATGAAAAGAATGTTAATTAATGCAACTCAATCGGAAGAGTTGCGCGTCGCCCTTGTGGACGGCCAAAACCTGTATGATCTTGATATCGAAAGTCCAGGACACAAACAAACCAAAGCTAATATCTATAAAGGTAAAATCACCCGAGTTGAACCAAGCTTAGAGGCTGCCTTTGTTGATTATGGTGCCGATCGCCATGGTTTTTTACCACTTAAAGAAATATCTCGGGAATACTTTCCTGCAGGTTATACCTTTCAAGGCCGCCCAAGCATTAAAGATGTCTTGCGCGAAGGTCAAGAAGTTGTCGTGCAAATCGACAAGGAAGAACGTGGCAATAAAGGCGCCGCTTTAACGACCTATATCAGTCTGGCCGGTGGTTACCTTGTATTAATGCCAAATAACCCTCGAGCTGGCGGGATCTCACGTCGCATTGAAGGCGATGAACGCACCCAATTAAAAGCCACTCTATCTGCTTTAACTTTGCCAAAAGGCATGGGTTTAATTGTTCGTACTGCTGGCGTCGGCAAAGCCGTTGAAGAGTTGCAGTATGATCTTGATATTTTAGGCAATCATTGGCAAGCAATTAAAGAGGCTTCCGAGTCAAGTGCCGCGCCATTTCTTATTCATCAAGAAAGCAACGTTATTGTGCGAGCAATGCGTGATTATTTGCGTCGTGATATCGGTGAGATTCTTATCGACCACCCTCGTGTATATGAAAGCGCCAGAGATCACGTTGCGTTAGTTCGTCCTGACTACCTTAATCGGTTAAAATTATATCAAGGTGAAGTGCCACTATTTACTCACTACCAAATTGAAACGCAAATTGAATCGGCTTTTCAACGTGAAGTACGTTTACCATCTGGTGGTTCTATTGTTATCGATCCAACGGAAGCATTAACGTCAATTGATATTAACTCTGCCCGTGCCACTAAAGGCAGCGACATTGAAGATACGGCCTTTAATACTAACCTCGAAGCTTCAGTAGAGATTGCTCGACAGCTACGATTACGTGATTTAGGCGGATTAGTTGTCATTGATTATATCGATATGTCTTCGGTACGCCATCAACGCGATGTCGAAAATAAGCTGCGTGATGCATTAAAAATTGACCGAGCAAAAATTCAAGTTGGCCGCATTTCTCGTTTCGGTCTGATGGAAATGTCACGTCAACGGATCCGTCCTAGCTTAGGTGAGTCTAGCACTCATGTATGTCCACGTTGTGTTGGCCAAGGTACTATTCGTGGTAACGAATCTCTTGCACTGTCAATTTTACGTTTGATGGAAGAAGAAGCAATCAAGGATTCTACTGGACAAATTGAAGCACAAGTACCAGTGAATGTTGCAGCTTACTTACTCAATGAAAAACGTAAAGCGGTAGGTGTCATTGAAGACCGCCATAACGTACGAGTAATTATTGTACCGAACATTCACATGGAAACTCCTCACTTTGAAGTGATTAGACATCGCAATGACGTCGAATTAGCGACCAATAGCTACGAGATGGTTAAAGAGACGAACTCAGAAAATAATTATGAATCACGACTATTAAAAACTGAAATTAGCAAAAATGAGCCAATTTTAAAAGGGATGTCAGCACCAATCCAAGCTAATACGCCAACTGCAATAGAGCAACCAGCGATTGTAGCAACGACTCCGCAGGCTCCAGTACAGACTCCCGTAGTTACGGCGCCGCCTGTAGCTGCATCTGAAACATTGTTTAAAAAGTTTAGCACTTTTGTTAAAGGACTATTTGCATCAGAGCCTGTTGAAGTTAAGCCTGAAGTCGTTGAGGAGCCTGCTCCAAAGCCGTCGCAAAATAGAAACCGTAACCGCAGCCGTAATCGTAGCCGTAATCAGCAGCGCTCTCGTGGTACCAGCCAAGTACGTGAAGATGTTAGCTCAGAGAACTCTGAAACTGCTGAACAAGCAATGAAATCAGAGGTTCAAACAAGCAAACCTAAACGTCAGCGCAACAAGCCAAAAGCTGAACAGCAAACCGCTGAAGTAGCACCAGTAGCCCAAGTAGCCCAAGAAGAGCAAGTAGCTCAGCGCCGTCAACGTCGCAATTTGCGTCGTAAAGTCCGCACTAATAACTCGGCAACTAATGATACTTCGCAAGAAGCGACAAAAGAAACGGCCGTTTTCAACTCAAATGAGCAGGAATTAAATAACGAACAGCAAGTAACTGAGATCTCTGCCGAGCAAAGTTCGATTGATGCGAGTAATGAGCAACAGCAAAAGAACCGTCGCCGCAATCGCCGTTCACCACGCCACCTACGATCTTCAGGTCAACGTCGTCAACGTCAAGAGCGCAACAGTGATGAGCCAACTGCAGCCGTCGAAGCTAGATATCCAGTTACTGAAGTTGAAGCAACTGCTGAAGTAGCTGCCCCTGTGCTAGAAGCAACTGCTGAAGTAGCTGCCCCTGTGCTAGAAGCAACTGCTGAAGTAGCTGCCCCTGTACTAGAAGCAACTGCTGAAGTAGCAACGCCTGAAGTTGAAGCAGCTGTTGAAGTAGCAACGCCTGACGTTGAAGCAACTGTTGAAGTAGCAACGCCTGACGTTGAAGCAGCTGTTGAAGTAGCAACGCCTGACGTTGAAGCAACTGTTGAAGTAGCAACGCCTGAAGTTGAAGCAACTGTTGAAGTAGCAACGCCTGACGTTGAAGCAACTGTTGAAGTAGCAACGCATGAAGTTGAAGCAACTGTTGAAGTAGCTGCACCTGAACTAGCAACGCCTGACGTTGAAGTAACTGTTGAAGTAGCAACGCCTGACGTTGAAGTAACTGTTGAAGTAGCAACGCCTGACGTTGAAGCAACTGTTGAAGTAGCTGCGCCTGAAGTAGCAACGCCTGACGTTGAAGCAACTGTTGAAGTAGCTGCACCTGAAGTAGCAACGCCTGACGTTGAAGCAACTGTTGAAGTAGCTGCGCCTGAAGTTGAAGCAACTGTTGAAGTAGCAACACCTGACGTTGAAGCAACTGTTGAAGTAGCAACGCCTGACGTTGAAGCAACTGTTGAAGTAGCTGCGCCTGAAGTAGCAACACCTGACGTTGAAGCAACTGTTGAAGTAGCTGCACCTGAAGTTGAAGCAACTGTTGAAGTAGCTGCACCTGAAGTTGAAGCAACTGTTGAAGTAGCTGCACCTGAAGTTGAAGCAACTGTTGAAGTAGCAACACCTGACGTTGAAGCAACTGTTGAAGTAGCTGCACCTGAAGTTGAAGCAACTGTTGAAGTAGCAACACCTGAAGTTGAAGCAACTGTTGAAGTAGCTGCATCTGAAGTTGAAGCAACTGTTGAAGTAGCAACACCTGAAGTTGAAGCAACTGTTGAAGTAGCTGCATCTGAAGTAGCTGCGCCTCAAGTAGCAACAGTAGCCGCTATCCATAGCCCGCTAAATACTCAGCAACTAACAGGTAGTGCAAGCGCACCAATGACAAAACCAACGCCTATAGCTGCAAATTCAACGGTTACAGCGGTCAAAACAATGCCAAGCGAACAACGTTTAGCATTTCACCGTAGTAATAAACCAGCAGGAAGTATTGGAGCGACTAGTAGCGCTAGTGCACAAACTACCCTAGCTAAAGCCGTTAATTAAGGCAACACAAGTAAACCGGAACAATATTGTTCCGGTTTACTTGTCCATTTTTGAATTATTTGTAGCTAAAACGCTTGCTTATCACCTACTACCTATGATCTATGACGCGCAGCAATCTCTCCTACTAATCCTTCAGTAGCGCCTTCAATCAGATCCAATACCATTTCAAAGCCTTTACTGCCGCCGTAATACGGATCTGGCACTTCTAACTCACTACTATTACCATAACTTAATAACAAACCTAACTTAGACTGGTACTGCGGCGGGCATTTAGCCTGAAGCGCTATTAAATTGTCTTTATCCATCGCTAAAATAAAATCAAAAGTCTCGAAGTCTTGTGCTGTTATCATGCGCGAACGGATCTTCGATAAGTTGTATCCCCGTGCTAAGCCGGCTTTAACCGATCGGGAGTCTGGTCGAGTACCTTTACGATAATTTAAGGTACCTGCCGAATCAACTTTAACTCTAACATTGGTTGCCTTTAATCGCTGCTTTAGCACCGCTTCCGCCGTCGGAGAACGACAGATATTTGCCATGCATACCATTAGTACTGAGCATTGTGGTTTATAAATCCTTGAGAATGAAAACACTGGATCTCCTTTTAATCAATATCTCATCGCACACTAAAGTTAGCTAACAAATATATATTTCGCTATTAAATTGTGAGTTTATATCTGTCTTGCAGGTAATTCGCTCAAGATAGATATCGATTGTTGACACAAGATTGTTAATTGAGTCGCTTGTAAACAGCTACACAATAACTTTGCTGCCAGTAAGATTAATGAGTGATAGTTACAAGGGAAACAAGATTGTCGTGCTCACTAGTCATGAAAACTAGCCAAGTAGAATATTAAAAAAACTCTCGATAGAAAATAGACAAAAAAAAGGCCTTGCTAGAAAAACTAGCAAGGCCTTAAAAAGAATCTGACGCTTATAGCTGGTCAGCATTCTCTGTTAGGTATTCAGCAACGCCTTGTGGAGAAGCAGTCATCGCTTTATCACCCTGGTTCCAGCCAGCAGGACAAACTTCACCGTGCTCTTCGTGGAATTGAAGTGCATCAACCATACGGATCATTTCATCAACGTTACGGCCAAGTGGTAAATCATTTACTACTTGATGACGAACGTTACCGTTCTCATCAATTAAGAATGAACCACGAAGTGCCACACCTGCTTCTGCATGTTCAACATCATATGCTTGACAGATTTCGTGCTTAACATCAGCAACTAGAGTGTACTTAACTGGGCCAATACCGCCGTCATTTACAGGGGTGTTACGCCATGCATTGTGAGAGAACTGTGAATCAATTGAAACACCGATCACAACAACATTACGCTTATCAAATTCAGCCATGCGGTGATCAAAAGCAAGAAGCTCTGATGGACACACGAATGTAAAATCTAATGGGTAAAAGAAAAGAACTGCTGTTTTGCCTTTAATTGCTTCACTTAGTGTAAATGAATCAACGATTTCGCCGTTACCTAATACTGCTGCTGCTGTAAAATCTGGTGCAGGACGACCTACTAATACGCTCATAATAATCTCCGTTTGGTGGTACTAAATAATAAATTTTTAATCTTGGCTTGAATGTTTTTCGGCTGTTTCTTTTAACAGTGGGGCTAATTCACCCTGTTGATACATCTCTAAAATAATATCACAGCCGCCAACTAACTCGCCATCAACCCACAATTGTGGGAAAGTTGGCCAGTTAGCAAATTTTGGCAATTCGGCGCGAATGTCTGGGTTTTGCAAAATATCAACATAAGCAAACTTTTCACCACAGCTCATCACGGCTTGCGAAGCTTGAGATGAAAAACCACAATTAGGTAATTTAGGCGAGCCTTTCATATACAAAATAATTGGGTTTTCAGTAATTTGCTGTTTAATTTTGTCGATTGTTTCCATTGTTAATTCCTTAGGCAATCACGGTTTGAGTGGATGACTCATCAAAAGTAACTGCTATTGTACGCTGTCATTACCTAAGACAAAACCCCTATCTTGTTAGGGATTTAAACCATTGTAAATCAAGCGCAAGACTACATTCATTTTTGACCTAAATCAATTTATTGATGTATTATATGGGGAGAATATAAAAATGTTAGCCTTAACCAAAAGGCAGCCCATAATCAGGAGATTATCCATGTCATTCGAACTACCAGCTTTACCGTATGCAATCGATGCTTTAGTACCACACATTTCACAAGAAACACTAGAGTTTCATCACGGTAAGCACCACGCAACTTACGTTGCTAAGCTTAATGGCTTAGTTGAAGGTACCGACCTTGCGAATAAGTCTCTAGAAGAGCTAATTAAGACCTCTGAAGGTGGAGTATTTAACAACGCTGCACAAATTTGGAATCACACGTTTTACTGGAACAGCCTAAGCCCAAATGGCGGCGGTGAGCCAACAGGTGAACTACTTGCTGCTATTAATGCTTCTTTTGGATCATTCGAAGAATTTAAGGCTAAATTTAATGATAGCGCAGTTAACAATTTCGGCGCGAGCTGGACTTGGTTAGTTAAAAATGCAGACGGTAGCCTTGCGATTGTTAATACGAGCAACGCTGCAACGCCTTTAACTGATGAAAACCTTACGCCATTAATGACTGTAGATCTTTGGGAACACGCGTATTACATTGATTACCGTAACGTTCGTCCTAACTACCTAGCTGGTTTTTGGGCATTGATCAATTGGAAATTCGCCAGCGAAAACTTCGCTGCATAAGCTGCATTAAACCAGCAACGTTTTATCCATCTTTTAAAAGGGCTCATTTGAGCCCTTTTTTTATGCCAATAAAAACATACGAAAAAATTAGTCTTTTCATTACTTTAAACTAAACTTTTAATTAGTACATAAAATAAATGAAATTAATGTTTCGACCAAAGGTCTAATCGTTAAGATGACAATTTTAGGGCGGTGGTTAAGTGTGACTTAATTACAAATAACTAGATTTCTTAATGTTTTTTTTATACCTTGGGTTAATAAAGGATTTTAAACCAGTCATTGCACACGCGGTAATTGTAGAACTGGCTATGGCACATAGAGGGGAATACGATGACAATATTTGACCATTATCAGAATCGCTATGAAACCACCAAGGAAGAAGAGTACAGCCTGCAAGAGTTTTTGCAGCTGTGTAAAGTTGACAGCTCTGTTTATGCTTCTGCCGCTGAACGATTATTACTGGCGATTGGCGAGCCTGAAGTTGTAGATACAGCAACAGATCCAAGACTAAGCCGGATATTTTCAAACCGTCTGGTTAATCGATACCAACCGTTTAAAGACTTTTACGGGATGGAAGATGCGATAGATCAAATCGTCTCTTATTTAAAACACTCCGCCCAAGGGTTAGAAGAAAAGAAACAAATCCTGTATTTACTCGGGCCAGTCGGTGGTGGTAAGTCTTCATTAGCCGAAAAGCTAAAAAGTTTAATGCAAAAAAAACCTATTTACCGGATTAAGGGCTCCCCTGTTAATGATCATCCGTTATGCCTGTTTGATCCGCAAGAAGACGGCCATATATTAGCGTCTGAATATAATATCCCACCTCGTTACCTGCAAACAATTATGTCTCCGTGGGCCGTTAAACGCCTGCACGAATACGGTGGCGATATTAGTCAGTTTCGGGTCGTTAAAACCTATCCCTCTATTTTAGATCAGATAGCCATCGCCAAAACCGAGCCTGGTGACGAAAACAATCAAGATATTTCAGCATTAGTTGGTAAAGTCGATATTCGCCAGCTCGAACATTTCGGTCAAGATGATGCCGACGCTTATGCCTACTCAGGTTCATTGTGCCGCGCAAACCAAGGTTTAATGGAGTTTGTTGAGATGTTTAAAGCGCCAATAAAGGTGCTTCATCCACTATTAACAGCAACGCAAGAAGGTAATTTCAATGGCACTGAGGGCATCTCTGCCATGCCGTTCACGGGGATTATCCTAGCCCACTCAAATGAGTCAGAGTGGCAAACATTTAGAATGAACAAAAACAATGAAGCCTTTTTAGACCGAGTCTATATCGTGCAAGTGCCTTATTGTTTACGGGTTGCCGAAGAAATAAAAATCTACGATAAGCTATTAGCTACTTCAGAGCTTTCACAGGCACAATGCGCCCCTGACACCTTAAAAATATTAGCCGAGTTTAGTATTTTGTCACGGCTCAATTTACCCGAAAATTCAAGTATTCATTCTAAAATGCGGGTCTATGATGGCGAAACTCTAAAAGACACCGATCCTAAAGCTAAATCATTACAGGAATACAAGGATAATGCCGGCATCACTGAGGGAATGAGCGGTTTATCCACTCGTTTTGCATTTAAGATATTATCTCGGGTATTTAATTTTGATCAAAATGAAGTGGCGGCTAACCCGGTTCATTTGTTCTATGTCTTAGAGCAGCAAATAGAAAGAGAGCAGTTTCCTGAAGATATTGCTGAAAAATATTTAGAGCATCTAAAGGGCTATCTTATTCCTAAGTATGTCGAGTTTATCGGCAAGGAAATTCAGACCGCTTACCTTGAGTCTTATTCAGAATATGGTCAAAACATTTTCGACCGTTATGTAACCTATGCCGATTTTTGGATTCAAGATCAAGAATATCGCGACCCAGAAACAGGTCAATTATTCGACCGCAGTGCCTTAAACGACGAATTAGAGAAAATTGAAAAACCTGCTGGCATTAGCAATCCAAAAGATTTCCGCAATGAGATTGTCAATTTCGTATTAAGAGCCAAAGCCAATAATTCTGGCAATAATCCACTGTGGACTAGTTACGAAAAACTCAGGACTGTCATAGAGAAAAAAATGTTTTCTAATACCGAAGACTTACTACCTGTTATTTCCTTTAATAACAAAACCTCTAATGATGACCAGCAAAAACACGCCGATTTTGTTGAGCGCATGATGCTTAAAGGTTATACCCAGAAGCAAGTGCGGTTATTAACAGAATGGTATCTCAGAGTTCGTAAATCTTCATAACCAAGAGCAGGAGGCGATATGGCTAACTTTATCGACCGCAGACTCAATGGTAAAAATAAGAGCTCGGTAAATCGACAGCGCTTTATCCGTCGCTACAAAAAACAGATACAGCAATCGGTCAGTGACGCGGCAACCAGTCGTGAAGTCACTGACGTAACGTCAGGTGAAAGTATTAGTATTCCGACCAAAGACTTGGGTGAACCATTTTTTCACCAAGGTCAAGGCGGTATTAAAGAACGCGTATTGCCCGGCAATGATCAATATCAGGCTGGCGATCAAATCGCCCGCCCAAAAGGTGGTCAGGGCCAAGGCGGTGGCAGCGGAGAAGCAAGTGATAGCGGCGAAGGCGCCGATGACTTTCAATTTAACATTTCTAAAGATGAATACCTTGATTTGTTATTTGAAGATTTAGAGCTGCCCAATTTACAAAAAAATAAAATAAACGATATTTTAGAACAAAAAAGAGTGCGCAGTGGTTTTTCAACGGTCGGGTTACCCAATAACATTAACATCGTCAGGTCATTAAGAAAGTCGTTGGCGCGGCGTATTGCGATGACCGGCAGTGAGCGACGAGAAATTAGGGCGCTAGAACAACGAATAAGTCATTTAGTGGCTTTATCACCATCGCCTACGGTTGAAATTGAACAGCTAGAAACAGACATTGAGCAATTGAAGAAACGCCTGCAGCGTGTGCCCTTCATTGATGACTTTGACTTAATGTTCAACAATTATGCCAATGAGTTCGTTCCCTCATCAAGAGCAGTCATGTTTTGCATAATGGATGTGTCAGGCTCAATGGATCAAGCCACTAAAGATATTGCCAAACGTTTTTATATCTTGCTGTATTTGTTCTTGTCTCGGCGCTATAAGACGATTGAAGTTATTTATATTCGCCACCATACTCAAGCCAAAGAGGTCGATGAGCATGAGTTTTTCTATTCACAAGAAACGGGTGGCACGATTGTATCTAGCGCCTTAAAATTAATGCACGAGATCCAGCAAAATCGTTACCCTAAAGACCAATGGAATGTCTATGCTGCCCAAGCATCTGATGGCGATAACTGGGCAGATGATACACCGTTATGCCGCCAAATTTTAAGTCAAAAAATATTACCGATTGCCCGACATTTTAGTTACATTGAAATAACTAACCGCTCCCATCAATCGCTCTGGCAACAGTATCAACTACTCGCTGATACTTACCCGCAGTTTGCTATAAAACACATTACGCAAATCAGCGACATTTACCCGGTATTCAGGGAATTGTTCCAAAAACAGCTCGTATAAGGAAGGAACTATGAATTCAAAAAAACTGCTTGATGATAGCCCGGACTGGACGTTTGAAAAATTGGAACTTTATCATCAGGCAATCAAAGAGGTAGCTGCGCAGTATCGCCTCGATACCTACCCTAATCAAATAGAGGTTATTACCTCAGAACAAATGATGGACGCCTATTCCAGTGTTGGCATGCCAATAGGGTATGCCCATTGGAGCTATGGTAAAAAGTTTATTCAAACCCAACAAAGTTACCAACGTGGTGAAATGGGCCTCGCCTATGAAATAGTCATTAATTCTAATCCGTGTATTGCTTATTTAATGGAAGAGAACACCATGACAATGCAAGCATTGGTAATAGCTCACGCTTGTTATGGCCATAACTCATTCTTTAAAAATAATTACTTATTCACAACATGGACCGATGCAGACTCAATCATCGATTATTTACTCTTTGCTAAAAATTTCATTAGTGATTGCGAAGAAAAATACGGAATCGATGAGGTCGAGGATTTATTAGATTCATGTCATGCATTGATGAACTTAGGCGTAGATCGATATAAACGTCCGAGTAAAATATCAATGCATGAAGAGCATCAACGCCAAAAGGTCCGCGAAGACTACCTACAAAGTCAGGTCAATGATTTATGGCGTACCATACCTAAAAAAGACAGTGACAACCAACTAATAAAGAATCGATTCCCCAGCGAACCACAAGAAAACATCCTCTATTTTATCGAAAAAAACGCGCCGTTATTACAATCGTGGCAACGTGAAATTATCAGAATTGTCCGAAAAATATCACAGTATTTTTACCCGCAAAAACAAACTCAGGTGATGAATGAAGGCTGGGCAACCTTTTGGCACTATACAATTCTAAATACCCTTTATGATCAGGGCCAAGTCAGTGATAAGTTCATGCTTGAATTTTTACATCAGCATACCAATGTTGTCTATCAACCGCCCTACAACAGTGATTACTACTCGGGAATTAATCCCTACGCGTTAGGCTTTGCAATGTTTTGTGATATCAGAAGGATTTGCGAAGATCCGACCGACGAAGACAAACACTGGTTTCCAGACATTGCGGGCAGTAATTGGGTTGATACCTTGCACTTTGCCTGTAAGAACTTTAAAGACGAAAGTTTTATTAGCCAATTTTTATCACCGCACCTGATGCGTGAAATGAAATTATTTAGTATCACAGACAACAGTCAGCTCAATCATATTGATATAACAGCTATTCATAACGAACAAGGCTATCAAAAAGTAAGAGAGGCTTTATCTAAACAGTACAATTTAGCCAATATCGAACCGAATATTCAAGTATATGACGTGCAGGTTGATGGTGATCGCTCGTTGACTATTCGGTATTATCCCCAGCAACAAGTTCCACTGGCAAAATCAGCAGAACAAGTACTTAAACATTTGCACCGTTTATGGGGTTTCGAAGTAAAATTAGAGCAGAAAAAAGATGATGGTAGCATTGATTTACTTAAATGCTGCCCGGCAAAAAAGCCTGAGGCTACCTTATAGAATCAACAATGTCGGTCGGCAGGCGGTCGCGCAGTGCCGCCCATATTTTACCTGTTTTCAAGCCATATCGCCGAACGCAGCTAATCACTTGCTCAAAGTTTCCTTGTTGAGCTAAATGAGCAAGTTCTCGGTAATGCTCATCGGCTAAGCGACGGGCTTCTTCAGATTCGAAATACAATTTACCAACTCGACCATATAAGTCTTTGAAGCCATTTAAGATTAAGACATAAATTGAATTATTTGAGGCAAATGCTAATTGATGATGCATCCGGTAGTCGAAATCTGAATAAGCAATGGCAGTATCTTCTAATTGATTAAAATTATTAATGATTTCTGCTGATTTATCTGGATTATGCTTAAATGCAGCCCGAACATAAATGACTGAAACATTAGTTCTAGCCGATAATAGCTGATCGATTAATTCAGGAATACCGCTTTGATCTAATCGTGCCATCGTAACGAGCACATTTAAACCTGCAGTTTCCCAAAAATTATTGACCTTGGTTGGTTTTCCATGCTTGATCGTCAACCAGCCATCACGCGATAGACGCTGTAAAACTTCCCTTAACGTCGTGCGAGTAACACCGATAAGTTCGGACAGTTCACGTTCAGCGGGCAAAAATGACCCCGCAGGAAAACGGCCGGTCCAAATAGAGTCAACCAAATACTCCTCTGCAAACCCAGCTGGGCTTTGCGCCTTATAAATCATCGTTACGCTCAAGTAAAGTCATTAAAATCCAAAGAATGATACCAGAGCTACCATAAATTGATACCACTTTATGCTTTAACGTATTTGTGCCCATTATTTGCGCTATTAACCGCTTTATCACCTCAATTTTGATGTAAGTCTAACTTTTAGCTGCAAAACCCATTATGATAACAACGTTCCATTTTTGAATTTAGCAGCAAAATGGACACGAGATTAAACAATAACACAACAGTTCTCGTATGATTTTCGTTCAGACCGAGACTTTTTAGCTAGTGTTATTAAGTGTCAGTTATTGTAGAATCCCATATCTTTTAACATACTAATAACAACTTATCGAGCGAGGGTCCAATGCCGTCTATGCCGCTTAGTAAAGCATTTATGTTGAACTTTTTAGGTAATTCACCTAAATGGTACAAAATTGCAATAATCTCATTTCTTATTATTAACCCTATTGTATTCTTTCTTGTTGATCATTTTACCGCTGGCTGGTTACTCGTCATCGAGTTTATATTCACGTTAGCGATGGCGTTAAAATGTTATCCGTTGCAACCCGGTGGTTTATTGGCAATTCAAGCGGTTGCGATCGGCATGACCAGCTCAGATAAAGTATTACACGAAATAGTCGGTAATATCGAAGTCGTGCTTTTACTGATCTTTATGGTCGCTGGCATTTATTTTATGAAAGAGTTGTTGCTGTACGCTTTCACTAAACTAATTACCAACATCAAATCTAAAATAGTATTATCGTTATCATTTTGTTTTGCTGGAGCATTTCTATCTGCCTTTCTTGACGCTCTAACGGTAATAGCCGTTATTATCAGTGTTATCATCGGTTTTTATTCGGTCTATCACAAAGTCGTTTCAGGCAAGGGTCATGGTCACGATCACACTGATGACGATACCTTTCATGCTTCACATCGTGACGATTTAGAGCAGTTTCGTGGTTTCTTACGCAACTTACTAATGCATGCCGGTGTTGGTACTGCATTGGGTGGTGTAATGACCAAAGTAGGTGAACCACAAAACTTAATCATTGCTGATAAAGCCAGTTGGGAATTTATCGAGTTTGCTATTAGAATGTCACCTGTCACTATCCCGGTGTTCATTTGCGGTCTAATCACTTGTGCCGTGATTGAAAAATTTGGCTGGTTTAGCTATGGCGTTAAATTACCTGAAAATGTTCGAAAAATTTTAGCTGATTATGCCAAAGAGCAAGATGCAAGTAGAACGAGTAAAGACAACGCGAAGTTGGTTATTCAGGCTATCTTGGCCGTTTGGCTTATTATCGGGTTAGCATTTCATTTGGCAGCGGTAGGTTTAATCGGTTTGTCAGTTATTGTAATGGCCACTGCTTTTAATGGTATTACCGAAGAGCATGCACTGGGTAAAGCCTTTGAAGAAGCCCTGCCCTTTACAGCGTTGTTAGGTGTCTTCTTTGCCATCGTCGCAGTGATTATAGATCAAGCGCTATTCACACCCGTGGTCAATTGGGTATTAAGCTACGAAGGCACAACGCAATTGGTGATGTTTTATATTGCTAACGGCCTATTGTCGATGGTTAGTGACAATGTCTTTGTCGGTACCGTCTATATCGAGCAAATTACCAGTGCCTTGAATAGTGGTCAAATAACCCGAGATCAGTTCGATATGTTGGCCGTGGCTATTAATACCGGCACTAACCTGCCAAGTGTCGCCACGCCGAACGGGCAAGCCGCCTTCTTATTCTTACTAACCTCGGCACTTGCGCCACTGGTTAGACTAAGTTATGGCAAAATGGTTTACATGGCAATTCCATATACTATCGTGTTATCAATCGTTGGCTTTTTGACCATTCAGTCTGGTTTCTTAGAAAACTCAACCCAAAAACTTTATGATAATGGCTTAATCCACCACCACAGCACCAAAGCAATACAACAAACCGGTGGTAGCTCTCACTAGTCGTAATAATCTCCATTACAGCTTTACCGATCGGTAAGGCTGTATCAACTAACTTCGATTTAATTAATATATAACATACCGCGCAGCATCAGCATTATCTGCCCTTCAATTATGTTGTAAAAGGATCTTCATGTTCAATTATTTAAACTTCATGACTAATAAACGTTGTGCTTGGTTATTATTGTCGGCCGTTGCCATCAGCTTTGAATTAGTTGCGCTGTTTTTTCAGTACGTGATGGGATTAGAGCCCTGTGTGATGTGTATTTATCAACGCACCGCGATGCTAGGTATTGCCGCTGCAGGTCTGATCGGTGCTATTGCACCGTCGTTAGCAGTGTTTCGTTTCGGGGCTTATCTGCTGTGGGGTTATAGTGCGTTAAGCGGGCTATTGATTGCGATTGAGCATGTTGAAATTCAGACGACTCCATCACCATTTTTTACCTGTGATTTTGCGCCAAAATTCACAGCAGGATTAAAACTGGACCAAATCATGCCGTTGTTTTTCCAAGCCACTGGCGACTGCGCCGATATATCTTGGACTTTCGCTAGTTACAGCATGTCACAATGGATGATCGTTATCTTTGCCAGTTTTACGCTTGCACTTATAGTAGTCGTTGCTAACCGCTTGCGCCCTAGCAACAAGTTTATCCCTTAAGGTTTAAATTCGAGCGGCCAAGTTACCACATGATCTTCAAGATCACCGGCCGCTTTTTCACTAATAATTTTACCCCGAATAGACTGACCAAATCGATGCATTGGCTCAGTAGAGCCCACCAGCAACGGATGCCAACTTGGTAACGGCTTACCCTCATCGAGTAAACGATAGGCACAACTTGCTGGCAACCAACCAAAACTTTCGCGATTGGCTAAAGTCACTTTAAAACAGTCTGATACTAATTTGAAACGATTTGGATAATCGATACATTGGCATGACTTACTATCGAGTTGCGAGCAAGCAACATTAGTAAAAAATAGCTCATCGGTTTCATCATCAATCACTTTATTAAGGCAGCATTTGCCACAACCATCACATAAGGATTCCCACTGCGAATCACTCAATTGGTCCATTGGTGTTGTTTGCCAAAATTTAAGTTCGCTCATAGTACCTCCTGCCAGCGAGAAAGCGGCGAAGCATATACTAAATATCGAGCAATTACATTATTTATATTCGAACAATATGTCAGCTTATAATCGCGATTATAAGCTATTACATTCTTCTATTGCTCATCAATAACAACGGGGAAGTAAAAGGTTGCTAGCCGTAATCATTACTCTACCGGTGGAAATTTAATTCGATCTGCGAGATAACCAACCGCGCTAGGAAAATATGGTGAATTGTTCCATACCAGTAACGTATTGAAATTATTATAGACTAAATAAATTCGGCCATTAAAGCCATCTGGAGCCACCAAGCTTGCTTTAATCTCGACACGTGGCAATTGATTACCATTAAAGCGCCTCACACCTAATTTTTGCCATTGACTCAATGTCTTACTCTTATTAAGCCCAATCTCCTTGGCGGAAAAATTCGCGGGTAGCTTAACTTGGCGGCCCCAAGTTTGCTGATTGTCCCAACCATTTTCCGCCAAAAAGTTAGCAACAGACGCGAAAGCATCGGCATTCGATTGCCAAACATCCGAAAAGCCATCACGATCGAAATCTTGGGCGCTGCTTAAATAGTTAAGTACGGAGAAATTTATCATGCCCAACTGTCCGAGCCTATCACTGCGAAAATCAACGTGACGACTGGCGTCGTTATCTAAAGCGCTAAGGATTGAAAAAACTTGTTGTCGTAATGCTCCATTGTTCGGCTCATTGTAAGCTAAAGAGATTAAAACTGACATCGCTGGGTAGCTACTCAGTTTTTTAGAAAATCCTGTTTCAATTCCCCATATTGCTAAAATAAAACGAGGCTGAACCTGATATTTTTCTGCTATTTTTTGCAATAACACGCCGTGCTCTTTAAACAACTGGCGGGCTTTTTTTATTTTCCATGGCGGTACTTCAGCTTTTAAGTAAGCCTCTAACGATGACTTTAGCGGCTTAGTTCGCTGACCATGAAATACCGCCCGTTTAAATTGCTTAACTTTGGCTAAAGATCGTTCAACAGTGACTGTTGAAATATTATGCTCAATTGCGTCTAGCCGCAATTGTTTGACAAATTGAACAAAAGAATCTCGTGACTGACCATGACTAGACATGGAGATAAAACCGATTATAAAAAGGCTAACGTAACGCATCTGTTGTTTCTCGACTTTATTTATGACTGAGGGTTATTATCTTGTTTGAACTCTTTCAGTAAATCGACTACTGGCGGCGGAATTTGTAAATAAAACCCCTGCTCCTTAATTTGTGCTATTACTTTATCTTTATCGGCAATAGATAACTCGCGCTTAGCTAACGAGAACATCATTACAAATACTGGCCGCCCAAAAGTGCTCATTAGTTGCTTTGGCACGGGAGAAAAATCATCTCTTTTCGCTATATAGAGGTAGGTATCTACTTTTTTGGTACTTTTATAAACTGAACATATCATAGGGGATTAAAAACCTGTGTTGGTGCCTTGCTACTTGGTATGTGAAAATATAACATGACAGTGGTAAAAAATAATTAAGAATTCATATGTTTTTCGTTTCGGGGTTAATTGTTAATGTCTAATGCAAGTGCTGAGTTAAAAGGCAGCCTTTTTCCACTATCAGTATTACAGCTCGATGATGCTGATTTTACCAAACTGCAAAGTCAGTTAATCAATAAGCTTGCTCAGGCTCCTTCATTTTTTTTTCGTGCCCCTTTGGTCATCAATATCGAAAAAATAACTGAGGATACCTTAGACTTTGCTACACTCAAACGCGTCGTAGAACAAAACGATTTTATTTGTGTTGGTATTTGTAATGGCTCCACAGCTCAAAAGAAGCAGGCTCGCCTTGCTGGTTTAGCTGTGCTTAACCAACCTAAACATCAACAGGTAGGATCTAAGTCGCCGCTTAAACCACAAGAGACTGCCGAATTAGAACCAGAAAAATCTATAGTATCAGATCCCAGCTTACATCAAACTAAAGTTGTAAGACAAAATATTCGATCTGGTCAACAAATTTATGCCAAAGATGGCGATTTAGTCATCATTGGCTCGGTCAGTAATGGTGCAGAAGTCATTGCCGACGGTAGTATTCATATTTATGGTTCATTACGCGGCCGTGCCATCGCCGGCGCATCAGGCAATAAGCAAGCAGCAATATTTAGTCAATCGATAGAAGCTGAGCTTGTGTCGATAGCTGGAACTTATTGGTTAAGTGAATCATTACAATCTTCTGCCTGGAAAAAATCAGGCGTAGTCAAATTAGATCAAGAGCAGCTTACCATTGAGCCTCTTATCACCATGTTAAATTAAAGGAATTAACTAGATGTCTCGAGTTATTGTTGTTACCTCAGGAAAAGGTGGGGTTGGTAAAACGACCTCCAGTGCAGCAATCGGCACTGGCCTTGCCTTAAAAGGTTTTAAAACTGTTATTATCGATTTTGATATTGGCTTACGTAACCTTGATTTGATCATGGGTTGTGAGCGCCGAGTTGTGTATGATTTTGTTAATTTAATTAACGGTGAGTCAAACCTTACTCAAACATTAATTAAAGACAAACGAGTTAAAGAACTCTTCATTTTACCGGCATCGCAAACCCGCGATAAAGATGCACTAACAAGGGAAGGTGTTGGTAACGTTATTGAGCAATTAAAGCAAAAGTTTGACTATATTATTTGTGACTCGCCCGCTGGTATAGAGGCAGGCGCTATGATGGCGCTATATTATGCTGATGAAGCAATAGTAACAACCAACCCTGAAGTATCTTCAGTGCGTGACTCAGACCGAATTTTAGGTATTTTGCAAAGCAAATCACAACGTGCGGAACAAGGGCGAGAGCCAATCAAAGAACACCTACTTATTACTCGCTATAACCCGACTCGCGTAGATGAAGGCGAAATGCTAGGTGTTGATGATATTGTTGATATTCTGGCGATAAAGTTACTCGGAGTCATTCCTGAGTCACAAGCCGTGTTAAAAGCGTCAAATTCTGGCGAACCGGTCATCCATGATACCAACAGTGATGCAGGCCAAGCCTATACCGATGCGATCTCTCGCCTACTTGGTGAAGAAGTAGATTTTAGATTCTTAACAGCCGAGAAGAAAGGGCTACTAAAACGTTTATTTGGAGGCTAAGATGGCCCTATTAGATTACTTTCGCAGTCCTAAGAACAACACCGCGTCATTAGCTAAAGAACGATTACAGATTATTGTCGCACACGAACGTAGCAGTCGATTAAGCCCCGACTATTTACCGATGTTAAAGCAAGACATCTTGGCTGTGATCGCAAAGTATGTAAACATATCGGAAGATCAAGTCAGTGTCGAGTTCGATAGTAGTGACGAACTCGCAGTACTAGAACTTAATGTCACTTTACCAGATTCAGGCAGAAAATAGCCTGAGCCGCAGTATCAGTTAGTCCATGAAAAGCCCATGGGCTAACTAATAGTACCGCCAATAGCTTATAGCTTGGCCGTGGCACCGTCAGTGTTAATCAACAATTGTTGAATTTCTTGACCCACCACCTCGTGACGCCAGCCACTAAATAGCACCGGCTGAGCTTGGTTATTAAGCTCTTTTTTCCAATAAAAACTCAATACTTCGTGGATAAGTTTCTTCGATGCAATCATTTCTTTTGGAATATCACTCTCAGTCGCCACTTTTTCAACTAAAGATTTTATCGCTTTAAATTGTTGCTTGTAACACGGGTAATCAACCAAACGCGTTAATTTTGGCGGTAAAATCTCTTGATTCATACCCCTTTCGACCAACTGAAGAATTCTGTTTCCGTAACGTTTCACCACCATTGGGTGTATTTGTTGCAGTGCTTTGAGCTGTGATAAGTCCTGCGGTGTTTCCTTGGCGATAGCTAATAATTCAGCATCTTTGAGTACAAAACCTAAGGCTAAATCACGCTTGAACGCTTCTTGATAACGCCATTGCGTCAGCTGCTGCAATACCGCGAGTTGTTCAGGAACCAGTTGCCATGCGCCACTAATATCTACATACTTTTCTTGCGCATTATTGGTTGGCACTTTAATTGAAAGGCGACGACTCTCTTGCTCACAAATGGATGTTTTTCCATTGGCTTGCAATTGCTCTATCAATTTGAAATAGACTTGATAAAGATAATAAACATCATTTGCAGCATATTGCAGCTGCGCACTCGACAGTGGTCGCGCTAACCAGTTAGTGCGAGATTCGCCTTTATCAAGCAATATATCGAGTTGATTTTCTATCAATTTCCCATAGCCAAGGCTAGAGCCTTGCCCAGTGAGCGCTGCGGCCACTTGAGAATCAAAAATAGAGGTAACCGTCAACTGGCCATAATTTCTAAAAACTTCAAAATCTTCACTGCCGGCGTGAAGCACTTTCACTATATTAGGATCGGTTAAAATCGCCCAAAAAGGACTAAGGTCATCTATCGCCAGCGGATCGATTAACGCTAAGGTTTTACCATCATAAGCTTGTAATAAGCCTAATTTTGCTGAAAATGTACGCTCACGTACAAATTCCGTGTCAACCGCGACTACCGAGGCTTCTAAATAGCCCAAGCAGAGAGTGTTTAGCGCCTGCTGAGTATCAATGTAAGTGTATTTTACCAAAAGAAAGTCCAAAAAAAAGCTAGCCATAATGGCTAGCTATATTAACGCAATATCAATAACCGCGCATTAGTTGTCAGTAATAAAAGACGATTAACTCGGCTGCTTCAGCTTAGCCAATTCTTGTTCGCGTAATTCCCGGCGCAGGATTTTCCCCACATTGGTTTTCGGCAGTTCATCACGAAATTCGACCAACTTAGGCACTTTATACGCAGTAAGATTCTCTCGGCAATGTGCGATCAACGCTTTTTCATTAAGCGCATCATCCTTTTTGACCACAAAAACTTTAATCAACTCGCCCGACGTGCCCTTAGGGATACCAACCACCGCGACTTCAAGTACATGAGGGTGCATTGCACAAACATCTTCTACTTCATTAGGAAAAACATTAAAACCAGATACTATGATCATGTCTTTTTTACGGTCGACGATTTTAAAGAAACCTTGCTCATCCATCAGCGCGATATCACCAGTACCAAACCACTCTCCGGTCATGACATTAGCCGTTTCTTCGGGGCAATTATAATAACCCTGCATCACCTGTGGCCCTCGAACCTGTAACTCACCAGATTCGCCAATAGCCAATTCATTGCCCTGCTCATCAACAATCCGGCAATCGGTCGAAGAGCATGGTAGGCCAATATTGCCACTAAAACTAGTCGCATTATGAGGCGTAATAGTGACCAAAGGGCAACACTCCGTTAAGCCATAACCTTCCAGTAAAAATGTCTTGGTTACTGCTTGCCATTTTTCGGCGACAGCTCGTTGCACCGCCATGCCGCCACCAAGCGTTAGTTTTAGGTGTGAAAAATCTAATTTAGCAAAGTCGTCATTGTTTAATAACGCATTGAACAAGGTATTAACCCCCGTTAAAGCGGTAAACTTTACTTTTGATAATTCTTTAACAAAGCCAGGGATATCACGCGGATTGGTGATCAACAGGTTTTGCGCGCCATACTTCATAAACATTAAGCAGTTAGCTGTTAAGGCAAAAATATGATACAGCGGTAACGCCGTCACTATGATTTCTTTACCCGGGGTAATAATACAACCAAATCCAGCCGATGCTTGCTCAAGATTAGCCACCATATTGCGGTGGCTCAACATTGCGCCTTTAGAGGCACCCGTGGTACCGCCTGTATATTGAAGGTAAGCGAGATCGTCACCAGTGATGTTTTGTTTTACATACTCACTAGTGCGGCCTTTGGCCAATGCCTCACGCATTGATATCGCCTGAGGCAAGTTATAATCAGGCACCATTTTTTTGACGTATTTAACAACAAAATTAACCAGTACTCGCTTTAGCGGCTTAAACTGATCGCCCAAATTTGTCACTAAAACATGTTCGATTGCCGTATCATTAATGACTTTATCAAGGGTATTGGCAAAGTTAGACACGACGACAATAGTCTTAGCGCCAGAGTCATTAAGTTGATGCTTTAGCTCACGTGGGGTATAAAGAGGATTGACATTAACGACAACCAAGCCTGCTCGTAACGCCCCAAACATCGCAATCGGGTATTGCAATATATTAGGCAACATAATCGCAATGCGATCGCCTTTAACTAACTTCAAATCATTTTGAAGGTAGGCCGCAAAATCACGGCTTAACTCGTCTAACTCCCCATAAGTAAGTGAATGACCCATATTTGAGAACGACGGTAAATCTTTGAAATTATTTACACTTTCTTCGAATAAATCAACTAACGATTGATAATGGTCAGGATTGATCGTCGCAGGGACATCTTTGGGATAGCTATTTAGCCAAATTTTTTCCACAATAAATTCCTTATGTTTATTAACCGGTGTTATTATAATTGTTGTTAATATCGGCCGTGGCCGTTAGAACACGTGTTTAATATTCCCACAACCACCTAGTAATTGACAGTATATTTTAGAGTTTTTACACTAATGTGTGCTTATTGTAAAACAAGAAAAACGTTCACCTTTAATTATCAATAAGTTACAGTGATAAATGTGACGATATCGCCGTTTTAGAGTTTTTACACTAAAGCGTACTTATTGTAAAACAAGAAAAAACTCTCTCTTTTAATTATCAACAAGTTACAGTGATAAATGTGACGATATCGCCGACCATGTTAGCTGTGGCTGTTCCATATGAACATGATGACCACCAACTAACTCCACCACCGTAAGATCTTCAATCAAGTCACCACGATATTGCAAACTTGTTTTAGCCATTGGTAAACCATTCGAGCCTATAATCAATAACGTTTTAGCTTTAATACTAGCAATAACGTCTTGTGCCTGCGCCTCAGTCATTCGCCACGGAGAAATTAATCGTAATCGTATATCACTACGCCAAGTATAACCACCCGCTATCGGCTCTATAGCACGCATTACTAATATTTTTGCAATCTCAAGACTAAAATCACTGACGTGAAAACGCGCGTTAACCGCACTTTGAGCGGTTGGGTGCACCGGTTTTGATTTATTAACTAAATTACGCTGAGCGATTATCGACTTACGAATCGATTCTTGAGTTTTATTCGCGTCCGCGACCATGGGCCCTAACGCTTCTATAACCACCAGCCGATCAACCAGCTCAGGGAAGGTAGCGGCAAAAATAGCACCAACAATGGCGCCTAAAGAGTGTCCAACGATATGGACCTTACCCCAACCTTGCTGGTCAATTAAGCAGTACAAATCGTAAACATAATCAAGCAGTTGATAGTTAACTCCTGATGGTCGATGGCTTGAAAACCCATGCCCCGGCCAATCAATGGCGATCAAGTGATATTGTGAAACATGGCTCGATAGCGGGATGTAACTTGCTGCATTATCTAACCAACCATGCAACGCTATTATTTTTGTCGCACTTTCATCCCCCCAGCTAACGCCCTCTACAGTGATATGGGGTAACTCAAATGTTAATGTTTTCATTTATCTGTTTTTCTCACTTAACTGCCACATTTTAATCAACAAATATACGCCCCAACTAAACCACGAAATTATCCATATAAGTTCTGGAATGTAGGTAATACTGGCCAATAGTGCTTCATCACCTGCCGTATTTGGGCTCAGTAAATACAACGGGCTTTTAATCGCGTTAAATAATACTGTAACGCCAATCAGTTGACTGATCCAATTTAAAAGCCTTCCGCGCTCGTTTCGTAACATCAAACTAAATAATCCAATCGCCGCGCCCAAAATTAGGCCAGTTAACAGATCGCGGACCCATAAAATTAAAATCACACAAAAGAGAACAATTAATAGCGCTAAGGTCGTCTGAATAATTCGCCGCCGATATCCGGCCTGAAACAATAAAAAGCCCCAAACAGCAGCACCAGCATAACCAGAAAAAGCAATCGCTACGTCTAAACCACCACGTGATATCACCCTACCCGCACCACTGAGCTCTAACTTAAACGCGATAACCTGTCCTCCTGTTAGCACGGTGATAATCGCATGAGACAACTCATGAAAAATTGTTTCAATCCATTTAAAACCGATGCCGATCACCGGTATATAGGTTATTACCACGGCAATAACACAATAGATGATAAATATAATTCGTTGATTCATTAAGACAGATCCGATGTAAGTGAACTAATCACAGTGCTAATCGATGATATGTTAAGCGAAGGTATCGATACCGACTAGGCGTTGAATTTCTTCTCGTTTGGGCGCATTGACCACTTGCTGATAACTGGCAATTGCAAAACGATTAGCCCCTGATGGTTGGTCGTACACCGTTTTATTGTCAACCCCAGAGCTGGCAGCCTGTTCAAAATCGAAATCTTGCGGCAGCGGCTCGCGAAATAACGGCTCTTGCTTGGGTTTATTCTGAGATTGCTGATAGGGATCAGACGGGTTAACGGGCGTTTTTGTCACCGAATTAGTGACGTCAGCTTTTATTCCACCAGCGGTAGGTGGGATAGATTCAACCGGTTCTACCGCGACCTTAGCATTTTGGGCGGTACTGGTAGAGGGTCTTTGATAGCTACCAATATTGTGGTTAGTAATGTACATAAAAATATAGTAACACGTCTATCAACAAATAATAGCCACCATGACCAGACCCGTACCGGCGTTTTTACTCACGCCCAGGCAATTTTTTCCACGTTACTGTATCACGTAAATAAACGGGTGCCGCCGCTTCGACATCAATCGCTAAACCCGCTTGCCACTGCTGCAAAGCCAATGCTGTCATGTATTTGGCGTCCGGGTATAAGATCTGTTCGAGCGGTTCAATGGTCGCTAAGTTCAACAATTGCGGGTAAGCCTGCCATGCCGTACCAACCGCATAATACTGACTTTGTTCAAATTTCAGCGGTGCTAATTTTTCAGGTGCAATCACCTGCTCGATGCCGACTAACGTCGCAATACCATCGATGTTGTGGTAAACGCCCCAATAAACTTCGCCCATGCGCGCATCAATTGCGGCCATCACGTACTGAGCATTATGCTGCTCAATGGCTTGTTGCGCCATCGCCGCTAACGTTGAAATAGGGATCACGGGTTTATCACTGCCTAAAGCCAACCCCTGCATAATACCGCTGCCAATACGAACGCCGGTGAAACTACCTGGCCCGCGGCCCCATGCAATAGCACTCAGTGCACTGACATCTAGTTTAGCTTGCTGTAGCAGGCCATCAATCATCGGTAAAATTAACTTCGTGTGGATTCTAGGAGCCACCTCAAATTGGCTAGTCACTTTGCCATCAATCAATAAAGCAGCCGAGCATGCTTCGGTTGAGGTATCTATAATTAATATGTTTTCAGACATTTATTCTTCACTGTTAGATAATTGTTCTAGATATGTAATCACTTGCTTTAAGTCTCGCGTGCGTTTCATATCAGGTAAACTTTGTAAAAAGGTGCGACCGTAAGGCCGAGTAACAATTCGGGTATCACACAATAGGAAAACCCCTTGGTCACTGCCATCACGAATAAGCCGGCCAGCCCCCTGCTTTAGTGCAATCACGGCCTGCGGAATTTGAACCGCAGAAAAACCATCTTGACCTCTTTTAGTGCAATCTTGCAGACGCGCTTTCAGTAATGGCTCGTCTGGCGATGCAAACGGCAACTTGTCGATAATAACACATCGTAAGGCATTACCTCTAATATCAACCCCTTCCCAAAATGAAGACGTTGCTAATAACAATGCATTGCCATCGTGACAAAAATCATGAAGCAATTGCTGTTTACTGTCATCGCCTTGCACTAACAAACGTTGGCTAATTTTACCGCTGAGCGACTTGTGCAATCGGTTTAAGGTCGAATAACTTGTCACCAACACCATAACGCCGCCACCGCTCGCCTCTAACACCGTCATAATCAATTGCACTAACTGGTCAGTATACTGGGGATGATTAGGCTCAGGTAAATAACGCGGCACACAAAAAAGTGATTGCGCTTGATAATCAAACGGGCTGTCGAGTGCTAAGGTGCTGGCCTGTTCAATGCCTAGCTGAGCTTGATAATGACTAAAATTATTGTCGACTTGCAAGGTCGCCGAAGTAAAAATCCAACTGGCCTGATATTGTGCAGTATGCTGCGTAAATTTATCTGAAATCGACAATGGGCTAATATTAAGCTGTAAATGCTGCCGGCTCGCCTCATACCAAAAACTAAAACCGAGTTTACTGGTCTGCTCAAACAACGCCAAATTAGCCTTGAGTTCAATTAATCGCTCAAAACAACTGTCTAATTGATCATTGCGAGATAGTGATATTTTTATCACTTGATAGAGAAAGTCAACATTAATGGTGAGCTGCTCGAAGGCACTAGCGACATCTTTACGCTGCATCGCTTGCGCCCAATCACCGCGTTCGCCATGATGAGAAAAACACAATCGCAACTGATCACTGCAACGCTCAATGATTTGCGCGGCTTTGAGCAGCTGCTTCGTGTCTTTGAGACCGCTGTGATAAACATAACTCACATCTTTAGCCAATTCTTTGAAGCTACGGGTAGAAATAGACTGGCCAAAGTAGCCACATGCAATATCAGGTATTTGATGCGCTTCATCAAATATAATCAAGCCAGCTTCGGGAATCAGCTCACCAAAGCCCGTATCTTTTAAAGCCATATCGGCAAAAAACAAATGGTGATTAACCACCAACAAGTCTGCATCCATCGCTAAGCGTCGCGCTCGCAACAAATAACAATCATCAAAATAGCTACATTGGCGTCCGGCACAGTTATCAGCCGTCGATGTCACTAAAGGCAAAGCTAATGACGCTTCCGACAAACCGGGCACATCCCCTAAGTCACCAGAGACAGTATGGGCTGACCAACGCTTAATTTGACTAAGGTCGGCTTCAATTTGTGGATGACTGCTGGCGCCTTGGGCCGCGATTTTTTTTTGTCGTTCAATACATAAATAATTACTACGGCCTTTTAACAAGGCCACTTTCAATGGCTTATTTAACGCTTTGCGGACCAAGGGTAAATCTTTATGAAACAGCTGCTCCTGTAAGGCTTTGGTACCCGTGCTAATAATTGTCTTTTCACCACTTAAAATAGCACTAACCAAATAAGAAAACGTTTTGCCGGTACCCGTTTGAGCCTCAACCACCAATTGTTGCTGCTGCGTTATCGCGGTGCAAATAGCGACAGCCATCTTCGTTTGCGCTTCACGTGGTTGATAGCCGTCAATCGCTTGCGATAATGCGCCATCAACTGAAAAACTTTGTTCAACTTGTTGGATTAATTCACTCATATGGCAACTGATTAAATGACTATGCAAAAATAAAAAATAGAACGATATATTAAGCTAAATCACATTTATACGCTAATGAAGCAACCATTTAATTAAGAAATAGCACTTGATCAATCGCATATTTAGTGCGATGTTCGATTTATCACAAAGGAGCTAGCTGTGATAATGAATTATCACAGCATTATCGAAAGTATCGGTTATAAAGAATCTTATTAATAAGGTCTTATATCGAGACTTTTGGGTGGTTAAAAAAAATATCAAGGATGAGCATGAGAACTAATTTACCGATCACTAATAATGAGCATATGCTAACCGATGATGCACTGCTTATTTCAACAACCGACTTGCAGGGTAAAATCACCCTTTATAACAAGGACTTTCTTGACTACTCAGGTTTTACTCGCGCCGAGCTTGATGGTGCTGATCACAACTTAGTTCGCCACCCTGATGTGCCATCTGCTGTTTTCGCCGAAATGTGGCACCATCTAAAAACTGACCAACCTTATATGATCTTGGTCAAAAACCGCCGTAAAAATGGTGACCATTATTGGGTTAACGCCTTTGTAACGGCAATCAAAGAAAATGGTCAAGTAATAGGCTATCAATCAGTACGCACCAAACCGAGCAGAGATGAAGTCGCATTGGCTCAAAAGTTATATGCTCGACTTAATAAAGGAAAGTCTCGGCTCAACATTAAAGATATTGACATAAATACTTCAATGCCGGTGCTGGCATTATTAGCAGCTGCCATACCTGCGGTGGCTAATTTTAGCTTAAACTTGAGTAGCACTGCCGCACTTGGTTTGACCTTAGTCTCAGGGGCCGTTATAGCACTGGCTGCGCGAAGCTTGCTGTCAAATTATCGACAATTAGTAAAGCAATCAACTCAATATATTAACTCAAAAACCCTCAATGAACTTTATGCAGATGATACCAGCGGTATTGGCCAGCTAAAAACCCATTTAAAAATGAGCCAAGGTCAAACTCGAACGATTTTAGAACGGGTTAGACACTCTTCCAAAGATTTAACCGGTTTAAGTCTAGACGCGGCAGAAGTCGCGGTACAAACCAATGATTCGTTAGCCAATCAAGGGCGTGAAATAACGGGGATGCAAAGCGCTTTTGATCAAATGATAGCCAGCGTTTCTGAAGTCGCCGAAAACGTTCAATTAACCGCAGATGAAACATCGCTCGTTAGTAAAGAAACCGTGCAATCACAGTCGTTGATCGAAAATACCATTTCCGATATTAATTTATTAGCCAATGGCTTAGAGAACGTGGTTTCGCGCTTATCGAGTCTGCGTCAAGCATCCAATGAAATTGGCAGTATTTTAGAGGTCATTACTGGTATTGCCGAACAAACCAACCTGCTGGCGTTAAATGCAGCCATTGAGGCAGCGCGAGCTGGTGAGCAAGGTCGTGGTTTTGCGGTGGTCGCCGATGAAGTCCGCTCATTAGCCACCAAAACTCAAGAGTCAACCGAGCAAATAAAAGCGACTATTGATAAGCTTCAGGCCGAATCAGTTGAAGCCGAAAATGTCACTCAAAAGTCGATGATTCAAGTGACTAGCTGTGTAGATAACGTTAACAAGTCGGGCGTCAGCATTAGCAAAATAAGCCAAGCAATTGAGTCAATTAACAAAATGAATACCCAGAACTCGACCACGGCTGAAGAGCAACGGGTCGTTAGTAACAACGTTCAAGAAATGTTTACTTCAATTGGTGATGAGATTAAAGCGACCGAAACGTTATCCCAAAAGACCGCGCATTCATCGGATGAACTCTCAAAGTCGGTTCGTCAAATAATGCAATCATTAGCCACTTAACCCCTAGACTTTCGCACAAAAAAAGCCAGCTAGTTAGCTGGCTTTTTTTTGTCTTGATAGTTATCAGAGCCTAATATCAACATCTTCAGCAGCCAAGGCATATTTAAGATCATATAAAATGCCATCAGGCTTGAGGTAACTACGAATTTCCTCAACGCCTAGCTCAATAAATTGCTGATGTGAGACCGCTAAAATAACCGCGTCGTAAGTATCAATTTTAGGCGTTTTGGTTAACACAATCTCGTACTCTTCCAGCGCTTGTTCGGCACAGGCACAAGGGTCATATACATCGACCTTAACATCGTATTCCGCCAACGCTTTGGTAATATCAACCACCTTAGTATTACGTAAGTCAGGACAGTTCTCTTTAAAGGTCAGTCCTAAAATTAAGATTTTAGCATCAACGACTTGTAATTTTTTTCGGATCATCTCTTTAATTAACCGCGTAACCACATACTTACCCATATTGTCATTGATCCGTCGCCCTGCAAGTATCACCTGAGGTAAATAGCCAATTGACTGAGCTTTATGGGTTAGGTAATAAGGATCAACGCCAATACAATGTCCCCCGACCAGCCCAGGCCTAAAAGGTAAAAAGTTCCACTTAGTACCAGCCGCTTTTAAAACTTCTTCGGTATCGATGTCTAGCTTATTAAAAATAATGGCTAATTCATTAACCAATGCAATGTTTAAATCGCGTTGAGTATTTTCAATCACTTTAGCCGCTTCAGCCACTTTAATTGAACTGGCTTTATGGGTACCCGCGGTAATGACTGTGCTATAAAGATTATCGACGAAATCAGCGATATCAGGTGTTGAACCAGAGGTCACTTTTAAAATGTCACAGACCCGATGCTCTTTGTCACCGGGGTTAATCCGTTCGGGGCTATAGCCGGCAAAAAAGTCACGATTAAAGGTTAGGTTCGAATAACGCTCTAATACCGGAATGCAGACCTCCTCTGTAGCACCAGGATAAACAGTCGACTCATAAATAACCACATCGCCTATCGACAGTGACTTAGCAATGGTTTCGCTGGCTTTTATTAAGGGGGTGAGATCGGGCTGGTTCGACGAAGTGATTGGTGTTGGCACCGTCACGATATAAACATTGGCTTCTGATAAGTCTTTGGTGTTACTACTAAAGATCAACCCACTCGCATCAAACAACTCCTGTTCACTAACTTCCAGCGTCTCATCAGTACCTGTTCGAAGATCGTCGATTCGATGCTGGTTAATGTCAAAGCCGATGGTGTGAAAGTGATGACTAAATGCGACGGCAAGTGGCAAACCGACATAACCTAACCCAATTATTGCAACCTTGGTTGCTAAGATATCCTTTTCCATATTCATGCGCTCTGTCCATTATCAAAAGTTTATTCCTGTATAAATTAATAGCAGAAAATATCGGAGTTGGCATAATCTTTAGCTATTTTAACCCTTATTATTTTATTTCGGCTTGCCCCTTACTGCGATTAAATCCCATTAGTACTATTTTGATAAAATAAGCCGAGCCTTGACTGGTTTATTAACTCCGAACATTTATTTATAAATTAGCCCAAGCGTTATAATATGATGCTTAAGCAAGGCATTAGATATATTTAGCACCCGTTGGTGAATTAAATCGCAATTTAATGCTAGCAAGCTGCGCCGCAGACGGGTAAAATGTGCCGCTATTTTTATCAGCGGTAATTGAGAGAACAATGGCTAAGAAACTACTTATCAAAACCTGGGGTTGTCAGATGAATGAATACGATTCATCTAAAATTGGCGACTTGCTAGGCACCATGGGATATGAAGTAACCGAAGAACCAAGCGAAGCGGATGTATTGCTGCTCAATACGTGTTCTATTCGTGAAAAAGCCCAGGAAAAAGTATTTCACCAACTTGGCCGCTGGAAAAACTTAAAAGACCTTAAGCCTGGTACCATTATCGGTGTCGGCGGTTGTGTTGCCTCACAAGAAGGCACCGCTATTCGCAAACGTGCGCCTTTTGTTGATTTGGTATTTGGCCCACAAACTCTGCATCGCCTGCCAGAAATGATTAAGCAACTTAAAGCTGGTAAAGAAGCAGTTGTTGACGTTAGTTTTCCTGAAATTGAAAAATTTGATAACTTACCAGCACCAAAAGCCGATGGCGTAACGGCCTTTGTTTCAGTGATGGAAGGTTGTAGTAAATATTGTAGCTTCTGCGTGGTGCCATATACCCGCGGTGAAGAAGTATCACGACCACTTGATGATGTATTATTTGAGATTGCTCAGCTGGCAGAACAAGGCGTACGTGAAGTTAATTTACTGGGTCAAAACGTTAACGCCTATCGCGGCGCGACCCATGAAGACGATATCTGTGATTTTGCGACCTTAATCCGCTTAATCGCAGCAATTGACGGCATTGACCGTATTCGTTACACCACCAGCCATCCGGTTGAGTTCACTCAAGAGTTAATCGACGTTTATGCCGACGTGCCAGAGTTAGTCGATCATCTGCATTTACCTGTTCAGTCAGGTGCCGATCGGATCTTAAATCTAATGAAACGTAACCACATGGTCATTGAGTTTAAATCAACGATTAAACGATTACGTAAAGTGCGCCCGAACATCGCCATGAGCTCTGATTTTATCATCGGCTTCCCCGGTGAAAGTGATGAAGATTTCGAGCAAACGATGCAATTGATCAGAGACATCAACTTTGACATGAGCTTTAGCTTTATCTACAGCGCGCGTCCCGGCACACCCGCGGCAGATTTGCCTGATGATGTCACCATGGACACTAAAAAATCACGTTTATACGAATTGCAGCAGCAGATTAACGTGCAAGCATTGCTACATGCTCGTGTTATGTTAGGCACAGTGCAGCGCATTTTGGTCGAAGGGCCATCAAAGAAAAACCCAATGGAACTACGGGGCCGAACCGAGAACAACCGCGTGGTCAACTTTGAAGGACCTCATAGCTTGATTGGTGGTTTTGCCGATGTTGAAATTGTTGACGTTTTTGCCAATTCGTTGCGCGGTAAGTTTATCCGCGGCGAAAATGAAATGGACCTGCGAATTGAAACATCGCCGCAATCAATTTTAGCCAGCCGTCAAGATACCATCGATGAGATTGGTGTTGGTACATTTACGCCGTAATAAAAAAATTAAGCTATTTGTTATCTCTGATTAGGATAATACTTTGACCAACAAATTGATTACGCTCAATTGCTATTTAGAACCAGCAACTCAAGCACGGCTAGCCAACCTATGTGGCCCGTTTGATGACAATTTAAAACATATTGAACGCCGAATGGGCGTTGAAATAAGTTACCGTGGTAACTGTTTTAATGTTGTCGCTAAACCACATCTAGCTAAAATCGTGATCGACATGCTGCGTGAGCTTTATATTGAAACGCAGCCGGTCAAAGGCAAGGTAAACGACATTGAGCCAGCCATGGTTCATTTAGCTATTGAACAATCACATGTACTTGCTCAAGACTTAATTAAAACACTCGGCGGTGAACGCGCTAAAGAAGTCTATATCAAAACCCGCAAAGGTTTGATTAAACCGCGTAACCTCAATCAACAAAACTATGTCGCTAATATAATTAGCCACGACATCTGTTTTGGGGTTGGCCCCGCGGGTACAGGTAAAACATACCTTGCAGTCGCTTGTGCGGTTGATGCGCTTGAGCGTCAAGAAGTACGCCGTATCATACTAACCCGCCCTGCCGTTGAAGCGGGCGAAAAGTTGGGGTTTTTACCCGGTGATTTAAGTCAAAAAATTGATCCCTACTTGCGACCGCTTTACGATGCATTATTTGAAATGCTTGGTTTTGAAAAAGTCGAAAAGTTGATTGAGAAAAGTGTCATTGAAGTTGCTCCACTCGCTTACATGCGTGGGCGCACCCTCAACGACGCTTTTATTATTTTAGATGAAGCCCAAAATACCACGGTCGAGCAAATGAAAATGTTTTTGACCCGGGTTGGCTTTAACTCTAAAGCGATTATCACCGGTGATATAACCCAGGTAGACCTGCCCCGCCATGTCAGAAATGGCCTGCGCCATAGCATTGAAGTATTAACCGATATTGATGCAATTAGCTTTAATTTTTTCCAAGCCGGTGATATTGTGCGCCACCCAGTAGTGGCACAAGTCGTGCGAGCTTACGAGCGTTACGATGAGCAAATCAACCGTGAAAAAGCACAAAAACTGATGTCAAATATGCCATCAGTGACAACCAATGAAGAACCCAATGATAACTCTTGATTTACAAATAGCCTGCGACGAACAAAGCTTACCCAGCCAACAAGATTTCGAACTATGGCTGCAAGCCGTATTGAGCACGGTAAAACCCGACGCAGAAGTCACGATTCGATTAGTTGAACCGAGCGAAAGCCAAGAGCTAAATCACCAGTATCGCGGTAAAGACCGCCCAACGAATGTTTTGTCTTTTGAGTTTGAAGCGCCACCGATGCTTGAACTTGATTTATTAGGCGATTTAATTATTTGCAAACAAATCATTGAAAAAGAAGCAATCGAGCAGGAAAAACCACTGTTAAACCACTGGGCACATATGGTTGTACACGGTACCTTGCATTTGCTAGGCTATGATCATATTGATGATGATCAAGCTATTGAGATGGAATCTTTGGAAAAGGAAATTTTGGCTAACTTAGCCATTGACGATCCTTACCGTGACGATCTAGTATAAATTTACCCAATTAGGAATACGATTTAAAAATGAGCGAAGATAAACCTCCAAGTAGTCAGTCAACTAATAAATCTTGGTTTGAACGGCTAACCCAAATATTTCAAGCCGAACCGCAAACCCAAGCTGAATTAGTTGAATTTATAGAAGACGCTGAAGGACGTGATCTAATCGATCAGTATACCAAAGACATGATCCACGGAGTATTAAATGTCTCAACCAAGCGAGTGAGGGATATAATGATCTCCCGCTCGAAAATGGTGGTATTAGAAAAAAACCAAACGATCAAACAATCTATCAAAATTATTACCGAATCGGCACACTCGCGTTTTCCGGTAATCAATGAAGACAAAGATAACGTCGAAGGCATTTTATTGGCTAAAGACTTAGTTCAATATGCGTTCAATACCGACAGTCAAGATCAACCATTAAGTGACATAGTTAGACCTTGTGTCATCATTCCCGAAAGTAAAAAGGTCGATGTATTATTGCGAGAGTTTCGTGAAGAACGTTATCATATGGCCGTAGTCGTTGATGAATACGGCGGCGTCTCAGGCCTTATCACCATCGAAGATATTCTTGAAGAAATTGTCGGCGAAATTGAAGACGAATTCGCGCAAGAAGACGACGTGCCACAAGAGATCCGCAAAGTCAGCAGCAAGCTATATTCAATCCAGGCCCTGACTTCACTGGAAGACTTCAATCAATACTTTGAAACAAAGTTCTCAGCCAATGATATTGATACCGTCGGCGGGCTAGTAACGACCGCGTTTGGTCATTTACCAAAACGTGGCGAAGAAACCTGCATTGAAGGCTATCAGTTTAAAGTCATTAACGCCGACTCGCGCCGCTTGGTACAATTGCAAGTAAAAGTACCACAGCCACAGGTTTAAGCACCGTGACCATAGGCTTAAGCACCGCGGCAGCGACAGAGTAAGCCAGCTGGTAACGCGACATTTATCACTAGGGAAGTAATCCGACGTTGAACCCTTTATCACTGCTTAAAAACGCCCTAACCGGGCGTTTTTTTATATTGTTAGTTATCGCCTTTGTTTGCGGCGCTTTAACCCACTTAAGTTTTGCCCCTTACGATTACCAATGGTTAGCCCCGCTGGCTCTGGCAATATTTTATGCCAGCTTATTATTAAATGACAAACTATCAGCCAAGTCGTGTTTTTGGCTAGGGTTGAGTTTTGGCAGTGGTTTGTTTAGTTTTGGTCTTCGCTGGGTTCATGTCTCAATCGATAGCTTTGGTGGCCTGCCTTTAGTCGTGTCGCTGGGCTTAATGTTACTACTGTCTCTTTACTTAGCCTTTTTTAGCGCCCTGACCTGCTATGTATTTTGCCGCTTAAAGTCAGCTAATGCGCTTAGTAATAGTTTACTGTTTTCTAGCTTATGGGTGTTATCAGAAGTCGCTCGCGGCACAGTACTTACCGGATTTCCATGGTTATGGCTAGGTTATAGCCAAACTGAGGGGATCTTTAGTCACAACGCTGCAACCATTGGCGTTATCGGTTTAACCCTGCTCATTTGCCTCGTCGCAACGCTAACAGCAAGTTTAGTGATAAAGCGAAATTTAGCCGTCACCCTAGGTTTGGTGGTAACACTGTTTACCGCGACAGGCCTTAATCAATTATCGAATATTAATCAAAGTGAAGACAGTATTAGCGTGGCGCTAGTTCAGGGAAATATTGAGCAAAGCGCCAAATGGCAACAAGATCAAATGTGGCCAACCATTATCCGTTACATGGATTTAACCCGTGAAAGTTTTGCCGCCGATATTATTATATGGCCGGAAGCCGCAATGCCTGCCGTTGAAGATTGGGTCAGTGATTATCTGCATTTAATGGATAAAACCGCGAACTTTAATGACAGTGCGATTATTACGGGTTTAATTTCGCGCCAGTCACCAGACGGTACTGCGCTGTCACAAACGAGCTACTATTATAATTCATTAGTGACCTTAGGCAATGCTCACAAAAAGGTCCAGCCAAGCGGTGATTATCAGCCACAACACAGTAACAGATACTACAAACAGCAATTATTACCAATCGGAGAGTTTGTGCCATTTGAGGATTTACTGCGCCCTTTGGCACCGTTGTTTAACTTACCGATGTCGTCGTTTCATCGTGGCAGCACTACTCAGCCAAACCTGCAAGCGCTCGGTTACCACATAGCGGCTGCTATTTGTTATGAAATTGCCTTTCCCGAACTGGTCCGAGCCAATATGACACCACAAACTGATTTTATTTTAACCGTCTCAAATGACGCTTGGTTTGGTCGCTCGATAGGTCCGCATCAACACATGCAAATCGCCCAGATGCGCGCGATTGAATTGGGCCGCCCTGTGGTACGTGTTACCAACAACGGGATCACTGCAATTGTTAATACCCACGGCACCATCATTGCGCGATTACCCCAGTTCGAACAAGGCATTTTACGCAGCGAGGTACCGCTAGTAAGTGGGCAAACCTATTTTTACCGCTGGGGCCAGTGGCCAATCATCGCACTTTGCAGCTTGTTAATACTGGGCATAGGTTTTCGGCGACTAACCATCGATAAATGATAAGCCGCCGCACTGGCGCATTAAGCCAAATGCCAACGCCAATTATAATGGCTGGCGAATAAAGGTATCGTTATTGCAATCGGAGCACGTTGGTAAAATATCTGGGTGATAATGAAATAACTGATGCTGGCACTTTTTACACTCTAATCGGCCAAGGCCAACTATTTCGCCACTTTGGTAAATACCATGATGCTGTAAATCGTCGGCGACTCCCTGCCATTCAACTTGACTGTTATCGCTGATTTGCCACAGCCATTGCCAGAGCGTTTCTTGCATCGCGAGTAGTTCTAGTGATTGTTTACCCGCGCCTGACTGATGTGACTTTTCGGCAACAAATGCCGTTAAGTCATCACGTAATTGCTGCTCAATCTCATTGAGTTGTTGTTCGCTAATATCACTGGCATAACGATAAGCAACCATGCCCTGCTCAACAAAATCATTAATATTGTGTTGATCAGGTTGTTGTTGCCAACGCTGCTGTAATAGTTGCAGTAACTTGTGGTATCCCTCTTTAAATACAGCTGAATTATTATTAACTGTCACCATAAAGTACCCCTTGAACAATAAATATCATTAACTATAGCAACTAACTATTGTTGCATCATAGTCTCGTGATGTATTCTATGCAGATCAAAAAAGTATTCTTTTTCTAATTTTAAATAATTCCAGGTTTAATTGCATGCAAGAGCAGTATATCCCATCAAGTATAGAGCCCCAAGCACAAAAGTTTTGGGTAGATAATCAAACATTTAAAGCAACTGAGCGCGACGATAAAGAAAAGTTTTATTGTTTGTCAATGTTTCCTTACCCGAGCGGTCGCCTGCATATGGGTCACGTACGTAACTACACCATTGGTGATGTGATCGCGCGTTACCAAAGAATGCAAGGCAAAAACGTGCTGCAACCTATGGGTTGGGATGCTTTTGGTCTGCCTGCTGAAAATGCGGCAATCAACAATAAAACGGCTCCCGCTAAATGGACCTACGAAAACATCGATTACATGAACGACCAATTACGTCGTTTAGGTTTTGGTTATGACTGGGATCGTGAATTTGCCACCTGTAAGCCAGATTACTACCGCTGGGAACAATGGTTCTTTACCGAGCTTTTCAAGAAAGACATGGTTTATAAAAAGACCTCAGCGGTTAACTGGTGTCCACATGACCAAACCGTGTTGGCGAACGAGCAAGTTATCGATGGCTGTTGTTGGCGCTGTGATACCGTGGTTGAGCGTAAAGAAATTCCGCAGTGGTTCGTGCGTATCACCCGTTACGCTCAAGAATTATTAGACGATTTAGACGAGTTAGATCAGTGGCCTGAAAAAGTTAAAACCATGCAGCGCAACTGGATTGGTCGCTCTGAAGGGGTTGACTTAACATTCGACTTAAAAGATCGCACTGACAACCTGTCTGTTTACACTACCCGTCCAGATACACTGATGGGCGTAACCTATGTTGGCATTGCAGCTCAGCACCCATTAGCACTTGAAGCGGCTAAAACCAATAGTGCTATTGCTGATTTTGTACAAGAATGCAAAACCACTAAGGTTGCTGAAGCCGATCTTGCCACAATGGAAAAGAAAGGCATTGCGACCGGTTACTACGCCATTCATCCACTCACAGGCCGTGAAGTACCAGTATGGATTGCTAACTTCGTATTAGCCGATTACGGTTCAGGCGCAGTGATGGCTGTACCGGGTCACGACCAACGTGACTTTGAGTTCGCGACTAAGTATGCGCTTGATATTGAAGCGGTAATTTACCCAAGTGACAGCGACGAAAGCCAAGTTGATATCAGTAATGAAGCGTACACTGAAAAAGGTAAGTTATTTAACTCTGGCGAGTTTAATGGCCTAACTTCAGACGAAGCCGTTGATGCTATCGCCAGCGCGTTAGACAAAATCGGTAAAGGCAACAAAACGGTCAACTACCGCTTACGTGACTGGGGCGTTTCGCGTCAACGTTACTGGGGCACGCCTATTCCAATGCTGCACCTAGAAAATGGCGAAGTTGTTCCGGTACCTGAAGACCAGTTACCAGTATTACTGCCTGAAGATGTTGTCATGGACGGTATTAATTCGCCAATTAAAGCTGATCTTGAGTGGGCTAAAACCACTTATCAAGGCCAGCCGGCATTACACGAAACTGATACCTTTGATACCTTTATGGAATCGAGCTGGTATTACGCCCGTTATACCTCGCCAGGCAATGACGCGATGTTAGATCCAGCCAAAGCCAACCATTGGCTACCGGTTGATCAATACATTGGCGGCATCGAGCACGCAATTTTACATCTATTGTATGCCCGCTTCTTCCACAAATTGTTGCGTGATTCAGGCTTGGTTGATTCAAACGAACCGTTCAAACGTCTGCTAACCCAAGGCATGGTGTTATCTAATGCCTTCTACAAGATAGACGACAACGGGGCTAAAGCTTGGATCTTACTTGACGACGTCAAGACAGAAACAGACGACAAGGGCAAGATCCTGTCGGCAACCCAAATTTCAACCGGGGACAGCATCATGTTCGCGGGCATGAGCAAGATGTCTAAGTCTAAAAACAACGGCATTGATCCACAGGTAATGATTGACAAGTATGGCGCCGATACCGTGCGTTTATTTATCATGTTTGCCGCGCCTGCCGAGCAGACATTAGAATGGGTCGACTCAGCTGTTGAAGGGGCACACCGCTTCCTAAACCGCGTGTGGCGCTTAGCTTTCAATCATACTGAACAAGGTGCAACTCCAGCACTAGACACCGCGAAACTAACGGCTAAGCAGCAAGATTTACGCCGTACTTTGCATAAAACCATTGCTAAAGTATCGGATGATATTGGTCGTCGCCAAACCTTTAATACTGCGATTGCCGCGGTCATGGAATTGGTTAACAACCTGTACAAAGCAGATATTAAAGATGAGCAAGATCGCGCAATCATGGGTGAAGCACTTAACGCTATTGTTAAAATGCTATCGCCTATTGTGCCGCACATCTGTTATCAGTTATGGCAAGAACTTGGCCACAGTGATAGCTTAGACTTCGCGCCATGGCCAATTGTTGATCAAGAAGCCTTAGTTGAACAATCTAAGCTGATTATCGTGCAAGTAAACGGTAAAGTTCGCGCTAAACTAACGGTTGCTGCAGACATTGCTAAAGATGAAGTGGAACAACTCGCACTAAGCAATGAATTGGTGCTGCGCTTCACGGCGGACAAAACCGTGCGTAAAGTCATTTATATCCCGGGCAAACTAGTTAATATCGTTGCTAATTAAACGATTAAAAATTTAACCAGTAAATCTAGGGCTAGCACGGTATTTACTACTGTGCTGGCCTTGTTATTTTTTGAGGTTACTAAGCAATGAAAATAAAGTTATCCCACCTAGTAGTTACATTACTACTTAGCTTAATTATCCAGGGCTGTGGTTTTAAACTCCAAGGTAACTACCAATTACCCAACAATTTAAAACAATTGAAATTGCAAAGCAGTGATCAATACGGAGAATTAACCCGGTTAGTTTCCGCTAAATTACGTCGCTACCAAGTCGCATTAATCGATGATCCGGCCCTGCCAATCTTGAAATTATCATCAGACTCATTAACGAGCAGTACGCTTTCGTTATTTTCATCGGGTCAGGTCGCAGAATACGAGCTAACATATAGTGTCAACTATCAATTAATATTGCCACAACAACCACCACAGCAGTTTTCAATTCAGATGCGCCGAGATTATCTTGATGATCCACAATCAGCGCAAGCGAAAAGCCGTGAAATGGCACTCATTAAGACCGAAATGCGGGCTCAAGCCGCCGAACAAATCGTGCGTCAGCTCAGCCGTATCAAACAAGCAAACTAAAGTAATAAATCATGCAAATATACGCCAATCAATTGGCTAACCAACTTAAACAGTTGGCGCCATGTTATCTGGTCTTTGGCGATGAACCGCTCCAAAAAAAAGAAGCGCTCAGTGACATCCGTCAAGCCTGTGACAACGCTGGATTTAGCGAAAGGATCTGCCTAAGTCAACAACCCGGCTTTAGCTGGAACGAGTTAAGCCAAGCCGGTCAAAATCTCTCGCTATTTAGCAGTCGTCAATTAATAGAATTAGAATTAACCACCATAAAACCCGGCCAAGATGGCAGTAAAGCGCTGATCTCTTTTATTGAAAATATCAGCCCCGATACTATTTTGTTGATTCACGGCCCCAAAGCTGGACAAGATGTTCAAAAAGCTAAATGGTTTAAGCAATTAAGCCAAGCAGGTCTGTTCGTTGTCATAAATCAACCGCAAGGACAAGCATTTAATCAATGGGTTAGCCGTAGACTAAGTCATCACCGATTAAATTTAACCCCTGATGCCCAAGCTCAATTTAGCCGATTGTTCGAAGGTAATTTATTAGCAGCAGATCAAGAGTTGGAAAAGCTGTCATTACAACTTGGCCAACAACAAATCGACATTGCCACCCTAAAGCAACGCACCACTAATCAGGCGCGCTACAGCCTGTTTGAATTGCAAGACGCTTTACTTAATGGCAGCGCCAATAAGGCATTGGCGATTTTAAATCATCTAAAACAGCAAGCCGTCGAGCCGCAACTTATTTTTTGGGCCTTTAATAAAGAGTTCGAACTGTTACAGCAATTACATCACCAGCAACAACAAAAACAATCGTTAGCAAAAATATATCAGCAAGCGCGAATTTGGCAATCTCGCCAAAACTTATACAATAATGCACTGCAACGACTATCAGCACAGCATTTATTGAAGATAGCTCAATTATTAGCACAAATAGATCTTGAGATTAAGATTAATTTTAGCCTGCCTTGGCCGCTGTTAACCGAGCTAGTGTTAGTGTATTGCCAGGCCGATACGAGGTTGCTGCAACAATGGTAACGCCAGCAGTCGGCATCATGGGCGGTACCTTCGATCCCGTTCATTTTGGTCATTTACGCTCAGCACTAGACATTGCTCAAGATTTAAACTTGGCCAATGTCTATCTAATGCCAAATAGCGTGCCGCCGCACAAAAAACAGCCCAGCGCCAACAACGTTCAACGCCTGAAAATGTTAAGACTTGCCACCGCCGATTGTCCCAATATCGAGATAGATACCCGAGAGCTCAATACCGAAGGCAAATCATACTCAGTCTTAGCATTGCAAGCGCTGCGCCAAGAACTGCCCGATACGCCGCTGTGCTTTTTAATGGGCATGGATTCTTTATTGAGTTTGCCTAAGTGGCATCGGTGGCAAGAGTTGCTCTCGTTATGCCATATTGTTGTGAGCCAACGACCAGGCTGGCCACTGCCGCAGACCGGCGAAATAGCCGAATTAGTCGCGAAGCATCGTTGTCACCATAGTGACCAACTTCAGCAACAACTTTACGGCCACATTATGATCCACGAGGCTTACCCCTTGGCTATTTCTTCAAGCCAAATAAAACAACTGATAGGGGCTAATAAAAGTCCGCAGTATTTATTGCCTCAGGATGTTATTAGCTACATCAACCAGCAACAATTATACCGCTAAGCCGAGAATCGTTAGGGGGTACTACAACGACTTAGCAATGCGGTAATAAACCCATTTTAACACTTGCCTATTACTAGCCAATAACTCGCCTTGCACTTGGCTAGCACTTTCCCCTTGGCATTGGTATGATGCAGCGATAAATCCTCAATATGGACCACCAATACTCATGGCATCACTACAAGAACAATTACTCAAGGCTGGGCTTGCCAACAAGCAAAATGCCAAACAAATTCGCAGTGAAAAGCGTAAAAAAAACAAAGCCGTTCGTAAAGGCCAAACTCAAGCATCAAGCGAGCTGCAAGAGTCGCTAGCGGCGCAAAAACAACAACAAGCTGAATCTGACTTAGTCTTAAATAAAAGCATTAAAGCTGAGCTTGATAGAAAATCAGAGATTGCCAATGTGAAGCAGATGCTCGAACAGCTACAAATTACTGATTACCAAGGCGAGCTTTCTTTTAATTATGTCCAAGATTCAAAAGTTAAAACGCTCTACGTTAATGAAGTTAATCAAAACGCCTTAACCAAGGGTCGAATTGGTATTTGTCAGTTCGAGACTAAGATTTACATCATTGCCGCCCAAGCCGTACAAAAAATTCAAAGCGTTGATAGCCAATATGTATTATTGCTTAATGACAACCAACCGGTCACTGTTGATGAAGAAGACCCATACGCTGACTTCCAAATCCCAGATGATTTAATGTGGTAAATGTATAAAACTGGTGAATTATTGCATTTAAGCTCTTGTTTGCATGAATATTGTGCAAACGACCAGTTTTAGTGTTGACTTTTCACCATAAGACTTTAATATGCACTGCAAGACGGAGAGGTGGCCGAGTGGCCGAAGGCGCTCCCCTGCTAAGGGAGTATGGGCTTTAAATCCCATCGAGGGTTCGAATCCCTCCTTCTCCGCCATTTATTTTATTAAAAATAAATGAAAATTACGCGCATGTAGCTCAGCTGGATAGAGTACCTGGCTACGAACCAGGCGGTCGGAGGTTCGACTCCTTCCATGCGCGCCAATTTTTCTACCCAATCCCCATGGCACAATCTGCTATCATTTATTATTTCAATTGCTACGCTATTTTAGCATTCCAACTAAGCATTCCAACTAAGCATTCCAACTAAGCATTCCAACTAAGCATTCCAACTAAGTATTCCAACTAAGTATTCCAACTAAGTATTCCAACTAAGTATTCCAACTAAGTATTCCAACCAAGTATTCCAACCAAGCATTCCAACCAAGCATTCCAACCAAGTATTCCAACCAAGCATTCCAACCAAGTATTCCAACCAAGCATTCAAATTAAGCTTTCTGTAAAATCACCTAAAAAACACCATTACCTTCGCTATTATCTGTTGAGTTCCTGAATTTAAAACTGGGATATTATCGTTAATTTAATCTGTTATAACGACAACACCCCATGCTAAAAACTAACTTAATTGTGCCATAGAATCTGCGACTTCCACTCTGTTGCGACCATTAGATTTCGCTGAGTACAATGCCATGTCTGCTCGTTCTAATACCGTGGTTAATATATCGTTAGGACCCGCGAGTGCTACGCCAAAAGACGCCGTGATCGGTGGGATCTTTTCGTTAGTTTTGCCGTTAACCAAAGGCGCACTAGCGAGTTTACGCCTGATAACTTCAGCGAGTTCCTCTGCTTGTTTGACATTATACGATGGGCATAAAAGGGTGAACTCTTCACCCCCAAGACGAACTGGAATACAGGGCGATTTGCATTCATTAAGTAATAATTTACCGACAAACTTTAAGACCTGATCACCCATATTGTGGCCAAAGGCATCATTGAATTTTTTAAAGTGATCAATATCTATCATTATCAGTGCAATATCAATATCAGGACTTTTCATCGTTAAATCTTGATACATTGAGCCCAGTACTCGCCGATTAAACAGACCGGTTAAATGATCGGTTGTCGCCTCAAGTTTACTATTTTCAAGTTCAGATTTTAACGTCGCAATTTCGGATAACGCTAAATCAATCTGGCGTTGAAATTTATCATTGCTTTCACAAATTGCTTGGACAGAAGTTGCCAACTGCTTAATTACCGATGGTTCATCACTTGTCTCAAGTGATGAATTTAGCTCTAGTAGGTTCTTTTTTAATTCGTTTGAATGGGTCCCAGTATCGAGTGTGGTCGCTTCAATACTGTCAGATAATCCACTGGCCAAATTCATTAACGAATCTTGAAACCCTTCAACTTGATCCAGTTTGTCAGTGTCTGACAAATGTGACAAAAACAATGCCTCGCTCACCACTTGGGGGCAGGTACCAAAACGTTCAATCGTACTGTCTAGCGCGGTGTTTAAATCTTTTGAAACATTAGAAAAATAGCTATACCACAATGCATAATTAAGTGGGTTTGGTACGATTTGATGTTGAACCATTTTGGGTACTGCCAAACGTAAATATTTAGCAGCTAAGTTAGAATCATCTGAAAATTTCATGGTGCCTCTGAAAAATACTCAAAATAAATAAGAAAATAAAAATTAGTCACTATGTTTCTAATTTTTATTAAAACGCATTGTTCTAAAACGCTCAAGCTATTTATTGTTTTTTTACTAGACCATAGTCGAGTTTTTTGCTGATTAATTTTAGTTTTAACTGCTCACAGGCAAGGGCAATCTGGCTAAGCCTCTGCCGTAACAGGACTTTAGCATACTTTGTTAAAAGTATAAGCCAAAAATCTATAGACTAAGGTCTGGATTTAACTCTAGTACTGCGCTGCTAGATTAGATTACGTAACTCCAAAATAACGAAAAAACAAAAGGAGCAGTATATGAGTTTCGAATCTAAAGAACAGGCAGATAAGTACTGGAAAGAGAACCTTCGCGTGATGTTTAAGTTACTCGCGATTTGGTTTGTGGTCTCTTATGGTTGTGGGATCCTTTTCATCGAAGAGTTAAACGCTATTACATTTATGGGCTTTAAGTTGGGCTTTTGGTTTGCTCAACAAGGCGCGATGTATGTCTTTATTGCACTAATCTTCGTCTACGTTAAAAAGATGAACGATTTAGACAAAAAATATAACGTAGAAGAATAGGAGCAAATCATGGACGTACAAACTTTAACCTACATTATTGTAGGATTCACCTTCGCATTATACATTGGCATTGCTATTTGGGCGCGCGCTGGCTCAACCCAAGAGTTCTATGTTGCAGGTGGTGGGGTTCACCCTGTCATGAACGGCATGGCAACAGCAGCTGACTGGATGTCTGCGGCTTCATTTATTTCACTCGCTGGTATCGTATCTTTTACTGGCTCTGACGGTTCAGTTTACTTGCTTGGTTGGACTGGTGGTTATGTCTTACTGGCGCTTTGTATGGTGCCTTACTTACGTAAATTCGGTAAGTTTACCGTGCCTGACTTTATCGGCGATCGTTACTACTCTAATGCCGCACGTACTGTGGCGGTATTCTGTGCTATTTTCATCTGCTTTACTTACATTGCAGGTCAAATGCGTGGAGTTGGCGTAGTATTCTCTCGTTTCTTAGAAGTTGAAATTGAGACCGGCGTTGTTATCGGTATGGCCGTCGTATTCTTCTATGCTGTATTAGGCGGTATGAAAGGCATTACTTATACTCAGGTCGCTCAATACTGTGTCTTAATCTTTGCCTTTATGGTACCAGCAATCTTCATCTCGGTGATGATGACAGGTCAAGCTATTCCTCAGCTTGGTTTTGGTAGCGAAATGGTTGATGGCTCAGGTTACTTGCTTGATAAGCTTGACGGCTTAACGAAAGAGCTTGGATTTGGCGCCTATACTGAGGGTCGAAAGAGCACCCTTGATGTATTTTGTATCACTGGCGCGCTAATGGTTGGTACTGCGGGTTTACCACATGTTATCGTGCGTTTCTTCACCGTACCTAAGGTGAAAGATTCTCGAATTTCAGCAGGCTGGGCGCTCGTATTCATTGGTATCATGTATACCACTATTCCTGCACTGGCTTCATTTGCTCGAGTTAACATGATTGAAACCATCAATGGTCCAGAAATGACGGGGACTGAGTATGCCAAAGCACCAAGCTGGATAAAAAACTGGGAAAGAACTGGCCTTATCGAGTTTAACGATAAGAATGGCGATGGCAAAATGTTCTACTCTGGTGATGAACGTAACGAAATGAAAATTGACCGTGACATCATCGTGTTAGCGAACCCTGAAATTGCTGATTTACCAGCATGGGTCATTGCATTAGTAGCAGCCGGTGGCCTAGCTGCTGCACTGTCTACATCTGCTGGCTTATTACTGGTTATCTCAACGTCGGTATCACACGATTTACTCAAGAAAAACTGGGCACCGGATATTTCAGATAAACAAGAATTAGGCTATGCCCGTATTGCCGCTGCTGTTGGCATTGTGATAGCCGGCTACTTTGGTATTAACCCACCAGGATTCGTCGCCGCAGTTGTTGCTTTTGCCTTTGGCCTAGCTGCTTCATCATTGTTCCCAGCTATCATCATGGGTATTTTCCACAAGAAAATGAACAAAGAAGGCGCTATCGCTGGCATGGTACTTGGTTTAGGCTTTACCGCCGCTTATATTATCTACTTTAAGTTTGTAAACCCAGCGGCCAACTCTGCTGATAACTGGTTCATGGGTATTTCACCTGAAGGTATCGGTACCATCGGCATGATAGTTAACTTTGTCACCGCTTTTGCTGTCGCTAAAGTAACAAGCGAGACACCACAAGAGATTCAAGATATGGTTGAGTCAATTCGTTTCCCTAAAGGAGCAGGTGAAGCGCACGACCACTAAACAACGGTAAAGATTCATCTAGCCAAGCGGTCGTTGACATGTCAACGACCGCTTTTTTATGTCCGTATTTTATTGGTTAACTTAAATAGTGAGTGCCATTTGTCATGTTACAGATGGTGCTATAACCAACTGGCTTAGGCAAAGCGAAGATTATTAGAAATCATTTAAGGCCTCTAAAACCTTGCACTGATACGACGTGTTTTTATTACAGCAATTGGTCACTTGCGCAAGCTCATGCTCTAGTGCTTGGAGCTGACGAATTTTCTTCTGAATATCTAATAGGTGGCTGGTCGCTATTGCGTGAGCATCGTGGGGCGAATGTTTTGCACAACCTTGCAAGTGGATCAGTTGACTAATTTCCTCTAAATTAAACCCTAGCGCCCGGCTATGACGAATAAACTGTAACCGACTCAGGTGCTCGCTATTATAGCGGCGTTGATTGCCTAATGTTCGAGCAGGCAGGTTTAACAAGCCAATTGTCTCGTAATATCGAATTGTCGGTACCTTGCAATCGGTCAACTTCGCTAACTGACCTATCGAATAAATCGCCATAAATTAATCTCCAGCAATAAAATAACTCTTGAACCTCTAGTAACTAGAGGTTTTATCATAAGCTCAATTACTATTGATTGCCAATTGGCATTTTAACCAGGAGAGAGTTATGGCTGCTTGCTGTGGGCATGAGAAAAACTTTGATGGCATGAGTTCGGCCTACAAACGTATTTTATGGTGGGTAATCGCCATTAATGCCGTAATGTTTTTTGTTGAGATATCGGCTGGTATTGGCGCCCAATCACAGGCATTAAAAGCCGATGCGTTAGACTTTTTAGCCGACAGCTTAACCTATGGCTTAAGTTTGTGGGTAATCGGTAAATCGCTCACTATCCGCAGCAATGCCGCCATGGCCAAAGGCATCAGCTTGCTCGTGATGGCGCTATGGGTCAGTGGTTCAACGGTTTATCATATCTTTTATACCAACGCCCCCAATGCGCTCACCATGGGCACCGTCGCCATCGCCGCTTGCCTAGCTAACTTGCTGAGTGTTTGGTTGTTGCGAAAATATAAAGATGGCGACGCCAATGTACGTTCAGTTTGGTTATGCAGCCGCAATGATGCCATTGGCAATTTAATTGTTTTGGCTGCGGCTTCAGGGGTTTGGGTAACCGGTTCCGCGTGGGCTGATTTAGCGGTGGCCTTTGTGCTTGCGGCCCTGTTTTTAAGCTCGGCGTGGCAAATTCTTAACCAAGCATTAAGCGAACGAAAACATGATGCATTAAGCCACTAGCCTTGTCTGAGCTACAGATATAAACAGGCATAGCACTTAATTGGACATTTTTGTTGCTTGGCGTAGCAATGTCTATAAATGTCCCTCGAATATCAGATTGAATCGTGTGATAATGCGCGATTTGTCGTACCTTGCCAAAACCGTTGAACATTAATTATTTAACAAGTCGTGTGGGTATCGCTTTACTGAACGAGGAAACAACATGCATAACTTGTATTATAAAGGACGGATCGAAATTAGAGAGAATCACGTCAAGTCTGGTTATAACACCAAACGTGATATCAAACTTGGTACAGAAGAGTCACCATTAACTTTAGTTGTCGCCAGCGAGCAGCGCCACACTGAAGTTCAGGCCCGACTTGCTGAGCATGACTTAGTGGCTAAGATCACTATTGATGCCGACAGCCCAGAAAATATCATTGAATTAGACGCGCTATTGAACAAACCTCAAACCACTCGCTTTGAGAAAACACCCCAGCGTAATGAACCATGTAGCTGTGGCAGTGGCAAAAAATATAAAAAGTGCTGTGGTTAACCGGGCAGGTTCTAACGAACAGCCAGTCATAGCCTAAAATTAGATTATTGTTTAATTTAAAATAAAACTAAACAATAATCTAAACAACAATCTAAACAACAATCTAAATATCAGCCTAAACCACAGCACCAAAACTACAGTACCTACCACGCTAAATTAACGTCGTTTAACCTCAAATACTTCTTCGACACTGGTCAACTTAGTAATAGTTCTGCTTAATATCTCTTGCCCTGCCACCTCAAGCGTCAACTCAATAGTCGCAACCTGAGTTTGCTGATTAGTATGGGTATTCATGCCTAACAAACTTACTTTTTCGTTGGCAATTACTGCGGTAATATCTCGGACCAAGCCATTACGATCGTTGGCAAAGATAATCACGTCCAATGAATAACCCACCGTTGATTGCCCGCCCCAATTAACCTCAACACTGCGCTCTGGGTGGCGATGCAATAATTCTTTTAATTGCTCACAATCACTGCGGTGCACCGAAATTCCTTTACCCTGAGAAATAAAACCGTCAATTAAATCTCCCGGGATTGGTTGGCAGCATTTAGCAATATGAGTCAATAAATTACCAACCCCTTCCACCACAACTTCACTGCGATTAGCCGTTTGGGTTGTCGCTTTTTTGAACTGCAAGGGCTCTGGCGCCGGTGCTGGCTGTAATTGTTGTTGCAAGTAGTTAATCAGTTGATTAATTTTAATATCACCACAACCAACCGCCGCCACCAAATCATCAAGCTGACTGACATTGTATTTCTTAAGCGCCTGCTGGCAATCGCTCAACTTTAAGTTAACTCGCGCTAATTCAACGTCTAATAATTCAATACCTGCGGCATGGTTTTTTTCCTTGTCTTGCAACTTAAAAAAGTGCTGAATTTTCGCCCGTGAACGTGCTGAAAAAACATAAGCCAAGCGAGGGTTTAACCAATCACGTTTCGGGTTAGGCTCTTTGCTGGTTAAAATTTCAACCTGTTCGCCCGTTTCTAGCTTGTAAGTAAAGGGAACAATGCGGCCATTGATTTTTGCTCCAATGCACCGATGCCCCACCTGAGAATGGATATAGTATGCAAAATCTAATGGCGTGCTGCCATTGGGTAAATCAATTACTTCACCACTTGGGGTATAAACATAAATTCGGTCATCAAACACTTGAGAGCGAATATCATCGGCCAAGTTACTGTTGTCTTTAACGTCATCTTGCCACGCCAATATTTTACGTAACCATTCAATTTTGCCATCAAAACTGCTGGCCTTAGTTGCCCCGACCCCTTCTTTATAACGCCAGTGCGCCGCAACCCCCATCTCGGCATCATTGTGCATTTGCTCGGTACGGATTTGAATTTCGACGGTACGCCCTTCCGGCCCAACCACAATAGTATGGATTGATTGGTAACCATTGCTCTTGGGATTAGCGACGTAATCGTCGAACTCACTCGGCACGTGGTGCCAGAGAGTATGAATAGTGCCTAACGCCGAGTAACAATCATGAAGCTGTTGAACCACCACCCGAATCGCGCGCACGTCAAACAACTCATCAAAAGCGAGTCCTTTTTTATCCATCTTTTTCCAGATTGAATAAATATGCTTTGGTCGACCGTAAACTTGCGCCTTGATCGACAAACCGTCCAATTCATTGGATAAATTACTGACAAAGCTCGCGATGTAAGATTCTCTTTCAAGGCGTTTTTGATCAAGTAAACTGGCGACTTTTTTATAGGTTTTAGGGTGAAGGTAGCGAAAAGAAATATCTTCAAGCTCCCATTTTAGCTGGCCAATGCCGAGCCGGTTAGCTAAGGGCGCATAAACATCCGAAATTTCCCGTGCGGCTAATACCCGCACTTCCTCGTCGGCGTTTTTAATGTCACGTAAATAAGCGACCCGTTCAGCTAGTTTTATCACCACGGCGCGGACATCTGCGACCATCGCCATTAACATCCGGCGCAGGTTATCGACCTGAACTCCCGATAAATTTCGCCCTTTACCGTGCAATGTTTTAATCGCAGCCATTTCATAAACATTAGTCACCAACACCTTAACTCGGTTATTGGTTAAACTAACGATTTGCTGGTCATCAAGTAACTTTTGTTCGTGCCAAGGATATAGTAATGACGCCTGTAATGCGTCCAAATCCATGTGCATGGATTGCAAAATTTCGGCCATTTCACGCGATTTATCTAACACGTTTTTCAGCTCAGACGACTCACCGGCCAACTGAACCAACTTTAAATAAAGTGTCTTAAAAAGCTCAACTTGATTTTTCTCAAGCCCAAATTTTGTTACCCAAACCTCAAGGTCAAATACCCCGGCTAGGTGGCCTTCACGAATTGCAACCATTACTATTCCTTGCTATGTCTACTTAACTTTTCGAAACAACGCCATTGATTCTAAATGAGTTGTCTGCGGAAACATATCCATAACACAGATTTTTTCCAATATATATCCATGCTTGATGATGATTTGGCTGTCACGTTCTAGTGACGAAGGCTCACAAGAAACATAAACGATGATTTCAGGTTTTAGTTTTGACAATTGCTCAACAATCGCCATTGCCCCATCTCGCGCCGGATCAAGTAATATTTTATCAACCTGTTCACCCAGTTTTCTGCTGTACCACGCCTGCTCTGCTAGTGGCTCAGACAAGTCACTATGATGAAAGGTGACATTATCTAAGTTAGCGGCCTCAGCATTGATCTTAGCCTGCTCAACCATCGCATTAACCCCTTCGACACCCACCACCATTTGCGCTTTAGCGGCGATGCTTAAGCTGAAATTTCCAACCCCGCAAAACAAATCTAATACTTTATCGGTCGGCTTAAGCGCTAACCAATCAACGGCCTGTGCCACCATCTGTTGGTTAACACTGGCATTAACTTGAATAAAGTCAGCCGCATTAAACGCAATGGTGTCACCCGCCATCTTATAAGATAACGACCCAGGCACAGCGCCATCAAGATTGGTTATTTGATTGTCATTGTTCGCAATTAAAAAGGTCAGATCGTGAACCTTGGCAAAATCGGCTAACAACTGCTGGTCAGCGAGCTTCAACGTGGTTAGCAGTCGAATCACCACATAATTGCCACTGTCTACTGCAAGAAATTCTAAATGACCAATCTGGTCCGTAACACTCAAAGATTGCACTAACGTCTCTAACGGCTGAAATAACCGGTCGAAAGGCGCAGTTAACACCAAGCACTGCTTAATTTTAATTAAATCGTTACTGCCCTGACGTCTAAAGCCCAGCGTTAGCTGACCGCGAACCACATGAACCCCAACGCGTGCGCGGCGACGATAATGCCATGCCGGTGACTCAATGGCTGGCGACCATAACGCTTGCGGTGCCACATGTCGCATCCGGTTCTCTAACCCTTGCTGTTTTAGTTTGACCTGATAGCTGTCATCGACATATTGAGTCTGGCAACCACCACACAGTGAAAAATGCTCACAACTCGGCTCAATACGTTGGGCGGCAGGTTCAAGTACTTCAATCAGTTGTCCGGTGGCATACTTCTTTTGATCACGGGTTATTTGCATCGTGATTTTTTCGCCGGGTAAGGCGCCTGCGACAAAAACAACTTTATTGTCGATATAACCCAAACCCTGAAATTTCTGATCGAGCTTGTCAATCATCAGAGTTTGCTGTTTACCGGTTTTCTTAATTTTCTTCTTTGCTATGTAAAAATTTGCCATATTATTGATACTGCTTAATTAGTTAACATCATTATTCATTACAAACTTTGGTCTATTTGCTATGATATGGATATAGAAACTCAAGCCGATTGGTTGATAAAGTCGACAACGCGGCACGGATTTACTCTAGATAAGGTTATTTTCCCACAAATGAACAGTTCAGCCAATTATAGTCTTCGTTCCTGGGTCTTAATTTTAACATTAGCCCCGAGTATTTTAGTCAGCCTGATGCTCGGCGGCTTTTTTACCTTCAGTTTATTTAACGATCTGGAGACAACCTTGGAGCAACAAGGGGTCAATATCATTCGGCCTTTGGTCATTACGGCTGCGCAAAACCTGAAAAATGACCAACGTGAAGAGTTAAAAGACTTAGTTGATACCATGCACCGAAGTCACTCGCCCTTGATTAATTCAATCGCGGTATTTAATGAATATAATCAGCTTTATGTCACCAGTAACTATCATCGAATTATGGCAGGAAAAAGTCTTGGCGTCAGTAAATCACCCACTAAACTGACCATTACTTCAACCGATGATTATGTCGAAATCATTAGCCCAATCACGCTTGAAATCACCAATGCATACGGAAACTTAACTCAAGAAATAACCGTCGGTTACATGATGCTGCAACTTAATAGCCATAATACGCTGTTGCAACAACATCGCGTTGCGGTCACTACTTTCATTATTATTTTGTTGGGCATACAACTTAATTTGTTTTTCTCCTTTCGGTTGGTCAACAACGTGACTCGCCCTATTTCAGAAATGGTGCGCGCGGTTGCAAAAATTCGAGAAGGCAAGCTCGATACTCGGTTACAAGGCAGTTTGATTGGCGAGTTAGAAATATTAAAGCGCGGTATTAATGCGATGGCCAGTTCGCTAAAAGAATATCAAGATCAAATGCAACTCAACATTGATACCGCCACCAGTGATTTGCGCGAAACAATGGAGCAAATCGAAATTAAAAATATCGAACTCGATATTGCAAAAAAGAAAGCCTATGAGGCCAATCGCGTTAAATCTGAATTTTTGGCTAACATGTCTCATGAACTGCGGACCCCGCTTAATGGCGTGATCGGCCTAACTCAACAGTTATTAAAAACTCGCTTGCAGCCCAATCAGATCGATTACTTGCAAACCATCGAAAAATCGGCGCAAGGTTTATTTAATATCATTAAAGATATTCTCGATTTCTCGAAGCTAGAAGCCGGTAAGTTTCGACTCGACAGTGTCAGCTTTAATTTGCGCGACGCAGTCGATGATGTAGTCGACATTCTCGCCACCACCGCCCATGAAAAAAATATTGACCTTATCGTTGAGATCAAACCCGACACCATCGACAATTTACTGGGTGACCAACAACGCTTTCAACAAATTTTGACCAATTTAATTGGTAACGCGATTAAATTCACTAAAAAAGGCAAGGTCAGATTAAACATTAACGCCAAGCAATTAGCCGGTCATAACTACCAACTGTTTTTTGATGTTATTGACACTGGCATTGGCATTCATCGTGAGCAATTACCGAAATTATTTAATGCCTTTGCCCAAGCAGACAGCAGCATTAGCCGTAACTACGGTGGCAGTGGCTTAGGGTTAGTGATCACCAAACGCTTGATCGAGGAAATGCAGGGTGAAATTTCTTGCGCGAGCGAACCCGGCATTGGATCGCAGTTCTCTTTTCATATCACGTTAGAACAAAGTAATTCAAAAACAGCATTTTATGTTGATGCCACCATCACTAAAAAAGTCCAATTATTTTTTGCCGAACCAGAACAAAGCGAAATTATTAAAAATCAATTAGAACATTGGAAAATTGATGTTGATAGTTTCGATGATTTAGGCGCTTGGCAAGCCGCGTCGCATTCAGTTGAGTACGATTGTTCCATCATCAGTTGCCCTGGTCCTTACCAAGATTTAGCCCCGCTCAGGGCGATAGTTGAATCGACCAAATCAACCAGCCAAGTGATTGTGTTAATTGACAGTAATGATTTGATCCTTCATCAAAACATTATTGCGCTGGGTGCCGACGAATGTCATATCAGCCCAATGAGCTGTAAGCGGCTTTATCACAGCATCGAACAGCTTTATGCCATTACAGCCCCGGTGGTTTACACCCAACAGCCGACCAAAATCATCTACCCCAATCAACGAGCATTAGTGGTTGACGATAACGAAGCCAACCTCAAGCTAATTAGCACGATGCTAGCGGATAAGGTTGGCAATATCGTGCAAGCCGTTGACGGTGAAGAAGCCGTTGAAGCTTGTCGCCATACCAAGTTTGATATTATTTTCATGGACATTCAAATGCCAGTGCTTGATGGCCTGCAAGCGACCGCAATAATTCGCAAGCACGGCATTAATCAGCTGGTCCCTATTATTGCCACCACCGCTCACGCGTTAGACGAAGAGAAACAAGCTTGGTCGAATAAAGGGATGGACGACTTTTTAACCAAACCCTTGCGTGAAGATACCCTAATGAAGTTATTAGAACGCTGGATCAAGTCCAATCAACCAAGCCGGCAATATCACAGTCAGATTTTCGGCACTGGTAATATCAACCAGCTGGCTCATAACGACAATGAACACATCAATTGGCAAGAGTCGTTAGAGCAAGCGATGGGCAAAGAAGATTTAGCGCGAGATATGCTGCAAATGCTGATCGACAGTATCCCGCAAAATATTGTCAACATTGAAGAGGCAATGCGAACGCTTGAAGTCGATAATTTATTAAAAATTATTCACAAACTACACGGCGCATGCTGCTACACTGGCGTTCCACAATTAAAAACTCTTGCTCACTCGATTGAAACCGCATTAAAAAAGCATACTGACATCGGTAATATTGAGCCAGAGTTGTTAGAAATATTAGATGAATTACAGTTAGTTGCTACTGTTGGCACTAACTTACTCAATCAGACAAGTGACAGTATTAATGACTAAACAACCAGGTTTTTTTACCAGAATTAAACAATTAAGCTTCGAGCAAAAGATGACTTTTGCTACAGTGCTGACCGAACGGATGCTGCCAAACTATGATTTATTTAGTCAAGCGACTGAATTTGGCGAGCCCAAAGTACTTAATGTCATTGTGGATATCATTTGGCAGAAATTAGCCAAACAACGGGTTAAGTTTAACATTGAAGTACAGTTAGAAAAATTAGCCGAACAAATTCCTGAGCAACGTGACTTTGATTGTTTTGGTGTGATCCCAGCTATTGATACCGCGATGGCCGTTAATACCCTGCTAGTGGCACTTGAGCAGAAAATTGACGATGATTTGATTAATATTAGCAAGCTATCAAGTTCGACTGTCGCCAGCTATATTACTGCCGTTGAAGGTGATTTAACCGACGAAGAAACCTTTGATCACGCGATGATGGTCGAAGAAAAAGCGTTGCAACAATATTTACTTGAAAGAATCGAACAGCAAGGCAATGCCACCGCGCCGTTCCTTAAAGAATTAAGAAAAGAATTCAACGACTTTGGCGTTAGCAACATTGGGATCGAACGTGCATAACATTGCGCTGTAACGTTGTCTCAACCGTGATTTCGTCAAGCATTAATCGCTTGACGAAATCAATGTCTCAATCGACCAAGTCATAATTATGCTCGTTCCATTATTATCAGCATTCACCAGCGACCTCGCGCTTAGTTAGCCCCAAATAATCGACAAAAATTATCTTTATCTCAATATTGTGACAACAGCAGTGCGAATGCCTTATAATTTGTGCCAGCTTTTATTAATAAGGAAAAATTTCATGCCAAAGGCAAGTGATATAAAGAAAAATACCGCTATCGAATACAATAATGGCGTTTATGTAGTTCGTGATATTGAACGTTCTGTGCCTCAGGGACGTGCTGGCGGTAGTTTATACCGTATGCGGATGTACGATGTAGTATCTGGCTTAAAAGTCGATGAAACGTTCAAAGACAGCGATATGCTCACCCTAGCTGACTTAGTACGTCGTGATGTCATGTTGTCGTACCTTGATGGTGACGAGTTTGTCTTTATGGACAACGAAGACTATACGCCGTATAACCTTAATAAAGAAAGCATCGTCGATGAAGTGCTATTTATTGATGAAAATACCGAAGGCGTGCAAGTTGTTTTAGTTGATGGCGCTGCAGTAGGCTTAGTATTACCTTCAAGTGTTGAATTAGTGATCACCGAAACAGATCCTTCAATTAAAGGTGCATCGGCTAGTGCTCGTACTAAACCAGCCACTTTGTCGTCAGGCTTGATTATTCAGGTGCCTGAATACATCTCAACAGATGAAAAAGTAAAAGTGAATACCACCGATAAGAAATTTATGGGACGTGCAGAAAAGTAATTTTCGCGCTTTCGATGCCAGCCATTAGTTGACTGGCATCGATAACTGATTGTGAGCGCTTAATTTAATGAATGAATAAACATCGCTAAAATAAATACCGGACAAACAAACCGTACATACCACGGCCAAATAGCCCAGAACACGCTATGCTGCGCTCCAGAGTTGCCTTTCTTAATTTCGGTTAAGGCGTTATTACGCTGCCATACCCAACCGGCATAAACACAAAAGAAAATCCCAAGGATCGGTTGACTATAACGCGTCGTAATAGCAATCACGAGTCCAAATAGCGCTTCAAAGTTAAACACGATGATTAAGCTCAATGAGGTAATTAATGCGCCGATACTCCAGCTGGCCTTTTTACGCTCAACACCATGATTCTCAACTACATAAGCTACTGGTACTTCGAGCAAAGATATCGACGAAGTCAGTGCAGCTAATGACATCAGCATGAAAAAAGCAAAAGCGACAAACACACCGATCGTGCCCATCTGATCGAACAAGCTCGGTAACACTTTAAAAATTAAGCTGTCACCACCGATTAGCTGGCCGTTTTGGTCAAAAATTTCAACCCCATAATGCTGAGCAACATACATCGCCGGAATAATTAATAATCCCGCCACAAAAGCCAAACCAACATCAATTAACGTCACCCAAGCACCCACTTGCACAATGTTTTCTCGGCTCGACATATACGAGCCATAAATCAACATGCAACCAACCCCTAACGACAATGAGAAAAAGGCTTGGCCCAATGCACTAACCAACAGCCCACCGTCTAAGATTTGGCTAAAGTCTGGTACCAAATAAACTTCAAGCCCTTTCATTGCGCCGGGCAATGTCATCATATAAGCAATAAGCAGTAATAAAATCACCACTAATGCCGGCATCAATCGGGTTGACCAACGTTCAATGCCTTGGCGCACGCCACCACAAATAATCATAATGGTCGCCACCATAAAGACCACGGTAAACACGACATTACGGCTCAAACCAAACTGAGTGACCCATTGCGCAGATTCTACTAAGCCTAACGTCGTTAATACGGGCTCAAGCGCCGAAGCGAACATCCAGCCAGCCACAATGGCATAGAAACTTAATATAACGGCTACCGTGATTAAACCCGCGATACCAACAAGCTTACCGCCAAGCTTTAACAGCGGAACGTCGGTTAACATCGGCAAGGCTTCGACCGCATTGCGACGCGTTGCACGCCCAACAATAAGTTCTGCCATCAGCGCCGGATAAGCAAGGCAAAATGCCAGCACTAAGTAAACCAGTACAAATGCGGCACCGCCGTTACTGGCGACCTGTGTTGGAAAGCCCCAAATGTTTCCTAAGCCAACAGCTGCACCAGCTGCTGCCATAATAAACCCAAATTTCGAACTAAACTGACCTCTATCCACTACAATTCCTATCTATGTTATTACCGTCGTTGAACCAACAAGCAAAGCTCGACCCAAGCGAGTTTTAGGTTACTTATTCGCGACTCACACCTTACGGGGTGCAAGCCGCGAGAGTTTAGCATCTTCAAAAACTGGATATAAGCCTTTAGTCGTGTCTAAACGACATTTTAGCGAGACTGACTAGATTATCAATCAGCCAATAACGACAAAAAATGTTGAGAATTTGTTGCATATATGTTTAAGTGTTGGGTACTATTTTTAAGGAGCAGATCATGGAAGAAACTTTAACGGTTGCAGCCGCAGCTGAATTTTTAGGCATTACCGAAGCGCGAGTAAAGCGCCTAGCACGGGAAAGCCTGTTGTCTACTGTCGGCGGCGATAGTGAAGAGCCGTTGTTTAATAGCGAAGATCTCAAACGTTATAAAGAGCTGGCACAACGGATCGGTGGCATTTAAACCGGATAATTTTCCAAGCTAGCCCCCATAAAAAATGCCGCTCAGCTTAACTGAGCGGCATTTTTTTGATTAAAGGTTCGTCATTACTAAGATAAACGCATCAGTCAAAATAACAAAAATTAAACCGGTGAACATAACTATCATCGCACGATAAAGCATTAACCTTAACCACTGGTCGTCATTTCTCATACACCAAATTAACTAATTGAAGCTAACCCTCCCATGTATGGACGTAACACGTCTGGCACGCTAATGCTGCCATCGGCTTGTTGGTTATTTTCTAAAATAGCAACTAGGGTTCGGCCAACCGCTAAACCAGATCCGTTTAAGGTGTGCAATAATTCAGGTTTGTTACTGGCTTTGCTGCGGAATCTTGCTTGCATGCGGCGCGCCTGAAAATCACGGGTATTACTACATGATGATATTTCACGGTAACATTCTTGCGACGGTAACCATACTTCCAAGTCATAGGTTTTAGCGGCAGTAAACCCCATATCTCCGGTACATAACAACATTTTACGGTAAGGTAATTCAAGCAACTGCAATACGGTTTCAGCATTGCCTGTTAATGATTCTAATGCCTCGCTTGAATCTTCTGGCTTAACCATTTGCACTAATTCAACCTTGTCAAACTGATGCTGGCGAATAAGTCCTTTGATATCACGGCCATAAGAGCCAGCTTCACTTCTAAAACACGGAGTATGCGCAGTAAACTTAAGCGGTAATACGCTATCGTCAACAATCTCGTCACGCATTAAATTGGTTAGCGGCACTTCAGCTGTCGGAATTAACATTAGCCCAGTACCTTCCTCGTTAGCAGGGTTGGTATGGAACAAGTCTTCTGAGAATTTAGGTAATTGCCCAGTGCCACGCAAGCTATCAGCATTGACTAAGTACGGCACATAAGCTTCAGTATAACCGTGTTCTTGCGTATGAAGATCAAGCATAAACTGAGTCAGCGCTCGGTGCATTCTTGCAATATTTTGCTTTAGCACCACAAAACGAGAACCAGACAATTTAACGGCTGCCGCAAAATCAATGCCACCAAGTGCTTCACCTAAGTCGGCATGATCTTTGACTTCAAAATCAAACTGACGTGGTTGGCCCCAACGTGATACTTCAACATTGTCGTCTTCGTCAGCGCCAACAGGCACATCGGAATCAGGTAAGTTAGGGATGCCCATAACAATGGCTTCAATATCGGCCAGTAATGTGCTCAGCTCGCTCTTAGCGAGTTCAAGTTTGTCGCCTAATTCGCCAACTTGAGCCAGTAATGGTGCAATGTCTTCGCCGCGCGCTTTGGCTTGACCAATAGATTTAGAACGACTATTTCGCTCAGCTTGCAACTCTTGGGTCGCGGCTTGCAATGACTTGCGGCGCTCTTCTAATTCAGCCAGTTGAGCCGTGTCTAATTCAAAACCTCGTGCCTTAAGGCGTTGCGCGGTTTCTTCTAATTCATTTCTAAGATATTTAGCGTCTAACATTTTTATTCCGAATAATAAGTTTATGACAAATATAGTATATAAAGTCTAAGGATACGGGCTTTGTTGAGGCCTAACTTTTAGGTTTTAGCGACTAGTGTGATACCAATAAAAGCAGCACCCAGACTCAAACCAACATTTAACAAGATATTAAGCATCGCTTTACTCAGGTCGCCTTGCTGGATCAGCAGCACACTATCAAGCGAAAATGTTGAAAAGGTCGTTAACGCCCCCAAAAATCCAATGCCTAATGCCATTTTTGCTTCCGGCACTACATGCTCAGCCTCAACAAGGCCAAAAAGTAGCCCCATACATAATGAGCCAACAAAATTGACGATAAGTGTACCAAAAGGAAAGCCTTTACCAAACAGGTTAATTGCTAATTGTGCAAATCCATAGCGGGTCATGGCACCGCACGCACCTCCGATCGCAATCATCAGTAAATTATTCATCGCTTACCTATCGTTATCCTTAATCTATTGTCCGTTAATGTGTGCCATTGGTTAATACCTTTTATGGGCACTGGCTTGGTTAAGTTGTTCTAAAAATTTGAGTTTTTCGCTAATTTTAGCTTCCAAACCGCGACTGGTCGGCTGATACAGTCTTAACTCGGCTAATTGGGGCGGTAAATAGCTTTCACCCGCAGCAAAGGCATTAACTTCGTCATGGGCATAACGATATTCACTGCCATAACCTAGCTCTTTCATTAAGTTAGTCGGGGCATTACGCAAATGATTGGGCACCTCAAAGTCTTGCTCTTGGGCCACCAACGCTTTCATTTGATTAAAGGCACTGTACACTGCATTACTTTTGGGCGCACACGCCAAATAAATCACCGCTTGGGCTAACGCTCGCTCCCCTTCCGCGGGGCCAACTCGGTGAAAACAATCCCATGCTGACAAGGCTATTTGCATCGCCTTAGGGTCTGCGTTGCCGATATCTTCTGATGCAATAGCCAATAAGCGCCGTCCAATATACAACGGATCAGCACCAACTGCTAACATCCGGCAAAACCAATACAGCGCACCATCAGGAGATGAGCCGCGAATTGATTTATGCAACGCCGAGATCAAGTCGTAATAAAGGTCGCCTTTATTGTCGAATTGGCTAACCTTAGCACCACAGACTTGGGTTAGCATTTCGAGGCTAATCTCTTGCTGACTGTCATCAAGCATGTCGCTCAGTAATTCAAGGTAGTTCAGCGCCATACGCGCATCGCCCTGAACGATGTTAGCCAACGCATTAGCCACTTCTGGTGCCATAACAATCGACTGTTGACCTAAGCCGCGCTCTTTATCAGCAAGCGCCTGCGAAATTAGCGCAATAATATCTTGCGGCTCTAACTTATTGAGTAAATAGACACGCGCCCGCGATAACAAGGCATTGTTTAACTGAAATGATGGGTTCTCGGTGGTCGCACCAATAAAAATAACCGTACCGTCTTCAATATAGGGTAAAAAAGCGTCTTGCTGGCCTTTGTTAAAGCGATGCACTTCGTCAACAAACAATAAGGTTCGCCGTGATTGCGCACTGGCGACTTCCTTAGCATTTTCGATCGCTTTTCTAATATCTTTGACCCCAGAGGTTACCGCCGATATTCGCTCAACATGAGCATCAACGTAGGTGGCCACTAACTCTGCTAAGGTTGTTTTACCAGTGCCAGGCGGCCCCCATAAAATCATTGAATGCGCTCGGCCCGCTTCTAGCGCTAAGCGCAATGGTTTAGCGGGACCAAGGATATGGCCTTGGCCAATATACTGCTCAATAGTCCGCGGACGCATTCGTGCGGCCAGCGGTTCAAAGTTGGGCGAAAAATCAAAAGTTAATGTCGTCACTGAACGCTACTTAACCTCTCTTTGGTCGTCGAAATCAACGTCGTCAGGTAGCGTAAAATTAAATAAGTCATTAGCAAGTCGCGAGCTGGCATTAAAGTCGCTTAAAATAAACTCGCTCGTTTGTCCTTGGGTATCTTCAATGGTCAAACGGTTAATGATATCGTCATTAAATCGAATAATAATGCGCTTGGTTAAGCTATTAGGATCCTTAGGCACAATAGAGTAGCCCTGTTGGTTACTGCTAACATCAAATTGTGACCAAGCTTGCTCACTTTGGTTGGCAATTAACCACAACGGCGATTGTTGTACCGTTTTGTTGAGTTCCATTGCTGTCACCTGTTCAACAAATGCATTATAGATCCACACGGCCTGGCCGTCCGAAACAATTAAGTTTTGGTCCGGCTCATAGGTTTGCCACCGAAATTTATTCGGCTGTTTAACTTGCAATTCACCCATGCTTATTTGGATCTGCTGACCTTTGACATCAAAGACTTTTTGCTCAAACTGCGCTGAAAACTGCTCGAATCGCTTGAGCTTATGACGTAATGTCAATAGCGCACTTGTTGGTGCCGAGGCTACTTTGGCCGATGTTTCAAGCGTCGCACTTACTTGCTCGGTCGCTTGCACCATCATCGTGCCACTCATTGCCAGCATAAACACACTTATTAACACTAAATTTTTGTACATTATTATCCTATAAATACTTTGCGCTGATTCAATACTATCTACTAATTCAACACTGTCTACCGATTCAATACAGAGCGCTGATTGCTTAGTAGGTGGTGGTTACATCTTTGGCGCTGGCGGAGCAATTACTTCTCGCAGCCCATTATGTCCCGGTGAACTAACAATACCCGACGCTTCCATTTGTTCAATTAAGCGGGCAGCTCTGTTATAACCAATTTTAAACTTGCGTTGCACACTTGAGATTGATCCTCGGCGCGTTTCGGTAACGAACGCAACAGCTTCGTCATAAAACTCATCATTTTCGTCATCGCCATCGGCTGCTTCACCAGGTAATAAAATTGATTCGTTACTATCACCAGACAAGATCGCCTCAATATAGTTCGGTTTTCCGCGTTTTTTCCAATCAGCAACCACCTTATGTACTTCGTGGTCGTCGACAAAAGCACCGTGAACTCGCGTTGGCACTCCTGTGCCTGGCGGTAAATACAACATGTCGCCCATGCCAAGTAATTGCTCGGCTCCTTGTTGATCTAAAATAGTGCGTGAATCAATTCTCGACGATACTTGAAATGCAATTCGGGTGGGGATATTGGCTTTAATCAAACCAGTAATAACATCAACCGATGGGCGCTGCGTCGCTAAAATAAGGTGAATGCCAGCGGCACGCGCTTTTTGCGCAATGCGGGCAATCAGCTCTTCGACCTTCTTACCGACAATCATGATCATGTCGGCAAACTCGTCAACCACCACCACAATGCTCGGCAGGTTTTCAAGTTCTGGTGCCGTTGGATCCATGCTATCACCAGGCTTCCATAGGGGGTCGACCAATGGCGCGCCATCAGCGCGGGCTTGATCAATTTTAGCATTGTACCCTTTCAGGTTACGCACCCCGACCGCCGACATGACTTTATAGCGACGTTCCATTTCACCAACACACCAGCGCAAGGCATTTGCTGCTTCTTTCATGTCAGTAACAACTTCGGATAACAGGTGTGGGATCCCTTCATAAACGGAGAGTTCAAGCATCTTCGGATCAATCATAATCATCCGAACTTGTTCCGGAGTCGATTTATAAAGCAATGATACGATCATCGCATTAACCCCAACTGATTTACCTGAGCCTGTGGTACCTGCCACTAACAAGTGCGGCATTTTTCCCAAATCAACCACCACCGGCGCACCAGAAATATCTTTGCCTAGCACCATAGTTAGCGGCGATGCTGAGCTAGCAAAGGCATCACTACTGAGGTTTTCGCGTAAGTAGACCGTTTCTCGATGTTCGTTGGGGATTTCAAGCCCGATAACACTCTTGCCTGGAATAACTTCAACGATCCGCACACTTAACGCCGATAATGAACGCGCTAAATCTTTGGATAAGGCCGATATTTTGCTGACTTTTACCCCTGGCGCCAAGTCGAGTTCAAAGCGCGTGATCACAGGGCCAGGATATACATCAACCACATTAGCGATGATATTAAAGTCGAGCAATTTTTCTTCGACCAACCGTGATACTCGATCCAAGTCCTCTTGGGCAATCGGGGCAAATTTCTTTTTTGCATTATCGAGCAAAGTCAATGAAGGAAGCAGGCCTACCGCGGCCGGCGGTTCGATAACTGGCTCTGGTGAATCTTCAGCGATAACTTTAGGTTGAATAGCTGAGATAGCGGCGCTCAATTGTTCAGTTGAACTTGGCTGCGCGATATCCTCGCTCGTCATTTCATCATGATCTGGCCTTTGATAAGGCGAGAATTCAATTTCAGGGCTATCGTCATCTTGCGGCTCAATCGTTGCACTTACGATGTCAGTACTGGGTACTGCTTCAGCCGGTTCTGATTTAATAGCAATAACACTAGCCGCTGCTAGTTCAGGTTCAGGCAAATTGGCTTTAGCAATCTTGGCGTTAGCATTTAGGTCAAAACTAGGTTCTTCACTTCTGTTTGTTTTAGTCACAGGTGCTGCTAAAGTATCGTCAGAGTCGACCGACTCATCGCGGCGGCTGTTACGACTAAAACGTTGCGGCAAACCGCCAATCCAGCAGCAGCCCTTAAGGGTATAATAACCAATTGACTCAGCAAGCTGCATCCAGCCAATGCCGGTCAAAAGTGTTAAGCCGGTTGCAATAAAACAAACTAATAGCAAGGTGGTACCAAGAAAATTAAAGTTTGGTAACATCGCTTGCGCCACCATATCTCCGATAATGCCACCACCAGAGAAACTATAGATATTATCGAAATTAATACTCGCCGTTGCTAAAACCCCGAAAACAGTTAAAAAGAAGCCGACAAAGCGCAGCCCCATCGTAAAATAATCAATCGCGCGTAACTTATGGTGGGCTTTAAACAGGACATAACCTAAGCCAGCGAGTAAAAATGGACACAGATAAGCCAGATAACCGACACAAAATAGTAAAATATCCGCCAAGTAGGCCCCAGTATGACCCATCCAGTTAGCTGCAGTGCCACTGACTGCGGTTTGAGTCCAACTGGCATCAGCACGATCAAAGCTATAAAGTGCCAACAATAAATATAATGATAACAGCGTTGACGTCACGATAGCCGCTTCCAATAATCTTTGCGCCCCGCTAACTTTTCCGCTCGCTGTTGTTACTGGCTGCATATTATCTACTACTGTCTCTTGCACTGAATTCTCTATCGCCAAAAGCAATCTCTCCCTAACACAATTATTCCACTTAAAAAATTTGACGTTTAACCTATACCCTTGGCAATGCTGGAATAAAACCTGCAATTTCATTGATTACGAGTATCTAGCCATATTACCAATTTTAAACGCTTAAGTAGCGCTTGATCAAGTGCTACTTAAGCAAGTTAATTGGCGATCGCTATTTGGGTAGAATATTTAACTTCTTCCATCACCACATAGGTTCGAGAATCTTTAATATCGGGCAATTGCAGTAACGTTTGATTAAGCACCTTACGGTAAGTTGACATATCTGCCACGCGCGTTTTTAGTAAATAGTCGAAATCGCCAGACACTAAATGGCACTCCAAAATATCATCTAATTGATTAACTGCTTCATTAAACCGGTCAAACACATCTGCACTACTGCGGTTAAGTCTAATTTCAACATAAACTAATAATGAAGCATTAAGCTGCTCGGGGTCGAGCAAGGCTGTATACGACTTAATGACCCGCTGTTTTTCTAGTCGTTTTACTCGCTCTAAGCAAGGGGTCGGACTTAAACCAACCCGTTTAGCTAGTTCGACATTAGAGATTCGGCCGTTGATTTGTAATTGGATTAATATGTTGCGATCAATGCGATCTAGTACTATTGACTGGCTCATTGGTAATACCACCGAGTTATTATCTTAGATGTAAGTCAATGTTAGCATTTTATGCTGACATTGTCGAAACTACAGATGATATCCCCTGCAAAAAGCTTCTATACTAGATTTACTTTTTACCCAATCCAAATTAACAAAAGGTAGTCATTATGCTTATCGGTGTACCTAAAGAAATTAAAAATCATGAATATCGTGTCGGTATGGTTCCAGCAAGTGTGCGCGAACTAGTACAGCATGGCCACGATGTTATTATTCAGACCCAAGCCGGTGCTGGCATTGGTTTCACTGACCAAGATTATATCGATGCTGGTGCAGCAATCGAAAATGATGCCGCTGCAGTTTTTGCAAAAGCAGAAATGATTGTAAAAGTTAAAGAGCCGCTAACTGTTGAACGTGCAATGTTACGCGAAGGTCAAATCTTATTTACTTACCTTCACCTAGCCCCTGATTTAGCACAAACTCAAGAGCTAATCGATTCAAAAGCTATTTGTATCGCTTACGAAACAGTAACAGATCGCAACGGTGGTTTACCGTTACTAGCGCCAATGTCTGAAGTGGCTGGCCGTATGTCTATTCAAGCTGGTGCGCAAGCGTTAGAAAAATCTAATGCTGGCTGTGGCATGTTGCTAGGTGGCGTACCTGGTGTTGAGCCTGCTAAAGTTGTTGTTATCGGCGGCGGTATGGTTGGTAATAATGCAGCACAAATGGCAATTGGCCTTGGTGCTGAAGTGACAATTTTAGACCGTAGCATCGATACGCTACGTCGCTTAAACATTCAGTTTGGTAACACTGCTAAAGTGCTTTACTCTACTGCTGACGCGCTAGAGCAAGCTGTATTATCTGCTGACCTAGTTATCGGTGGTGTACTAATTCCAGGTGCTGCTGCTCCTAAGTTAGTGACTAAAGAACACATCAAAAACATGAAAGCTGGTTCTGCGATTGTCGATGTTGCAATTGATCAGGGTGGTTGTATTGAGACTTCTCATGCGACAACTCACCAAGATCCAACGTTCATCGTTGATGAAGTCGTTCACTATTGTGTTGCAAACATGCCTGGCGCAGTACCACGTACTTCGACCTTCGCATTAAACAATGCAACATTGCCATACATTATTAAATTGGCAAACCAAGGTTACAAAGCAGCATTAACTAACGATCAAGACTTCTTAAACGGTCTTAACGTTATCAACGGCAAAATCACTTGTGAAAGTGTTGCTATTGCACACGGTCTTGAGTTCGTTGCGCCAGAAGTTGCATTACAAGCTTAATAATTATTCTAGCCCACAGTAGTTTAGGCTACTGTGACAGTAGAATAGTTAGATCAAAGGAAAGCCTAGTGCTTTCCTTTTTTTTGCTTTAAATAGTGATGAGATGCACATATTAAAATCAGCTATATAGTATAACGACGTAAAATACTAATTACCTTGTGCTTGTGCCCTGCAATCTTTATATTGTGTAGCAATTATTTCCCCCATTTTTAGGATCCTTCATGACTGACACCAAACATTGCGAACTATTGATTTTAGGCTCTGGCCCTGCAGGTTACACTGCAGCAGTTTACGCAGCACGTGCTAATTTAAAACCTGTCCTAGTAACAGGTATTCAGCAAGGTGGTCAACTTACAACCACTACCGAAGTAGAGAACTGGCCTGGCGATGCTAACGATCTAACAGGTCCAGCATTGATGGATCGAATGAAAGAGCACGCTGAGAAATTCGATACTGAAATCATTTTCGATCACATTAACAAGGTCGACTTCTCAAAGCGCCCTTTCACTCTGTTTGGTGACACTGCAACCTTTACTGCTGATGCCGTGATCATCTGTACTGGCGCTTCAGCTAAATACCTTGGTCTACCTTCAGAAGAAGAGTTTATGGGCCGTGGTGTTTCTGCTTGTGCAACCTGTGATGGTTTCTTTTATCGTGGTAAAGAAGTAGCCGTGGTTGGTGGTGGTAATACCGCCGTTGAAGAAGCCCTTTATCTGGCTAACATTGCTTCAAAAGTTCACTTGGTCCATCGCCGCGATACGTTCCGTAGCGAGAAAATATTAATCGATCGCTTAATGGATAAAGTAGCAAACGGTAACATCGAATTGCACGTTAACTCAACACTAGAACAAGTTGTGGGCGATCAAATGGGTGTTACTGGATTAAAATTGACTGGCACTAATGGCAATACCGATAGTGAACTAACTGTCGACGGTGTATTTATTGCGATCGGTCACCAGCCAAATACCGGCATATTCGAAGGCCAATTAGACATGGATAATGGTTACCTTAAAATTCAGTCTGGATTAGCAGGAAACGCCACTCAAACGTCAATCCCAGGCGTCTTTGCCGCTGGTGATGTATTTGACCAACACTACCGTCAAGCCATCACATCAGCTGGCAGCGGCTGTATGGCGGCACTGGATGCAGAACGCTTCCTTGATGCCCAGTAACATCACGACATTGCTACCGTTAACTTAATGGTAGTAATGCACCAAAGCCCTGAGCGGGGCTTTGGTTATAATACGCGATCAATGAACACCCCGGTCTCAAAGTACACCAATCTGAGTCGATCTTTATTGCGATATACTTGATCTTTTTGTAAGGGTAAAATAATCGCTTTTCTGACCCCGCTTGATAAAATCACAATCATTTCTATCAGCTTAACTTGCTGACTAATATCACCCAAATTACGCTGCCTTGCGCGTTTATTTTTAAGTAAAATTGCATCTAAGACCTGCTTGATATCAATCGCAGAGCCTTCACCAAATTGATAACCTAAAACACCACCGAGCAATGACTCGCCAAACAAACGCCAATTGTGGCGTTGGTCACGTCTAAGATCTTGTTCACTGAGCAATCTGACATTAAATACAGTTGCTGATTCGACCTTACTTATTGTCATTACTTGCTCGGCGAGTACGTGCGGCATAAATATTAAAAATACGGATATTTTTACCAAGCACCTGAAACAGCTCGACCACTTCATTATATTCTCCTTGTCTAAGATCATAACGGTTGATTAATAATCATCAACGATAAATATTATCTTGACTGTTATTATTAATATAAACTGATCTTAAGTGTCCTTATTCATCACAGGCTTATGCCCAAGTTAACTCTATTAGATAATAATAATTTCTCATTTCCATGCCCTAGCATCGCACTAACGGAGCCTAATGGACTGTTAGCGGTCGGCGGAGACTTATCGGCCACAAGGTTATATAGTGCTTACCAGCACGGAGTTTTTCCTTGGTACAATGACGACGAACCTATTTTATGGTGGTCGCCGGACCCTCGTTGCATTATTTTCACTCACAAATTTCATGTCAGCAAGAGCTTTCAACGATTTCTGAAAAAAAACCATTATAAAATAACAATCAATAATTGCTTTAGCGATGTTATCACCGGCTGCAGAGAGCCTCGCAGCTACCAGAAAGAAACATGGATCAACGATCAAATAGCTCAAGGTTACCTTGCATTACATCAGCAGGGGCACGCACACAGCATTGAAGTCTGGGAGCAAGACAGCCTCATTGGTGGTATATATGGCGTAATGACCAACAACGTTTTTTGCGGCGAATCAATGTTTTCTCGTCGAACTAATGCATCCAAAGTTGCTCTATATACTTTAAGTATATTCCTAGCTGAGCATGGAATAAAGATTATCGATTGCCAAATCCCCAATGATCACTTGCTTTCTCTAGGGGCGACAACGTTAGCGCGAACCGATTTTTTAAGATTGCTCAAACACCCGCTAAAGAGTAAGTTAGATCCTATAGACTGGCAACCACGCCAACTCTATTATTAAACAAGTGTGCAATCAGAATAAAATGACCAAAGTAACTCATGTGCCGCTGGCAATTACTGAAAAATTTAGCTGCAGCTACTTGCCAGACAAAACCGAACAACTTATTTTTGTGCAGCCATCATTGCAACTCACTTGTGAGGCTTATGAAGCATTAATGGCGCAAGGTTTTCGCCGCAGTGCTGATGATGTCTACCGTCCTCACTGTCCACAGTGCAGTGACTGTCAAAGCCTCAGAATTAATGTCAGCGATTTTATCCCATCCAAAAGCCAACGACGTTTATTAGCAAAAAACAAACAGCTCGTGATGAAAGTAACTCAACACATAAAACCCAGTTATTTTCCGCTGTACCAAAAGTACATTAACGCGCGTCATTGCGATGGCAGCATGTACCCGCCCAATGAAGAGCAGTTGAAAAGCTTTACCCAGTCTAAGTGGTCTAACATCGAGTTTATCGAGCTTTATCACCAGCAGCAATTAATATCGGTGGCGATAGTCGATCGCACGCCAAATGCTCTGTCCGCTGTTTACACTTTTTTTGATCCACAGTTCGCTAAGTTATCACTTGGCAGTTATAATATTTTACAGCAAATAGAGTATGCGGCACAAAACGATATCAAGTTCGTTTATTTAGGTTATTTTATCGACGCTTGCGATAGTATGAAATACAAGCAAAAATATAGTCCAAACCAACGATATATTGACGATAGTTGGATTATATTCAAAAAATAACGCTCAATCCTTTACACGGCAGCCGTTTTGCGTCATTATTTGCGCCCATAAATTACCCGCATTATTTCGCTCGATATTTGGACGAAACAGCATCAATCGACAGGAACAAGTCTTAATGGCTAAAGAAGACAATATTGAAATGCAAGGCACTGTGCTAGATACCTTACCTAACACAATGTTCCGAGTAGAACTTGAGAATGGCCATGTAGTCACAGCGCACATTTCAGGTAAAATGCGTAAAAATTATATCCGAATTCTTACCGGTGACAAAGTAACCGTGCAGCTAACACCTTACGATCTTAGTAAAGGTCGCATCGTATTCCGTGCGCGTTAATCTGCTCTTTCCATTGAGCAGTTTTGCTCAATAGAAAATAAAAAAACCCATCATTCGATGGGTTTTTTTATGGCTTAACTAATCTAACTGGTATTAGTTAATATCTTCGGTTAAATTCAATGGAATATATTTAAAGGTTAACTTGTCATTGCTAATAGCAACCTCAACCGACCCGCCATTAGCCAGTTGACCAAAGAGTAATTCGTTAGCCATCGGCTTTTTAAGCTTTTCTTGAATCAAACGCGCCATCGGACGTGCACCCATTGCCTTGTCGTAGCCATTCTCGACTAACCAAGCTCTCGCTTGAGCCGAGACATCAAGTGCAACATGTTTGGCATCTAACTGGGCTTGTACTTCAACAATAAACTTATCAACAACCTGCTCAATCACGACATGGTCTAAATGGTTAAACCAGACGATAGAGTCAAGTCTATTTCTAAATTCAGGCGTGAACTCTTTATTAATGTCTTGCATCGCATCACTTGAGTTATCCTGCGCCTTAAAGCCCATTGTTTGACGCGCCGTCTGACCAACACCAGCATTAGTCGTCATCACTAAAATAATGTTCCTAAAATCAGCTTTACGGCCATTATTATCGGTTAAGCTACCGTGATCCATAACTTGTAGTAACAGGTTATAAACATCGCTGTGAGCTTTCTCTATCTCATCAAGCAATACTACACTATGTGGTTGCTTACGCACGGCATCTGTTAACAAACCACCTTGATCATAACCAACATAACCAGGAGGAGCACCAATCAATCGACTAACCGTGTGACTTTCCATGTATTCGGACATATCAAAGCGAATCAATTCAACCCCAAGGCTGATGGCTAATTGCTTACATATTTCAGTTTTACCAACCCCGGTTGGGCCTGCAAACAAGAATGAGCCGATTGGTTTGTCTTCGTTGCCTAAACCAGAACGCGATAATCTGATCGCCGACGTTAATTTATCAATCGCAGGATCTTGTCCAAAGACCACGAGTTTCAGATTCCGATCTAAATTCTCAAGTAATTTAACATCAGAAGATGAAACCGACTGCTCTGGAATTCGGGCCATTTTGGCAATAATCTCTTCGATTTGTGCCACGTCAATAATAGGATCTCGATCGTCATGACCTTTCATTGCTAAACGTGCACCCGCTTCATCGATAACATCAATGGCTTTATCAGGTAAAAAACGTTCAATGATATATTTAGCAGACAATTTAGCAGCAGCACGCATTGCAGCTTTGGTATAGGTAACGTTATGATGCATTTCGTAGCTTTTCTTAAGCCCCATTAAAATCTCGGTGGTATCTTCAACCGATGGCTCGACCACATCAATTTTTTGAAAGCGCCTTGCTAGTGCCCGATCTTTTTCAAACACACCTGAAAACTCTTGATAAGTCGTTGAACCAATACAGCGTAGCTTGCCACTTGATAACAATGGTTTAAGTAAATTAGACGCATCCATCATGCCACCAGATGCAGCACCGGCCCCAATAATGGTATGAATTTCATCAATAAATAGAATTGAATCAGCCTGAGCTTCGAAATCTTTCAAGACCGCTTTAAAACGTTTCTCAAAATCACCACGGTATTTAGTCCCAGCAAGAATCGCGCCCATATCGAGCGAATAAATGACATGTCCTGCAATAATATCAGGCACTTCGTCTTTAATAATACGATAGGCTAATCCCTCAGCAATAGCTGTTTTACCAACCCCTGCTTCACCGACTAATAACGGGTTATTCTTGCGACGACGAGACAACACCTGAATGGTTCGTTCAACTTCGTTATGGCGACCGATTAGCGGGTCAATCAATCCCTGACTAGCAAGTTCATTAAGGTTGGTCGCATATTTAGTCAACGCATCTTTATTTTTTTGCTCTTCGGGTGACTCGAGCTGTTCTTGATCCGTAGTATCGTGGATCTGCTCACCATCTTTGCTAATACCATGCGACACAAAATTGACAATATCTAAGCGAGAAATGTCCGATTTTTTCAGTAAGTACGACGCTTGTGACTCTTGTTCGCTAAAAATAGCAACCAAGACATTAGCGCCTGTTACTTCGCTATTGCCAGACGACTGAACGTGGAACACTGCGCGCTGTAGTACTCGCTGAAAACCAAGCGTAGGCTGAGTTTCTCGTTCATTGTCGCTTTCACCGATCAACGGAGTCGTTTCCTCAATGAAACAGTTAATCTCTTTTTGTAGTGACTCGATATCAGCTCCGCAAGCTAATAAAGCCTCTTTGGCCGAGTCGTTTTCTGTTAAAGCTAGTAACAGATGCTCAACCGTCATAAATTCGTGACGTTTTGAACGGGCATCGCGAAATGCACTGTTTAACGTCAGTTCCAGTGACTTATTTAGCATGGGCATGTCTCCTTAAAATATTGACTAGTTCACTAATTCAAACTTCTTCCATTGTGCACAATAATGGATGTTCATTCTCACGTGCACATTGACATACTTGTTCAACTTTTGTTTCAGCTATATCTGCGCTATAAATACCGCAAGTTGCCTGACCATCTTGATGAACAGCCATCATTATTTGAAAAGCAGCTTCTTCGTTTTTACCAAAAAACACGCGCAATACTTCGGTTACAAAATCCATTGGTGTGTAATCATCATTAATTAATATAACTTTATATAACGATGGTGGCTTAGTAGCCAGCTCTTGAGTGTCTTTCTCAAGCACCAAATCAAAATCACTTGACTCACCCATAATTTAATTTTAGACCTTATTTTAATTTGTGGAACAAAATACCAACAATAATACTAATAAAATACGATTAACGCTTGACTGTTTAATCGTTTTGTTTAAATATTTTAATATTAATTTCGTATAAATTCACTAAACAAATCGTATTTATACAAATTAATAGTACTAATTCAGTTTGGATGAATCGAGTCAATACAAGGAATTTAGGAATGGCTACAGGTACCGTTAAATGGTTTAATAATGCAAAAGGTTTTGGTTTTATTTGTCCCGATAATGGCGGCGAGGATGTGTTTGCGCACTATTCAGTCATTGAAATGGATGGCTACCGAACCTTAAAGGCAGGCCAAGAAGTTCAGTACGAATTGCAAAGTGGCCCCAAGGGTGCTCATGCAGAAAAAATCAGCCCGGTTAACTAAGACTAAAGCACTGCAAAATAGTGATAGCGGCTGTAACCTTATAAATTAACAATTCGTTAATACCACGTTGACGTTGGTAAAAACATTGTCTAATGATTTAAACACTAAGTCTTTGAATAGTCTTTGAATTTGTGATTAGTAACGCGAGCCGTTTTTACTCTAACTTATTAGATGGGTCAGTCGACTTAGTTATATGCAATAGTAGCTAAGTTGATGATGCCATAATCTGCACTATTTCTGATATAATCTCTGCATTAAAACTAATGAATGGATCACCATTGGGTTATTTTTCCTTTGTGATTAATAAATAGAGAATATCTACCACTATGCGCAGTAAGTTTTTATCAAAACCGACCGAACAAAAAAAATCACCGATTAAACGTCGAGCGACCCCAAAAGATCATCTAAATAAACCCAAAACAGGTCCAACTCGGGTCATATTATTTAATAAACCCTTTGATGTTCTTAGCCAATTTACCGATGGGCAAGGTCGACAGACCTTAGCAGACTATGTCGATCAAAAAGACGTTTATGCCGCAGGACGGCTCGATCGTGACAGTGAAGGTTTATTACTTTTAACTAATAATGGTAAATTACAGGCTAAGTTAACCCAACCGAAAGAAAAAACAGCGAAGACTTACTGGGCTCAAGTTGAAGGGATCCCATCCGATGATGCCATTAAACAACTGTGCCAAGGTGTCACATTAAAAGATGGCATGACCCAGCCCGCTGAGATCAGCATAATAGCGCCGCCCACTAATCTATGGCCGCGTAATCCTCCGATCCGCGAGCGGAAAAACATTGCAACCAGTTGGTTAGAAATAACGATAACTGAAGGCCGCAATCGCCAGGTTAGACGCATGACAGCGCATATCGGCCATCCAACTTTGCGACTTATTCGCTACCGCATTGGCAACTGGACCATTGATGGACTCGATAATGGTAAATATCGCGAAGTATAAATGACGCTTTTTCTCGCCCTTCCTCGATAAAAATAGTTAAACTGTCGTTGTAATGTTGCTACCACATTATCGACCTTTGTGTTAAAATTTGCGCCCGAAAAATATCATTACTGCGTGACGTTGATCACGGTTTCATAATCGTGAAATACAATGCCGCAGAATTAAGTCATTACAAGGTCAAAAATGTTAGACACGGCAAGCAAAAAAGTTATCGTTGGTATCTCTGGTGGGGTTGATTCGTCTGTTTCAGCTTACTTACTTAAACAGCAAGGCTATCAGGTGGAAGGGCTGTTTATGAAAAATTGGGAAGAAGACGATACCGATGAATATTGTTCTGCTGCCCAAGATTTAGCTGACGCACAAGCAGTATGCGACAAGTTAGGCATTAAACTTCACAGCATTAACTTTGCTGCGGAGTATTGGGACAACGTTTTTGAGTACTTCCTCGAAGAATATAAGGCTGGCCGCACGCCTAATCCTGACATCATTTGTAATAAAGAAATCAAGTTTAAAGCTTTTCTTGAATTTGCGGCCGAAAACTTAGGCGCCGATTACATTGCTACCGGCCATTATGTTCGCCGCCGTCAAATCGATGGCAAGTGGCAACTATTGCGCGGCCTTGATGATAATAAAGACCAAAGTTACTTTTTATACACCTTAGGTGAAGAGCACGTCGCACAAACCTTATTTCCGGTCGGTGAATTAGAAAAACCAGCGGTGCGTCAAATTGCATTAGAGCAAGGTTTGATCACCCATAACAAAAAAGATTCAACCGGCATTTGTTTCATTGGTGAGCGCAAGTTTAAAGATTTCTTGTCAAAGTATTTACCGGCTCAGCCTGGTGTGATTGAAACCTGTGAAGGTGAAGCAGTCGGTCAGCACGAAGGCCTGATGTATCACACGCTAGGACAACGTAAAGGTCTGCATATCGGTGGACTGAGCAAGCATGGTGATGCACCTTGGTATGTGGTCGAAAAAGATATGTTACGTAATGTATTAATAGTCGGCCAAGGCGCCGATCACCCTCGATTATTTTCTAATGGCCTGCTGGCGAGTCAATTGCATTGGACCGATCGTGTTGGTCCGCAACAAGTGACCAAATTAACGGTAAAAACCCGCTACCGCCAACAAGATATCCCTTGTACTTTATACCCTGCGGGTCCCGATCAGATCCGAATAATTTTCGACCAACCGCAAAGTTCGGTTACTCCAGGACAATCAGCAGTATTTTATCTCAATGAAGTCTGCCTCGGCGGCGCCATTATTGACGAAATTATTCGCGACTAAAGGCTCAGGAAAAATAATGACCAATCATAAAAATAATCAAGTATTAGCCTTTGCGGCAATGTGCCAATGTGCCCAGCTGGTCCATAACCTTGCTCGTACTGGCACCATTGACAACCAGCAATGGCAAGTCTGTATTAACAGTCTATTAATTACCGATCCGGATAATGCGCAAGATATTTATCCCAATAGCTCTGATTTATTTTTAGGTTATAAAACCATGATTGAACAGCTCTCAGATAGCGGTAACAATCGTAATATTGAGATCACAAAATATATCGCGGGTTTAATCGCACTAGAACGTAAATTGATGAAGTCTCAACGTTCATTAGCGTCAATGGGTCAGCGGGTTGATCAGGTTAAACGTCAACTACATCATTTTTCAATTGACGATCCGGCGGTTATTGCTAATTTGGCCAGTATTTACAGTGATATTATTAGCCCGTTGGGCTCTAAAATAAAAATCACCGGCACTCCAGCCCAGTTACAGCAAAAATTAATTCAAGAAAAGATTAGAGCCTTACTGCTTGCTGGCGTTCGCGCAGCAGTATTATGGCGTCAAGTTGGCGGTAAGCGTCGCCATTTGTTACTGGCCCGAAAAGAGCTAATACAAAATGCACAACGACAACTGAGTCGAATTTAAACTCGTGCCAATCACGCATTATCTGGCAACTGTTCATTAATTAAACCCAAGTACAGTTGCTTTAATTTTAGATGTTATTGAGGATTAACCCATGGAACTTTCTGCATTAACCGCAGTATCTCCAATTGATGGTCGTTACGGTAGTAAAACAAGCGAGCTTCGCGCTATTTTTAGTGAATTTGGTCTGACCAAATATCGTGTTGAAGTTGAAGTTCGCTGGTTACAAAAATTAAGCGCAACCCCAGCAATCGTTGAAGTACCACTTTTTAGTGCCGAAGCTAATGCTGTGCTCGATGGCATTGTTACCAATTTTAGCGAAGAACATGCCGCTCGAGTAAAAGAGATTGAGCGCACGACCAACCACGATGTAAAAGCGGTTGAGTATTTTCTAAAAGAACAAGTGGCCAGCAATCCAGAACTGCATGCGGTTAATGAATTCATTCATTTTGCTTGTACCTCAGAAGACATCAATAACCTGTCTCACGCGTTAATGTTACGCGCCGGCATTACTGACGTATTTAATCCTTACGCTCAGCAATTACTTGATACGATCAAGGCACAGGCGATTGAATACAAGGCGGTCCCTTTATTGTCTCGTACTCACGGTCAGCCGGCTTCGCCATCGACCATGGGTAAAGAATTTGCTAACGTCTATATCCGTTTATTACGTCAGTTTGAGCAAGTTCAACAGATTGAATTTTTAGGCAAGGTTAATGGCGCTGTAGGTAACTACAATGCTCACCTTAGCGCTTATCCTGAAGTTGATTGGCATCAGTTTGCCAATGAGTTTGTCACTTCACTTGGCCTGACGTGGAATCCGTACACCACTCAAATTGAACCGCATGATTATATTGCTGAATTATTTGACGTTATTGCACGATTTAATACCATATTATTAGATTTCGATCGTGATATCTGGGGCTACATTTGTTTGGGTCATTTCAAACAGAAGACCATTGCTGGTGAAATTGGCTCGTCAACGATGCCACACAAAGTCAATCCGATTGATTTTGAAAATTCAGAAGGCAATTTAGGTCTTGGCAACGCGATCATGAATCACCTAAGCCAAAAACTGCCGGTTTCGCGCTGGCAGCGTGATTTAACTGACTCAACCGTATTGCGTAACCTTGGTGTTGGTTTAGCTCATGCCGTTATCGCTTACCAATCAACTCTAAAAGGGCTGAGCAAGCTTGAGATTAACGAAAAAGCCTTGCGTGCAGACTTAGATAACAACTGGGAAGTACTGGCTGAACCAGTACAAACAGTGATGCGACGTTATGCAGTTGAGAAGCCGTATGAAAAGCTAAAAGAACTGACCCGTGGCAAGCGTATTAACAGCGAAGATTTAGCGCTGTTTATCGCGGCACTAGAGATCCCACAAAGTGCAAAAGATCAGCTAACAGCGATGACCCCAGCCAACTATATTGGCCGTGCTATCGCTTTTGTTGACGATTTAGCATAGATTAAGCTCATAGGCGTCACGATGGCGCCAGTTGAGAAATAGCAAAGGCAATGGCACCCCCATTGCCTTTTTGTTTGGCAGGAAATAACCATGAACACAATAAATTTAAATGACCTTTCGCCACAAGAATTTTTAAGCCAGTACTGGCAAAAAAAGCCTTTACTGATCCGTAATGCCATCAAAGACTTTCAAGATCCGATCAGTCCCGACGAACTGGCAGGGCTCGCCATGGAAGAACAAATTGAAGCGCGTTTGGTGTGGCAAAAAGACGGTCAATGGCAAGCCGAACATGGTCCTTTTGAAGATTATGACCATTTAGGTGATAAAGACTGGTCGCTGCTAATCCAAGGGACCGATCATTTTGATCGCGACGTCGCAGAATTGATCCGCCCTTTTCGCTTTATGCCCAATTGGCGTATCGATGATGTGATGGTAAGTTTTGCCACGCCAGGCGGCGGTGTCGGCCCTCACGTCGATAACTACGATGTCTTCATTATTCAAGGCAGTGGTAAACGCCACTGGCAAGTCGGTAGTAATGAACAATTAACCGAAGTGGTTGCCCATCAAGCCTTGCTGCATGTCGAAGCTTTTGATCCAATTATTGATGTTGAGTTATTACCTGGCGATATGTTGTACATTCCACCAGGTTTCCCTCATCAGGGCGTCGCGCTTGAACCATCAATGAGCTTTTCAGTCGGCTTTAGAACCACCTCTAAAGCGCACCTATTTAGCGCCTTAGCTGACCATGTCATCGACAATCAACTGCACACTGATATGGTGATAGATCCTGAACGCCAAGTGACTAGTTCGCCTGGTTTGATCGACAAACAAGATTTTGCAAAGCTAAAGCAAGCATTACTTGAGGTGATTAACGACGATGATAAGCTCAGTGATTTCTTTGGCAGCCATCTGTCCCAAGCCAAACATGAGCTTGATATTGATGAACCAGAGACAGATTATCAGACACTAGACGTGCGTGAAGGCTTAAATCAAGGACAGCAGCTGGTGCGGATTGGCGGCTTACGTTCAGTATATTTCGATAATGAGCAAAGCGCTGGCACCATTTATATTAACGGCGAAGCGTTTTCAGCAGACCTAGCACTTAGCGACGCGATTAAATTGTTTGCCGATCACACCGAGTTATCACCAGAGCAATTGTCACCATGGTTAGGTAATGAGCAACTTTTTGAATTTGTTTGCCAACTACTTAACAGCGGATACTGGTATCTTGACTAAGAACTAACCTAATTAGCCGGGGTCAAGCGCAAGGCTTAGCCCGGTTTTATCACTGCCTTTCCCTTGCTATAAATTTTTCTTTACACTATAAAATTATATATATTGCGCTAAACATAGCACTGCAAATAGCCAAGTGTTATGTTGCTCGCAATAAACAACTGGCTCGACTATAACATTCAATATTCGAGCACATCTCTGGAGTACCCCATGGCATTTTTCGACCTTCCATCATTTGACAATCACGAGCAGGTATCATTTTTTACCGATGAAGCAACTGGACTAAAATCTATTGTTGCCATCCATGATACGACTCTCGGACCCGCCGTTGGTGGTTGTCGAATGTGGGATTATGCATCAGATCAAGAAGCCTTGATCGATGTTTTACGCTTAGCACGTGGCATGACCTATAAAAATGCAATTGCCGGGCTAAAAATGGGTGGCGGCAAATCAATTATCATTGGTGATGCAAAAACCCAAAAAACCCCAGAATTGTTTCGAGCCTTTGGCCGCGCAATTCATACCCTAGGTGGTCGTTACTACAGTGCTGAAGATGTTGGGGTAACAACCCAAGATATTATGTACGCCAACGAGCAAACCCCTTATATGGCAGGGCTTGAAGGTAAAAGTGGTGACCCATCGCCTTTTACCGCGCTAGGAACCTACTTGGGCATCAAAGCCGCGGTAAAATATCAGCTAGGCAAAGATTCGCTAGCAGGCATCAAAGTGGCTATTCAAGGCTTAGGCCATGTTGGTTATTACCTGTGTAAGCATTTACACCATGCTGGTGCTAAATTGATCGTCACCGATTTAAATCAACAATCACTGGCTCGCGTTGCAACAGAGTTTAACGCAACCGTGGTTGGACTTAATGAAATATATAGTCAAGATGTCGATGTGTATGCACCTTGCGCATTAGGTGCAACGGTTAACGATCAAACCCTAGGTTTATTTAAAGCCAGTATCATTGCTGGCTGCGCTAACAATCAATTAGCCGAGGCTCGACATGGTGAAATGTTACGTAACCAAGGTATCTTGTTTGCACCTGATTATGTGATTAACGCCGGTGGTATTATTAATGTTTCTTTTGACGATGACTACGACGAGCAGAAGTCGACCGCGAAAGTTGAAAAAATATACGATACGTTGACCAATATATTTAATCTCGCTAGCAGTCAAGATACTCAAACCGACAAAATTGCGGACCAATTAGCACGAGATATTATCAGCGCTAAAAAACTGCAGTTAGCTAAAAATAGCGCATGATTTATCGATATTAATCGTTATTATTAGGCGATAAATAGAAAAAAATTGTTAATAATTAAGTAATTCTATATAGTGGGGATTGTTATTTTCCCCAAATAAACTGTGTCGGATTATTTATGACTGATAGCGATAAATTAGATAGCACCCAAACATTTTTAATCGACACCATGGCCATTTTCGATCATATGGCGACCCCGGTATGGGTTTATGACGTTAGTAATTATCGGATTTGCTGGGCCAACAAAAAAGCACTCGAATTATGGCACGCAACCAGTACAACGGCGTTGCTAGAACGTGACTTGGCTGTTGATATTACTGAAGCAACCGACCGTCAATTAAGACAACTATTGCAAGACACCAAAGGGAAAACATGCTCCCTTTGGTGGACCGTATATCCGCAAAACTTTTCCCAAGAAATTTATATTCGTTATAGCAACCTGCAGCAGTTTGCTGGCAAAGATTTATTATTATGCGAAGGCATTGTCAGCCGCGACGAATTAGAACGCGATACTTCCTTTACGGTTGGCAATAGCATGGCGTCTTTATTTGATACCAGTGGCGAACTCATCAGTTGCAATCAAAATTTCCAAGCCGTTTACGAGCAAATAACCATTGATATTCATGAATTAGTTGAAATGAGTAGCGAAGAGTTAGCTGAGAAATTCAGCGGCGCAGCAGAAGTTGAGTTTGAACGTCAGGTTATTCATCTGGGTAAAATTTGCTGGTTTAATTTTACTATAAGGCGATTATTACCCGAAAATCATTACCTAGTGATTCAAGATAACATTACTGAACGAAAAACCCGCGAACACAAATACCTTCATCTGGCCTATCACGATCAACTAACCGGTTTATTGAACCGCTATGGTCTCGATGAGTATTTAAAGCACCGTTGTTATGCCAAACAACAATTTCATTTGTTTTTAATCAACATCGACGCCTTTAAGCTTATCAATAACAACCTGGGTCACAAGACTGGCGATGCGGTGTTGGTGGCGATTGCTAAGCGTTTATTAAAGCAATTGCCTGAAAGATATCAACTGGCGCGCTTTGGTGGTGATGAGTTTATTATTATTGTGCCAGCTGACCCCGATTCGCAATCAATAGAAGCGATTGGCCAATTGATTATTGATACCATTGCGCTGCCGATTATCGAGCTTGACAGCATTCAGTTAACCGCCAGCATCGGCACAGCAACCTTTCCAGATGATGCGTTAGAGCCTGATCCATTAATTATGTATGCCGATACGGCCATGCATAAAGCCAAAGAGTTAAGCTCGCGAAGTTTTTGCAGCTTTGCCCGTCAAATGAGCCTTGAAATTCAGCGCCGTGCGGTGTTGCAACAAGGTCTAAAACACGCGCTACTATTTGAAGAACTCGTGCCGCTGTTCCAACCCATTGTTGATATGAAAAATAATAAGTTGGTCGGCATGGAAGCGCTGCTCAGTTGGCATAGTCCGCAATTAGGTAAGGTATCGCCACAAGAGTTTGTGCCAGAAGCAGAACGCAGTGGCATGATGAACGAAATCGGTCAATGGATTTTGACCAAGGCCTGTCAGCAATGTTTATTGTGGCATCAAGAATCAGGCGTTGAGCTGAAGCTATCTGTCAATGTTTCAGCCATTCAACTAACCGATAGCTTTATCGATATGCTCGATGACGTCTTGATGAGAACCAAATTTCCACCGCATAAATTAATCTTAGAGCTGACCGAGTCAATATTCTTACTCAATATTAATCAAGTGATTAAACGATTGAAAGCAATCAGTGATCGTGGGATTGGGGTGTGCATAGATGATTTTGGCACCGGTTACTCGTCACTGTCTTACATTCATAAGCTGCCGATCAGTACCATTAAAATAGACCGCTCCTTTATTGCCGATATTGATAGCAGTGATGTAGTGATTGAAGCGACAGTAGCGATGGCCAACAAACTCGGCTTAAATATTGTCGCTGAAGGCATCGAAAGCCAATATCATCTAGAACGCATGATGCGCTACCCGAACTTGCTCGCACAAGGTTATTATTACAGTCGCCCAGTTATCGCCGCAGACTTTGTTAAATTGCCACTGTATACCGAATTGCTCGCTACCAAAACTAAAGGTAACTAAAATCAATCGAAATAGCAGCCAGGCGTAACTAGCTGGCTGCTTTATTTATCGCAGCCGCGCTTTTAAGTTAAGCTGCTAATACTGCGGTTCGAGTATTAATCTACGAATTTAATTTCCGCAGTAAAGCTCACTTTTTATTAACAATTGCCCAATGAAAAATCTTGCCCAGCCGAGCTTAATACCAGCTCAGTCAACGCGTCAGTTGTGCGCTGCGTAGCTAACTCAACCAGTTGATAATAAACACTGCGGGTGATTAATGCATCAAGACCACGCCATAAACTAATATAGGGGCGTTGAGTTTGGCCTTTAACCACTAGCGGATAGGTTGTTGATAGTGCAACGCGATCGCCAATATTAGACACTAACCAGATAACCTGCTCTGCGCTATTGGCCGCTTCAACCTCAAAGTCCGTGATAACAAATGGCGCGTCTTCAACCGTTATCAGTAATTTTTCGCCCGGCGTCACCAAGTAATAATCGTCGGCTTGTTTAATCAGTATTTTGGCAAATAACACCACCAATTTGTGACGCTTAATCACCTCACCATTGTGTAACCATTGGCCGTTAGCATTAATCACCATGTCCATTGATTGACACAGTTGCGGATGCCACTGCTCCACTGGATAGGCGTCACCTGACAGCTGATTTAGTGATTGTTCAATTGCGGATAAATCCATCTTCGACTCCTATTATGTTAACAATGTAGCCATAAATTATGGCAAATATTAAAGTCGCCCATGACCTCTGGCCAACAAAGGCCCCACTGCCGAGGCGGTGAGGTCTATTTACCCGATATTAAATCGTTAGTTGTTTATCCAAGCGACGAGCCAATCGGTGAAGCGCCTCTTTAATCCGCTCAATATCGGTCGTGTATGAGAAGCGTAAATAATGTCCCGACTTGTTGTGACCAAAATCCACCCCAGGCGTAATTAAGATGCCATCTTGTTCAAGCAGTTGCCAACAAAACTGATAGCTGTCCAGGGTCATTGCACTGGCATCAACATAAACATAAAACGCCCCTTGTGGCACCACATCAAGCTTGAATCCTAATTGGGTTAAACCATCAATTAACAAGTCACGTCGGGCTTTAAATATCCACCGTCGCTGCTCTAATAGCTCGATAGTTTCTGCTTCAAAAGCAGCTAATGCGCCATATTGAGCAATGGTTGGCGGCGAAATAAATAAATTTTGCGCCAAACGTTCTAATGCTGGCACCGCATTAAGTGGCGCGACTATCCAACCCAAACGCCAGCCGGTCATGCCAAAATATTTTGAAAAGCTGTTAATCACAAAAGCGTCATCATCGACCGACAAAACACTCGTTGCATCGCCATCATAAGTCAAACCGTGATAAATTTCGTCAACCACTAACTGGCCGCCACGCGCCCGAATGCTCGCAGACAAATCGCTCAATTGTTGTTTAGTTAGCATGGTTCCCGTTGGGTTTGCCGGCGACGCCACTAAAGCGCCACAACTTTGCTGATCCCAGTGTTGTTCAATGTGTTGAGCGCTGAGCTGAAAATTATCAGCACCGTCAACCGCAATAAGCTTAGCGCTAGCTTCAATTAAGCGTAAAAACTGTTTATTGCACGGATAACCGGGATCCGTCATCAACACTTGCTCACCCGGGTCAGCAATTAACGAAAAGACCAACAATAAAGCCGCCGATGCGCCTGCCGTGACCACAATTCGCTCTGGCGCGATATCGAGCTGATAACGCTGCTGATAAAATTGACTGATCGCCACTTTTAGCGGCTTGATACCGGTTGATGGCGTATATTTTGTTAAACCTTGAGCTATCGCCTCGGTTGCTTTCGCACTAATTGCTGGGGGGGTGGCAAAGTCAGGTTCCCCGGCACCCATCGCTATCACATCTACACCTTGCGCAGTCAATTCACTGGCCCGTGCTAGCAGCTCCATGACCTTGAACGAGTCAATGTCTTGTGCTCTTTTACTCCAATTACTCATTTTTTCTCCGATAGCGAAACTTAATCAACAATGTTCAACAAATACAGCGCAAGTCGGCAACCTAAACTCAGGACCAACCGCTGCGATACAGTAACATAAAATTCACTAAAACAAGACGAAGGGTTCGCCAGCCAGCGATGGATAAAGTAGTTGGATAGAAAGATTTCGGATTAGGTATGAAAATAACGCGGCACAACGATTAAGATAAAACTAGCGCAGATGTTTTACAAAGCCGATAATAGAAAAAATCATTTAGAAAGGAACGTTCAATGCGCTTTATCTTAGCTTTACTCTTGCCTTGGTTACAATTTTTTACCATAGGTCGCCCAATGGCCGGCATTTTTTGCTTTATCTTACAGCTCACTCTGATCGGATGGGTACCAGCGGCTATTTGGTCGGTATATGCCTTAAGTCAATACAAAACAGATGAAAAAATAGCCGAAGCCTTAAAGAAATAAGCCCCAGCTATTATTGATCATATTTATGCCGTTTTCTGTCCCAGATAACGGTAATGAAATACCTTAAGCCCCTTGTCAGGGTCAATTTCTTGAAACACCGCTGGGTTGGCCACTTGGGCGACTAACTGACACCCAGGTGCGTGTTCAGCCATTAAGTCTGCAATAAAATCTCGCCCTAAGTCTGGCGAATTTAAACAGATAAGTAAATCGGCATTGGGCGTCGCTAAGTCAGGAATTTTCCGTAATAAACGCGCGTAATCCTTGGCCGCAGTAAAACTACCCCACTGATTGGTCGGTGGATCAAACACAATCGTTTGATAAGGCCCGTAGCGTTTTAGCTTGCCCCAAGATTTAAAAATATCGTGGCGGAAGAACTTAGTTTGAGTTAAATCGAGATCGTTAAGCTGATGATTAATCTTACCTAACTTTAATGCGCCATGGCTCATATCGATATTAATCACCTGCTGCGCACCGGCGGCTAAAGCAGCAACCGAAAATGAACAAGAGTATGAAAACAAATTCAACACGTTACGATCTTTAGCGTGCTGTTCAATCCAGCGTCGACCATTGGCCATATCAAGAAAAAGCCCATTATTTTGGCCATCAAGCAACTTAACTTGATAGCTTAATCCGCCCTCAATCACCTGCGCTGCAGCCGGTTGCTCGCCACGAACGACCTCAACAGGTGAGCGCTCAAGGTAACGACGTTGAATAAGAATCGGCCCTTGGTGCGCCGGATAGGCCTGACTTAAAGTCGCCAAAATTTGCTGCTCAAACGACGGTTCATGCTCACTAAATAAAGTAACAAACAGGCTCGGTGCAAAGTAATCTATCGTCACCTGCTCTAAGCCTGAAAAACACTTACCTCGACCATGAAATAATCGCTGAGTTTCCTCAGACAATTGCACTGATTGTAACTGTGCTAATAACGCTTGCATAGGAGTCTATATATCAATAAAAACGCCATTATAAAGCCAGTACCGCTAAATACCTATTGCTTTTCTTGTTCGAATTATTCAACCGTGGGCTCGATATCACCGCCCAACAATAGGGCCAACCAGCGACTCGAATGATTCGACTCTAGACCAATTTTTACCACCATGGTCAATGGCACCGACAATAACATGCCGACACTGCCTAATAACCAGCCCCAGAAGATCAAAGACAAGAAAATCACCAGTGTGGATAATCCCAAGCCTTTGCCTAAAAATCGTGGCTCAATCACATTGCCCATAATTAAGTTAACCAATAAATACAAACCAACAACCGCGCCAGCCCACGCCGAGCCCAGCTGAATTAATGTTAGCAATACCGCTGGCAATGCCGCGATAATAGAGCCGATGTTAGGTACATAATTTAATAAAAAAGCCAAAACGCCCCACAACACCCAATAATCGAGCCCTATCGCCCACAGCGAAAAGCTAATAATACAACCGGTACCAATACTGACTAATGTTTTTATTGCTATGTATTGATTGACCGAATTTAAAAATTGGTCAATCTGCGCTAAGCGCATTTGTGGATCATCGAGCGCGTAGTGCAACTTGCGGGGCATTGAGTCTGATTCTGCTAACATAAAAATCACCGTCAACAAAATCAAAAACAAATTAGCCATCACCCCACTTAAACTATTTAGCAAGGTGGTTGCCATTGTCATCGCGACACTGGGATCGAAATACTCTAATAAAGTAGCGCTATTAACAGGCATGCCCTGACGGGATAAAAAGGCTAACACCCCAGAAAAACGCTCGCTAAGCTGCAGTTGAAATTGAGGTAACTGGGCGCTAAAGCCATTAACGGCTTTGCCGACTAATCCTGCGAGCGACATGCCAGCTAACATCACAATGACGATAATTAACCCAATCGCAATGCCTTTAGGAATATGTAATCTCATTAATGATTTTAAAATTGGATTGCAAATGATCGCCAAAAATATTGACAGAAAAAATGGTACCAATACCAGACTCGCGGCTTTAATACCCGCGAGTACAATCACAATGGCCGCCAACAATACTGCAGTTTTTAACGATGACGAAAGTTCAAATTGCTTCACTAAATGCTCTCCCAAGCTGTTATGAAAATTAATTTACCCAGTTTTAGTTGCAATAACAATAACAAACAGCGTTTAATAAACTTTACTCAAAAATCGAGGTAACCCAATGAATAGTGATTTAGCGATAATTAGAATAAAAAACTTACGACTGCGAACCTACATTGGCATTAACGATGATGAAATTGCCAATCGTCAAGATGTCATTATTAATGTAGTTATTCATTACCCCGCAGAAAAAGCCACTAAAACAGATGACATGAGCGATGCATTAAATTATCGCACCATTACCAAAGAAATTATCGCCTTAGTTGAAAACAACCGCTTTGGGCTGTTAGAGAAGCTAACTAATGATGTATTAACCATCGCCAGTTGTCATCACTGGGTTACTCACTGCCAAGTAGAAGTAGATAAGCCTCATGCACTAAGGTTTGCCGATTCAGTATCGCTGCAATTGAGTTACCAAAAATCACAAAATTAATTGTCTATCAGCTTGGTGAGCTGCTTGTTGAATCAAATATCTGCACTATACTGAGGATAAGTTAACGAGATTGTTGGTGATTTATCACCAACAGACAATGGACAATTCAACAGGGAATCAGAGTTAATTCAATGGTAAAATCACCGCTATTATTTTTATGTCATCGCATCCCTTTCCCGCCTAATAAGGGGGATAAAATAGCGACGTTCAATTTATTAAAGTATTTGTCAAAACGTTATCAGGTCCATCTGGGTTATTTTATCGATGATGACCACGACATTCAATATATTGAAAAATTACGTCCCTATTGTGTCTCATCTTTCGATCTTAATATTTGCGATAAACGACAAGCGGTCAGTGGTGTTAATGCACTGCTTTCTAACAGCAGCATTTCAACCAGCCATTATCGCTCTACTGCCTTCCAAAATTGGGTAGATCGTACAATTGATCAATTTAAGATCAACAAGCTCTATGTTTACTCGTCAGCAATGGCGCAGTTTATTGACCATGCGCGCTATCAGAATAAAACGCGGATCCTCAATATGACCGATATCGATTCCGACAAGTGGCGTCAATACGCGCAAGCGAAACCTTGGTATAGCAAATGGATTTACGCCCGAGAACATCGTCAGTTAGGGAAATATGAACAACTGGTCTTGCGAAATTTTAATGCGGTAACCTTGGTCACTGAGCAAGAGGCTGAGTTATTTTGCCAAATGTCACCGCCACTAATGAACAACAAAATTCATACCTTAACCAACGGGGTCGACACCGACTACTTTAACCCCAGTGCTGACTTTGAACAGCTAATAGCCAGTAAAGCACCAACATTGTGTTTCACTGGGGCAATGGATTATTGGGCTAATGTCGACGCGATGTTATGGTTCTGTGACCATATTTGGCCACAAATTATCAAGCAGCATCCACAATGTCGACTCTATATAGTTGGCGGTAATCCAACCGCAAAAGTAACGGCATTAGCCCAGCGCCAAGGTGTAACCGTGACAGGCCGCGTACCCGATGTTAGGCCTTATCTTGAAGTGTGTCAGCTAGTGGTGGCGCCGATGCGGATTGCACGTGGGGTCCAAAATAAGGTGTTAGAAGCCATGGCAATGGCCAAACCGGTGGTGATGACCTCGATGGCTCAGGAAGGGATAAAAATAAATCAACAACAAGCAGGATTAGTCATTGATGATCCAATGCAAATGGCCCAGTCGATCAATACGTTATTAAGTGGCCCCAGCGCCTGTTATCAACACAACCGTCAATGGATCCTAAACCACTACAGCTGGGATGGCGCATTAAAAACACTGCCATCACTGATTGATGCTCACTACTCATAATTTTAGGAATTGATAGCAACGATGAAAATTCTCCATATTTTCGATCACTCCATCCCACTTCATAGTGGTTATACCTTCCGTAGCCGAGCGATCTTATTGTGTCAACAAAAGCTAGGGTTTGATACCAGCCATGTCACCGGATCTAAACAGGGCGATGTATCGGCGAATAAAGAACAATTTGATAACCTCGATTTTTATCGGACCCAACCTATTGGCGGCTTGCTGGCACGCATTCCAGTCATCAATCAATTGGCTATCGTCTTTAAATTGGCACAACGTATTACTGAGGTTGCGGCGATTGAACAACCTAAAGTCTTACACGCTCACAGCCCAGCGCTAAACGGACTGGCGGCTTTAATTGCCTCGCGCAAACTTAAACTGCCGGTAGTTTATGAAATACGCGCATTTTGGGAAGATGCAGCGGTCGATCATGGTAATTGCAAAGAGGGAGATTTTCGTTACAAACTATCACATTGGCTCGAAACCTATGTCGTAAAGCGAGTAGATGCGGTCACGACTATTTGTCAGGGCTTACGCGCAGACTTAATGACCAGAGGTATTAGCGCCGAAAAAATAACCATCATTCCCAACGCTGTTAATATAGAATCATTTGCTCAATTAGAGCAGCGCTGCCCGAATTTATCGTCACAGTTACCACTTGAACATTCTTTTGTGATTGGTTTTGCTGGTTCATTTTACCAATACGAAGGGCTAGATATTTTAATCAAAGCATTAGCCATTACCAAAACAATGAAGCTTGATATTAAGTTGCTATTGGTTGGTGGCGGCAATCAGCTTGGCCAGCTAACCCAATTGATAACCGAGCTAGATTTGACCGACCAGGTGATTTTAACGGGCCGAGTTGCCCACGAAAAGGTTAAAGACTATTACAGCTTAATGGACGTGACTGTATTGCCTCGAAAATCGATGCGACTAACCGAATTAGTCACACCATTAAAACCACTGGAAGCGATGGCACTAGGGATCCCCGTGCTAGCATCAGACATCGGCGGTCACCGCGAGCTAATCATCCACAATGAAACAGGTCTACTGTTTAAAGCTGATGATGCCCAAGCCTTGGCTGAAACCATTGCCTCGTTAGTTGCTAACCAAGACAATGTCGCTAGCCTGATTAGCAATGGCCGACATTATGTCGAACATACCCGTAACTGGGACGTATCAACGGCCAATTACCCAAGGGTATATCAATACGCTATCGACAATCGCTAAACAGGTCAAATTACTTAGCCAAAAATCTTACGTAATAACGAGATAACATCATCAATTTTTTTGCCTGACTCAACCTGTGCCACAATTGAATCACGTTGGGCCACAATAAAGTCGGGCATATCATCGGCACTAAGCACACGATCAACTAACGCTGCAGCAGACTCTTTTGAACGTTTACTGTTACCAGTAGATTTGGTTCGGCTAGGCTTTTTTAATAGCTTAAGATAATTAGATTTTTCGGGTGTAGTTTCATCACCGTAGAGCAATATGTCGAGTAAGATTGCCCGGTTGTTCCATAAAAACAGTTCATCTTCAGCTTCAGGTGCTGCACTGTCCCACCAACCCATAGCTCGCACGGTACCAATCAGTTCAGACCAGTAGCCGGAAAAGTTAGTAGTCGTTAATCGCTTAATACCTAAACCTTGACACAAATGATCAAGCTTAGTGGTAGTAACAGCGACAAACTGATCTGGACGACGCATTGCCAATAAGCGTGAAGCAGGACCTAAAGTCGCTTTTTCATCGATTGCGGCAAACGCTTGGCTAAAGTCGTTAATAAATGCTTGATAATGGCTATGATCAACTTCACCCGTTAAAGGAATGTGAGCTAATGCCTTATCAAAGGCTTCAGGGTTGTTATCTAAAATTGTGTGAAAGGCCTTATTGGTCTTGGTACTACCGAACCACTCACAGTCAAAATTAAAGACTAAAGGATCGTGAGTCGCAGTGTGCTTGCCAGCAATCACCCGACGGTCTTCATCAATCATCCCAGCCAAATCATTGCTGGTTAGCGTTGCAACGTAGTCCAGTAATGAACGGCGCTCATCTAATGCGTGCACTTGAGCTTGTTTGGTCAAAAAGTCAGCATAAAAAGTCCACGGGGCAATTTTAGCCATTCGCAGCTGGCTAATGCTAATACCACCAATTAACAACTCAGTTAATTTTTTTAATGGCTTGTGCTGCTCTTCATCGAGCAGGTCACGATTAATACGATGGCGGCAAATATCAATTAGTTCGCGACACCATCCATTAAAGTCTTTGGGGTGATTAGTCACCTTAACAGCTAATAAATTTAAACTCAGTAAACCCGCTTGTTTAAGCGCATTCTGATAGACGATTGATTCATTGGTAGACAATGACATTTTTGACGGGGAAATTAATAAATTTTTCACAGAAAACTCAGGCTCCGGACACAAAGACTATAGATAAAACAACAAGCCTTAGATCATACTTCTTTTTGCTCTAGAAACAATTGCCAAAAGCAATATTAGTGAGATAAAACCCATAATATTATATTTTCTTGCGGCCTTTGACTCGGACCGCAAGAATTAACAGAAAGATAAGCCCCAAATCATCCGAAAAAACTAAGTAAGGTCGTAAATAATGCTGTATTAGTCGTGCTATAAACGACTCAGACTACTTATTCAGCAACTAAGCCTTTCATGAAAATAAGAAAATGGTTACAAATAACACGACAAATTAAAACATAAGCAACAATATCAATGCAAAAACAAAGCCAACAAATAATTTATTTAACTAGCCCATTCAATTGCTTACGTAATTGGCAGCTAAAAAAAACACAAAAATAGACTACGACCAATGAATTATTATTCAAATAAAGTGATTAAATATCAACACTTAACGACGTTATAAATTTGTTGCGGTATTACCGAAGAGATGTTAGTTTTGTTGCGTATTTTAAGATTCAAGATAAAAATTAGAACAGGAGTCTAGGCGCATGACGGTAACAACCGCGCTTGAAGTGAAAGATCTACATAAGCATTTTGGCCAACATGAAGTACTTAAAGGTATTTCATTATCAGCAAATAAAGGCGATGTTGTCTCAATAATTGGTTCCTCAGGTTCGGGAAAAAGTACTTTTCTGCGTTGTATCAATTTACTCGAAACTCCAACCGCTGGCCAAATTTGGGTCAATGGTGAATTAATCGAGATGAAGAATAACCGGTTAGGTGAACCAGTCCCAGCAAATGACAAACAAATTCATCGTATTCGTTCTCGTTTAGCCATGGTATTTCAAGGGTTTAATCTATGGTCACATTTGACTGTACTTGAAAATATTATCGAAGCTCCGGTCCATGTTTTGGGGATTCCAAAAAAGGAAGCCACCGAAAAAGCATTACAGCTGCTTGACCGAGTAGGATTATACGAGCGTAAAGATTACTACCCAGGGCATTTGTCAGGTGGTCAGCAGCAACGTGCCGCAATTGCTCGTGCATTAGCCGTTGATCCCGAAGTGATGTTATTTGATGAACCGACCTCAGCACTTGACCCAGAATTAGTTGGTGAAGTATTAGGTGTAATGAATAGCCTGGCCGAAGAAGGACGCACCATGTTAGTTGTTACTCACGAAATGGCATTTGCCCGTGATGTGTCTAACCATGTAATGTTTTTACACCAAGGCTTAGTTGAAGAGCAAGGAGCACCTGAAAAAATATTTAACAATCCAGAATCGGAGCGTTTTAAGCAGTTTATTTCATCGATATATTAATAAAAAACAAAATCATATTTACAACTTGTATTTATATTCTGTACACATAAAAAAAATAGGTAAATAAAATGAAAAAATTATTACTCGCTACAGCTGTTATCACCGCTACGTTAACTGGTGCCGTTCAAGCCAAAGAATGGAAACAAATTCGTTTTGGTATTGAAGGAGCTTACCCTCCATTTAGCCAGACTGAACCAAATGGCGAATTATCAGGCTTTGATGTTGATATCGCTAACGCCCTTTGTGTTGAACTAGCTGTTAAATGTAAGATTGTAGCTCAAGATTGGGACGGCATTATCCCTTCCCTACTAGCACGTAAATACGATGCTATTATCGCCGCGATGTCTATTACAGAAGAACGTAAGAAGAAAATTGACTTCACTGGTAAATACGCACAGATTCCAAATAAATATGTTGCTAAGAAAGGCACAGATTTAACCTTCACTAAAGAAGGTCTTAAAGGTGTTAAAATCGGCGTTCAACGCGCGACTACTCACGATAAATATGTTGAAGATAACTTTGGCGAATCAGTAACTATCGTTCGTTATGGTTCATTTGATGAAGCTTATCTAGATCTTAAAGCTGGTCGTATTGCGACTATTTTAGGTGATGCATCAGCACTTGAAAATGGTTTGCTTGAAAAAGAAGGCGGTGAAGCCTATGAATTCATCGGTCCTGCGTTAACTGACCGTAAGTGGTTTGGTGAAGGTATGGGTATTGCACTTCGCAAGCAAGACAAAGACTTAACCAAGAAACTTGATGCGGCAATCACTTCACTTCGTGACAAAGGTATTTATCAGAAAATCGCTGCAAAATACTTCAAATACGATGTTTACGGCAATTAATTGTTAATGAGCGCTGGGTGAAAATTCACCCAGCGCTCACGTTTTATTTTTACACAGTTAGTCTAAAAATCTCTTCTTATATATCTTGTCGTTCTGGAAAAATAATATGCTGGACTTGAAAGGTTACGAGTTCTCAATCCTAAAAGGGGCATTAGTGACGATTGAAGTTGCTGTATTGTCGCTGCTATTAGCCATGTTTTTAGGCATGTTGGGCGCCCTCGCAAAACTATCACCTTACCGTTGGGCCAAAGGCACTGCTACCGTCTATACCACCGTCATTCGCGGGATCCCTGATCTTGTACTGATGATGTTGATATTCTATGGTGGTCAGATGTTACTCAACAGTGGCCTATATAATATCAATGAATGGGTTAATGAGTGGTTTACATCACAAGATTCCAATCATGAATGGACTGCTTATTTACCTGACTATGTCGATGTCAGTCCATTTATCGCTGGGGTTTTAACCATCGGCTTTATATTTGGTGCCTATATGGCAGAAACCTTCCGTGGTGCTATTATGGCTGTCGACCGCGGTGAATTAGAAGCAGCCAAGGCTTATGGTATGAGCAGTGCGCTTACCTTTCGCCGTATTTTACTGCCGCAAATGATACGCCACGCGCTACCTGGTTTTGGTAACAATTGGTTAGTATTACTTAAAACAACGGCGTTAGTCTCGGTTATCGGTTTAGAAGATATGGTTCGAATTGGGTCTCTTGCGGCCGGTTCTACTAAAATGCCATTTACCTTTTATATGACAGTTGCCATTATTTTCCTTTTCTTTACATCAGTTTCAACCGGCTTACTTAAGTTAGTTGAGCGCAAATACAGCATACATACGAGGTAGATTATGGATTTTTCAATCATAGTTGATAGCTTGCCAATTTACCTTGATGGTTTATGGGTAACCTTGGGCTTAGTGACGGTGTCATTATTTTTAGGTATTTTTATCGCCATTCCGTTAGCTATTGCACGTAATAGCACAATGCGATTGTGCAGTCTTCCGGCGTGGGCCTTTATTTATTTCTTCCGTGGTACGCCATTGTTGATCCAATTGTTCTTAATTTATTATGGCATGGCTCAGTTTATTTCGATTGAAGATACATTATGGGAGAATGCGTGGTTTTGTGCGATTGTCGCCTTTGTTTTAAATACATCAGCCTATTCGGCAGAAATAATCCGAGGCGCAATCAACGGCCTACCACCAGGTGAAGTCGAAGCGGCTAAAGCGTATGGTATGAGCCCAATGACGGCTTATCGTCGCATTATCTTACCTAATGCACTGCGCCGAGCTATACCGGCTTATAGTAATGAAGTAATCTTCATGTTACATGGCTCTGCTGTTGCTGGCATCATTACCATCATGGATTTAACCGGTGCAGCTCGCTTAGTGAATTCTCGTTACTACGCCCCGTTTGAATCGTTTATAACCGCAGGCTTCTTTTACATGGGCCTAACGTTCATCATTATTTGGTGTTTCAAAAAGGCAGAAAATAAGTTCTTAGCGTATTTAAAGCCATTAAGTTAGTCATCACTGATGATATTTTGATAATAAAAAGCCAAGCTTCAAGCTTGGCTTTTTATTGCCTGTTGCTCAAGGAAAACAGGGAATAAAAAACAGTGACTAGATAGCAACTGTTTTTCATCGTGCTTAGTGAGGATTATTCAAACGTGCCAATGATCTTTTGTTCATTATTACGCTTATGCCATCGACCATTGGCCATCACATCGGTTAACTCAAGGTTTTTATTAAACACCAGTAAATCAGCATCTCGGCCGGGCATGATTTGTCCCTTGCTGTTTAATCGCAACAGTTTCGCGACATTGCTGGTAAACATTGGTAACACGGTTTCAAGCGGTATGCCTGTGGCATGAGTCGCCTGAATCGTTTCAACTAAAGTGCTCGACTCCCCTAGATCCATATGCTCAAGCTCGCCTTGGCAATTAAACAAAGGCAAACAACCACCGCCATCTGAACTGATGGTAATTTTGTCTAAGGGTAAATTACGCTCAACAGCAAGGGCTATCGCTTCACTGGCTTGCATGGCAGGATCGTCCGGTGGACCTTCTGGAAAAGCCGTAATATCGATATAACAACCACGCTCAAGTAATTTACAGCTATCTTCAAACAGCGGTCTATTTCGATTAACATGGGTCGGGTGAAACACTCTCGCTGGTATTTCCGTTTCAGTAATCGCCCGTTCAACTAATTCGAGCCTGCGTTCGCCATCTCCTAAGTGTAAATGTAGAACACCGGCTTTACCTGTCATCAAACCTGCGACATGGGCTTCGCTTGCTAGTTTGATAATTTCCTCAAAAGTCGGCTGGCTCGAACGGTGGTCACTAATGGCCAATTCGCCAATGCCGATAATAGGCTCTATAAAAACAATGTCCGATTTCGCGTTGCCAGTTAATGTCGTTAACGGGTAATGATAACCACCGGTCCAACAATAAGCAGACATGCCCTCCTCACGAAGTGCATAAACCCGGCTTAATAAACCGCCGGTGGTTCGTGTCGTGTCATCAGTGCCTAATAAACCAATAACCGTGGTAACACCGACACCGGTGAATTTTGACAAAGGTACCGGTGGCACCTGAGTTGAAAAACCGGCTTCACCACCGCCGCCGGTGACATGGGTATGACAATCAATGAAACCGGGCGTGAGTATCGCACCATCAAAATCAATAACTTCGGCATCCCATTGGGCGGGAATTTCGCGATGTCTAGTGTCAGTAACATCAAAAACCTTGGCGATTTTACCGCCGCTAACCAATACATCCTTGAGGCCCATAAAGGCGGGATTATACAGGTTTACATTTAATAACAACGAAATCATATTTTGTACTTTACCCTTAATTTAGTTAAATATTGCTCAGGAAATCGACCCACGACAATACTGTCCAACAAAGTCGTATTTTACCTGATGTTACGCTCGAGTTAAATTTAAGATAACCTGATAAATGAGACACTACGGTCATTCTTTTTGGCGACATTCTAATGGCAATAACAGCATTCATCTCAATCAGTCAGTCAAAACATCATGCTAATCATTAAATGGTTAAGGCTGCCTTGCATCGCATAACGTCTGTTGGCGTAGTAAAACCCTTATCATTTAGTCTACAACGCTTAATCTTTACTAGGCAGCGTTTGCAAGTAGCGTTAAGCTTTAGCTCAAAATGCAAGCAATCCCCAATAGTATTACCCGTAAATACTATTGTTATTTTATAACATAAATTTATCATTCCAATAATAACTATTCTATTAATTAGCATGATAGAGATGATAAGTCGCATTTTTTATTATCCTGTCACAGTCATCACAAGGAGCAAGTATGTTTCAAGGTATTTTAATTGACAAAGACCCACAAGCTTATGGTTCGACGTTACAGGCGATTAATGAAGACGTTTTATCTGATGGCGATGTCACCATTAACGTGCTTTATAGCAGTTTAAATTATAAAGATGCGTTGGCTATTACGGGAAGTGCGCCCGTCGTCAGAAGGTTCCCAATGATCCCCGGCATTGATTTGGTCGGTATTGTTGAGCACAGCGAATGCGATAAATTTAAGTCCGGTGATACCGTATTACTTAATGGTTTTGGCGTCGGTGAAGGCCACACTGGCGGTCTCGCCACTAAAGCGCGCGTCAAGAGTCAGTGGTTAATTCATTTGCCCGAGGCACTATCGCCACGGCAAGCAATGGCGATTGGTACTGCGGGCTATACTGCGATGTTATGCGTGTTAGCGCTCGAAAAAAACGGGGTAACACCGGCGCAAGGTGAAATATTGGTCACCGGGGCTAATGGCGGCGTTGGCAGTTTTGCCATCGCTATTTTAGCCAAACTTGGCTATAAAGTAGTTGCTGCAACGGGCCGGGTAGAACAGGCAGAGTACCTAAAGAAGCTAGGCGCAAGTGAAGTGATTGACCGTGCAAGCTTATCTGAACCGGGTCGACCATTAGCCAGAGAGCGTTGGGCTGGCGTCATCGATTCTGTTGGCAGTCATACTTTAGCTAATGCATGCGCCAGTACGATGTATGGTGGCACTGTCGCTGCCTGCGGCTTAGCCCAAGGCATGGACTTTCCCGCTTCTGTCGCCCCTTTTATCTTGCGCGGGGTGACATTAGCTGGCATCGATAGCGTGATGCGACCTCTTGACGACCGCATTGAAGCTTGGCAGCGCTTAGGTCAATTGCTAGCGCCCAGCGTTTATGAAGATATCGCGACCGAAATAACGTTAGATCAAGTTATCACCACTGCTAGCGATTTGCTGAGCGGTCAGGTGCAGGGTCGTGTCATTGTTAAGCTAAACCCTGAAGCCTGAACCTAAGTCCTGAGTCCTGAGTCCTGAGTCCTGAGCCTTAAGTATTAGTCTTAACGGCTCAAGATCGTTATGCCCTTATGACGTAAACGCCGCAAAGTTTTGCCGCACGGCTTCATATGAGATAACAGACACAGAGTTAGCAATATTAAGCGAACGTGCTTGATTAGCCATCGGGATAGTAATGCACGATGGCTCGCTTTTGGCTAAAACCTCTGCGGGTAAGCCAGAGTCTTCACGACCAAAATAAAAATAATCACCGGGGCTAAATTCAACCTCAAAATAATTTTTCTTGGTTTTGGTTGTCGCAAAAAAATGGCGCGCTGTGAATGGGTTTTCTTGCCAAAAGTGTTCAATATTTTCATATTCACGCACATCTAGTTCAAACCAATAATCGAGTCCGGCTCGTCTCACTTCTTTGGCCGTAATTTCACCAAAGCCATAGGGCTTGATTAAATGCAGCGTGCAATCAAGCGCAAATGCAAGCCGCCCTATTGTGCCAACGTTGCCAGGCATTCTTGGTTCTAATAACACTATATTAAACATTTACTATTTACCGTTTTGCACGCCAAGCAATGGCAACTCTTGCCAATGATCCCGTGCTTTATCATTTTGAATGAAACATATTAGGGCGCAATTATAGAAGATAATAACCACCTGACGCAAACCGCTATCATCGTGCTCACACGGGCTTTACGACGCCAAGTATCGACAACAAATATCGACCAATAATATCGACAACACCAGCGCTTGACATAATATGTCTTATTGCTATGATGCCAAGCTTAAATTTATCTGTATTTTAACTTTAGTTGAGTAAGCAATGAAAATATTTTTAACCATGCTGGCGATAATATTTACGCTAGTTAGCACAGTACCAGACGTCCACGCCAAGAAATTTGGTGGTAAACGCTCAATCGGGAAAACCCAACAAACAACAACTCAGCAAAAACAAGCTAGCCAACAGGCAACCACACCAGCGAACAAATCAAATAAAAAAGGCATAATGGGTGGGATCTTAGGTGGACTATTAGTGGGTGGCCTAATCGCCTCAATGATGGGTGGCGCATTTGAAGGCTTCCAAATGATGGACTTCCTGCTGATTGCAGGCGTCGCCTTTATCTTATTTAAAATATTCCGCAGCATGAGTCAGGCCAAAGCCGGCGCACAAGCGCAACCCCAAGCAGCCTATGCGGCGGATCAAGCGCAGTATAAACAAAATCAAGAACAAGACCAGCAACCTCAAGCAACAGGTCTTGGTGGCGGTTTTGCGGCTTCAGAGAACCAAGTACCCTTTAACTTGCCTGCTGACTTTGATCTTAGTTCATTCCTTGAAGGCGCAAGAAGCCATTACAAAACTTTGCAACAAGCATGGAATGACAACGACATTGAAAAAATTCAGGAGTACGTTTCTAATGAATTATACAATGAACTGAGCAAGCAACGCGCGCAATTAGAGCAACAGCCTAATACTGAAGTAATGTTTCTTGACGCCGAGCTCGTTCGCGCTGACAACAGCGATAAGCTAGCTGAAATTAGTGTCAAATTCTCTGGCCGCTACCGCGACCTTGGCGAAAACCTTGAAGAAGATATTGCCGAAGTTTGGCATTTAGAACGTCAAGTTAGCCAAGCCGATGCGCCATGGTTAATTGTTGGTATTGAGCAATAAGCTTTAGCCCATTGCCATAACGACACAAGGCGACCTAAATGGTCGCCTTTTTATTAGCATCAACTCTCAACCCATTGCTCCGTAATAATTATAATTTTGTAGCTTTAATACGCGTATTGTTTTTAGTAAAAAACGCTATGAGTATCTATCGCGCCCATTACTGGCGAAACTTTAACTAATTCGGCGGTTTGGCCTCCTGCAACAAAAGGTATATCGTTCGCTAACACTTAATCCAGCCAATTTAAGCTGAACATAGTGCCACGCTTTAAAACTTACTCCATACGTACAGCAGGGCCATCATGAGCTCTAGAATACAATCTTTCGGGCCCGTGGTTGAAACCATGACAACCTGCTCGCGTAGGTAAATAATTAATCGTTCTGCTACCTAATTTTAAATGTTTAGTTTATATAAATAGCAACTGGTTACGTTACAACATTGATACTTGCCTGTGCCTGTAATGGGCAAGGCAAGCTAGGATCAAAAGTGAGCTTAATCGCACTTGCAATCATAAAACCACCAATATGAGTTGCTGCAACTTCAGGTAACATATCTGTTGTAGCGTCGTTGACATCCTGTGCAAACACATAGACTTTCCATATTCCTTCAAGTTTATAATTTCGCTTTAACAAAATCTTATACAGCGACTCAAGATGGATCGAACCTGTATACACTCCATCATTTTGTTTTACATCAAAACCTATTCCGTCATCCATCAGATCCATTCGAAAATAAAGGCCATCAGGCGATCGTAATAACGCAAATGCGTAAAGATCCGAGCCAGAGAAAAATGTATCTCCTTTTTTATTGAATTTAGCTTTTACTACTAAAGGTTTTTCAAAAGCATGATGTGTTTCGGGAACGATGACCTTGACACCATCGCTGACGTGAATATTTACTTGTTGCTCCTCAACACTATAGCTATATGTATTAGCGTCTGTAACACGCTCATATCTCCATTTTACGTCGACAGGATAAGCAACTCCGGCATTAGGTGCCCCTCCAGGATAATCGAAAACAACATCAACCTTTTCTGCCAGTGTTAACTCCCCTTTTGCAGGTGGTGTTGCTCTTTGACCTCGCCACCATGGATCCTCGGCGTCTGATAATGCCACTGCAATTGCTACACTTGCTATCGCTGATGCGACACCAGCAATAGTATCAGCACCAATTTCCCCTGCAGCACCAGGAGTGGGTTCACAGCATGAAACTGAAGGATCTGTTTCATCAAAATCAGCAGAGATACCTATTCCAGCTGTTCCTTCTCCTGTTGCAGCAGCAATTATAGCGACAATAGCCGCTATAATTGCTACGATTACCGCTAGAATTTTCCACCAAGGGTCGCTAAAAGGAAGGTCTCCGTGTATACCTTTATAGCTAGGATTAGGATAAAAAGCCATCTTCATCGCTTGAGGGATCCAAGGACCCAAACGTCCATTAGGCGGATGCCCCACTGTTTTACAATGGCAACAACAGCAATTATTTCCATGCTCGCCATTCCACTCATTTTTAGGGCCAATAACGCTCATATAGGAAACCTTCAGGTTGCCTTCTTCCACTTCGCATATATACTCTTTTTCTATTTCGTCATACGTAGTTTTAGAGACAAAAATCTGTTTGATTACTCTTTTTGATTTCATCCCTTTAGCTTGCGCTAAAAAACTGGCCAGCTTTTTACCTGGCGTGCCGTTACGAAAGTCCGCCAACCATGAGACTCGAACCGATGCACCTGCTCTAATAACGGGAAAAAAGAACGTATTGGGTGTTGGCACAATGCCAGGATCTCCAATACTTTCCAGATAAACACTCACATCATTTAAGTCAATATCCGCGGTATTAGTGTAGTAACAAGTAATTCTCTGTGAAGAAATGGCTATGTCAAAAATACCATCAGGAATCATAATATTAGTAATAGGTTCAACTGAGAACGGACGTTTTCGTATATCCATTGGTGTGTTAGTAGCCATGATTTACTCCTCACCATTGCTCGTTGCAATAAAGGTTACACCACCAACAACGCTCCCATCTTCTAGAGCTATTAAATTGATCGTTGTGTAATCACCACGTTTTAAATTACATGGCTCTACTTTTAGGTAAATAGCCATGCTAGTACCTAGAGCAAGGTCAATATTTAAATGACGACACTGCTTGTTATTGATTATTTCGCTCTCGTTATTCAATGAAATATCAATATTGACAATCGGTTGTTTTGAAAACTTCAACTTACCTACACCCAATTGTTCTAATGCTCTTTGATCAATCTCATCACCAAACTCAACCATGACTTCGAAAGATTTATTTTCACGCACTGGCGCTGAAATCTGAATAGGTAATATCGTCATAGATTTATTGATTGCTAATACGGACAAATTTCTCTGAGCTATTTGCAAATGAATTGGAGGATAAAAAGGATCGGACAAAGGCAGCGGTAATGGATCATCGGCATGAATAATTTCTGCGACAACACATTCATGCCCATCATTAACGATCATAGGTATCCATGGTGTGAGACATAAAACGTCCTGAGTATCACTCGGTTCTATATCAACAAATGAAGAGCCAATTAGTATTGATGTGCTTCTAAAGACACCGGCAGCAGGATTTGACCAGTAAAAATTAACTTGAGCACTAATTACGGCGCTACTGCCAATGTTATGAACTTTCGCCCAAAGGTAAGCTGCCTGTCCTGCTATCGGCTGTCCAGGCGATCCACCAGGATCATTGCCTGGAACAACCCAAATATCAGCACTATTCCACCAATAAGGAGACCCATCTTGTATTTCGAGTTCTACGGCCATAATAAACTCCTTTGATTCACTCTAATTCGATCTTTAACTATTTAAAAATATGTTTATTGGCATTGTCCATATCAAAAAATATACCACTTATGCTCTACAGCCAGTCTGGACTTATCAAACAATAAAAACCTTAGCAAAACCTTGTGATTTTCTTGTCTTTTACTAACCTTTGCACATAAGTTAGTTAAACTTGTTGAGGAATTAGATAGTTATGTTGTATCAATTAAGCAGCTACAAATTTAATACGACGACTCGCGAGGTATGTGATGGCAATCTGTTAAAGAAAATTGAACCACTGACTTTTGATTTGCTCATTTACTTTTTTGAAAATCCTAATCGAATCTTGTCGCACGATGAATTGATTAATTCAGTGTGGAACTCAAGTCACATATCGAACTCGGCGTTATGCGCCGCTATTTCGGCGGCTCGCCAAGCGATTGGTGATAATGGCACCAATCAACAATGCATTAAAACCGTTTCAGGGCACGGTTATCGCTTTATCGCCACCATAAACTGTCCTGAACAAGAACCTGCCGAATCAAAGCAGGTGCGATTATTGCTCCCAGACAAGCCTTCTGTCGCGGTACTCGACTTTATGGATATCGGGACGAAAGATCAGGGATTAATATTGGCTTGTGGCTTAACCGTCGATATCACCGCTTGCCTTGCTCGCTTGCCGCATTTTTTCGTGATTGCGCGCGCCTCCGCAGCTAATTTAAATTTATTTTCACCGCAGCAAATAAGTCTACGCTTAGGGGTTCGCTATTTGGTGCAAGGGCAAACGCAAAGGTTAACAAACAGGGTCCATATTACTATTTCTGTGATCGATGCCATTGCTAACGCTGAAATTTGGTCTGAATTTTTTGATCGCTGCTTAGATGACATCTTTTTATTGCAAAGTGAAATTACCAGTGCCGTCGTTTATTCGATCGACAAGGCGATTGAACAAGCCGAGATAGATCGCGCTTTGTTACTGCCGGCACAAAATTTAAATGCTTGGGAGGCCTATCACCGTGGACTGTGGCACATTGATCGTCCGACTTCAGAAGATGCTTTGGCTGCTCATCATTTCTTTAGCAAAGCGCTCGCGCTTGATTCTAAGTTTTCACGAGCTTATGCTGGTCTGTCGATCATTCACACCACCAAGATATTTGTCAGCGCTGAACCATCAATAAAAGAAGATATGGCGTTGGCATTTGATTATGCACAGCAAAGCATTGCTTGCTGCCGCAGAGATACACTAGGCCATTGGGCGTTGGGTAAAGCACTATTTTTATCTGGTGAACATCAACGAGCTTTAGCCTGCTTTGAACACGCCTTAAGCTTAAACCACAACTACGCACATGCTCATTTGGCACAGGGAGTTGTTAATTCTCATAATGGCCATGATGACCAAGCGCTATTGAACTTAAATCAGGCGCAACGGCTTAACCCTTATGACCCTCTAAAATTTTCATCAATGACCATGCATGCCATATTACTGGTTAATCAAGGCGCGTTTGATCGCGCGGCAACGGTTAGTTTAACTGCTGCTGACGACCCTAATGCATTCTTTACCACCTACGCAGTCACAGCAGCCTGTCTTCAGTTGATTGGTGAACAGAATAAAGCCAAGCAATATGCTAACAAAGCAATGAGCTTACAAGCTCAATATTCTGTTGAGCTGTACCAGCGAGCATTTCCTCATACCGATGAATCAATAAGAAAACCATTTCTTGAAGCAATGAGTGCTTGTGGCATACCGCGAACAAGCAAGCTCTGATTCTCGTTCTTTTTAGTAAAAAAAAACCCGCTGATTTACATCAGCGGGTTTTTTAGCTAAATAAGCTTAATTAAAAAGAATTACTTCTTCTTGTTAGCTTCTTTAACTTCTTCGATTACTTTTTCTGCAACGCTATTTGGACACGGTAGGTAGTGTGCAAATTCCATTGAGAACTGACCACGACCAGAAGTCATAGTACGTAGCGAACCGATGTAACCAAACATTTCTGAAAGAGGTACGTCAGCCTTGATGCGAACACCAGTAACACCTGCCAATTGATCTTTGATCATGCCACGACGACGGTTAAGGTCACCGATTACATCACCAACGTGGTCATCTGGAGTGAATACGTCAACGTGCATGATAGGTTCGATTAGCTGTGGGTTAGCTTTAGGAATCGACTGACGGAATGCGCCTTTTGCTGCGATTTCAAATGCTACAGCTGATGAATCTACTGCGTGAGCAGCACCATCAGTTAATGTAACTTCGATGTCTAAAACTGGGAAACCAGCTAGAACACCTTGGTCCATCATGCTCTTGAAGCCTTTCTCAACTGCTGGGAAGAATTCCTTAGGAACGTTACCACCAACAACTTTAGAAGCGAATACAAAACCAGTACCAGGTTCACCAGGCTTGATAGTGTAATCGATCTTACCGAACTGACCTGAACCACCAGATTGCTTCTTGTGCGTGTAAGTATCTTCGATTTCAGTCGTGATAGTTTCACGGTAAGCAACTTGAGGCTCACCTACTTCAAGATCAACACCGTAAGTACGCTTAAGGATATCAACTTTGATGTCTAAGTGAAGCTCACCCATACCAGACAGGATTGTTTCGCCTGAATCTTGGTCAGTTTCAACTTTAAACGTTGGATCTTCAGCAACCATTTTACCGATAGCAATACCCATTTTCTCAGTAGAACCTTTATCTTTTGGTGTAACAGAGATAGAGATTACTGGTTCAGGGAATACCATTGCTTCAAGAATGATTGGGTCTTTAGGATCACATAAAGTGTGGCCCGTTTGAACGTTAGACTTCATGCCAACGATAGCGATGATGTCACCAGCTTGTGCTGACGATAATTCTTTACGCTCATCCGCTTGCATTTCACACATACGGCCAACACGTTCAGTTTTACCAGTTGCAGCATTAAGGATGGTATCACCCTTCTTAAGCGTACCTGAGTAAATACGAACGAAAGTAAGAGCACCAAAACGGTCATCTGAAATTTTAAATGCTAACGCTTTGAATGACTCTTCAGTTGATACTGTAGCTACTGCACCAGTAGGCTCGCCTTCTTCATCAGTAAGCGGCTGAGGTTCAACATCTGTTGGACACGGTAAGTAATCAACAACAGCGTCAAGAATGTTTTGAACACCCTTGTTCTTAAATGCTGAACCACAGTACGTAGGGAAGAATGCCATAGTACGTGTACCTTCACGGATACAACGCTTAAGGTCTGCCATTGAAGGCTCTTGACCTTCCATGTAAGCTTCCATGATGTCATCGTCTTGCTCTACAGCAGTTTCGATTAGCATTTCACGGTATTCTTCTACTTGGTCAACCATGTCAGCAGGAACATCACCTACTACGAAGTTTTCAGGTAGACCAGAGTTATCCCAAACGTATGATTTACGAGTAAGAAGGTCAACAACACCAACGAAATCATCTTCGATACCGATTGGTAAAACCATGATTAATGGGTTAGCCGCAAGTACGTCTTGTGTTTGCTTAACTACGCGTAAGAAATCAGCACCGATACGGTCTAATTTGTTGACGAAGATAATACGAGAAACACCTGATTCATTCGCATAACGCCAGTTTGTTTCTGACTGAGGCTCAACACCACCAGAACCACAGAAAACACCGACGCCGCCGTCTAATACTTTAAGTGAACGGTAAACTTCAACAGTGAAATCAACGTGTCCAGGAGTATCGATAACGTTTAGACGGTGATCTTTCCAAGAACATGTTACCGCTGCAGACTGGATAGTTATTCCGCGCTCAGCTTCCTGTTCCATGAAGTCAGTAGTAGATTCACCATCGTGAACCTCACCTGTTTTGTGGATTTGACCGGTAAGCTTCAAGATACGTTCAGTTGTTGTTGTTTTACCAGCATCAACGTGAGCGAAGATACCAATATTTCTGTATTTTGATAAATCTGCCATTGTTTTACTCTATTAAAGTTGCGTTCTAAATTAAATAAAGGAGAGGACATTTACGCGTTTTATCGCAAGTCATCGCCTGTTGGTTCTTTTATTGACGCGACATTATAATGGAATGATCAATAGATGGGAATCTTTTGTGGGAAAAAAAAGCAGACCAGCTTATTCGTTCTAATATTGGCCCGCTAAATTGGCATGAGAGGTTGGATTAAGTTTAGTTATTTTTTAATCCAATCACCTTGAGTTGATTGGATATAATGACCTTTAATTGTTTTGGCTATTGCCTTTTTCCCAGCTAACTTGGCGACATTAGCCAGACTTATTTTATTTTTAGTTGCCAGGTTACGATAAACGGCTAATCGTTTTTTATTAACGGTTAGCACTAATTTTTTAGCCTGTGCCTGTCCTTTAACCACTCCAAGATAACCATCGATGCGCTCACCGACCATGCCTGCTTGTTTAGCTTGCTGTAATGTCAAAGCCATCGCTGAAAAGCAAACGAATGTTGACAGCAAAAATACTGCAATAATTTTTTTCATTAGAAATAACCCCTGCTCATTTAAATGAAACGGCCACCAGCCATATCATTAAAATAAATCTTCATCATTAAATACACTATCGAGCTCTTTATCAACTTTCACTCTAATTTCATGCTCAATTTTAACATTCAAGTTAATCACTATTGGTTTTTCTGGTGCCGCCAGCTGTACGGTCGGTGCACACCCCGTTAAAAACACCGCAATGCCAATAGTGGTAATTAATATCTTCATTGTTCCTCCTTATACCAGCTTTACTAGTTAATTCCAGAAGCTGCTTTATCAGAGCAGTCTAGCGCTTTTAACCAACTAGTCGCTAAGTATTATTGCGCAATATTCTCAATTTGTTGTGATATTTCATCACCAATTCTTAAACTACGCAACAGTTGCAATATATTTTCCTGATGAGAATAATTAAACTCTATCGGACGTTCAAACGCTGGATTACGTCCTCGAATGGCCACTTTAATTATAGCCGAACCATCAGCTTTATAATCGATATCACTACTTAATTCACTGTAATGTAAATTTTCTAGCGCATCCCATACAAAGACTAACTGTGGTTGGCTTAACCTGAGCTGATTCACCGCTTGATTATCTTTAATCTGAATCACCCCACCACTGGCATCGTTAGCTAACCGCCCCCCGCTAATACTGACTTTTTTATTTACAATACGTATTGGCAGCTGGCCGTTTAATCTACCTGTCACGCTAATACCGGGTTGCTGTTGCAATTCAACCAAAGCCGCTAATGAAATGTTTTTTAGCGCCAGCGTTGCCTCAATCTCATCGAGATTAGACACGTCAATCGCGCCAAAATCTAATGTGCCACCTAATAATTCGCCGCTACTGCTAATAACCTCAAGTTTAGTTTGCTGATCGTGTTGCGAAAACTTTGTCTTAAATTCAATATTAGAAAGTGCTAATCCGACATCGAGCGCTGCCAACGTAACATCCATGGCACAATCGACCCTAGATCGTCGATTGAATTTAAGCTGACACTGCCATTTAGCGCCTAATTGAGTCAGATATAGCTCTTGATAATTGCCTTGTTCCGCCATTAAATGGCCTTGCACATTAGCACTTAAACGTAACCGACCCCGCTTCAACTTTGCACGATAGCTAAATATTTGATCCACTTGAGCCGTTAAAACTAACTCGGGTGGCCACAACTCGATTAACTTTGGTTTAAGTGCAACTAAAGGCCGCACTGCTTGCTGAGGTAACTTCCACCGCCCTGCCACTGACGTTGGCCGATAATCGCTCAAATGAATATGATCACGACTGGTCAGGTTTATTTGACCGCTGCGCCACCATGAATCAATGGTTATTTTTTTAGGCGAGAAGTTTAGCCGATGATCGGCGTTAATCACCGGCAATGAAATATCAGGAGCATCAAGCTGACGAACAAATGAGCGCCAGCGTGACTTGAAAGGTAAAATATTGCCAGCGACCACGACCACTTCAAATGGTTTCTTGCTGGTTATTTTTAGCTGCTTAACCTCAGCTTGAGCCAGTTTAGCCTGCGAAATAATTAGGTTAACCTGCTCAACCTGCAAGGCAAGTTGTACCTGTTTGCTCAATGTGCCTGCGGCTGTGACCCTGACCGATTTAACCCCAGTAACTCCAGTGCTAATACCCT